>SDBT01018548.1_pt1 | contig 10931 bp, 13 predicted proteins | sample 2277101 | NCBI WGS metagenome assembly SDBT01 (sample SAMN10404973, study PRJNA504765) | marine sediment metagenome | isolation source: marine sediment core GS10_PC15, 103 cmbsf | place: Arctic Ocean: Southern Knipovich Ridge | collected 2010 | reverse complement strand
CAAGTGATAGTATAATTAGTAATCCTAATTCATACAGGAGAAGTCCAGGTCTGGAGCAGTACCAAGTCAATGTGAGGAGCGAAGCGATAGAGTAAAATGATTCCTCCTTCGAATTCCCTGCTCCCAATTTTACCCAATTGCAAAAATCAAAACATGGTTTCATGATCCATTTTATAACCATGAGAATTGGTGTATCATATTTGATATGTCGTATCATCACTAGATCATTATTACATTCAATCAATCATTGATACTTGGCGAGTATTTTCTGCATAAAGGTATATCCAATCTCGCAATAAAGCTATTAAAAGGCTGATATTCTGCATGTTAAAGCAATTCGATGCAATTTTCCGTAAATCACACTCAATGATGTGATTTATCAGTTTCAATTTGCGCCAATCCGCCAGGTTTTGCAGATAAGTGTTTCAGAACCGTCAGGCACCACATAGGTCAAATCTGTCTGTTATCAATCAAATTCATTGAGGTGGATGGAATATATTTTACCAGTTAGCCTTTACCATAATCCAACTTAATTAGGTGAAATCTTCTGAAAAAGATCATGTCGGTGGGTTGATTTATCGGCAAACTTCTTCTCTATCTTTGCCATTTCTCTGCCTAAGAATTCATCCACCACCCGGGCATATTTCTTTGTCATCTTTAAGGAGGAGTGCCCAAGCATTTCTGAAACCGCCTCGATGGATATATTATTTGATAGGGTAACAGTTGTTGCAAATGTATGACGGGCAGTGTGCGTGGTTAATTTCTTTTCAATCCCACACAGATCTGCTATTTCCTTTAAATAGGCGTTCATCTTCTGGTTACTAAGAACAGGAAGCAGAGCCCCGGATTTGATACACTCAGGGTCATCCTCATATTTATTAAGAATACCGAGTGGAAGACCCAGGAGAGGAATTGAGCTAAGCTTATTGGTTTTTCTGCGTTTCTTTTTTATCCACTGGCGCCCATCCTTTCCAACTGATATGTCATCTTTCGTGAGGCTTTTGACATCACAGAATGCCAATCCGGTGAAGCAGCAGAATACAAAAATATCCCTTACTCGTTCAATTCGGTCAATTGAAAATTTGCGGGTTCTGACCTTTTCCAATTCTAGCTCATCCAAATATTCTGGATCCACCTGCTCATAACGATATGATATATTCTTGAATGGATCGGTTTTGATCCAATTATAGGCCAGGGCCTGACGTATGATCTTCTTGAAGTTTGCGATGTACTTGACAGAGGTATTGTGATTGCACTTTCGGAGGGTTTTTAAAAAATGCTCGAACTCCTTGATGAACCTGTGATCGATGGATTTGACCGGCATATCTTCCTGGTGGTACTTCCAGCGGATAAACTGCCCAACGTGTTTGCGGCAAGTTGTATATCGCTCAACAGTTCCTGGAGCAAAATCCTTTCCGGATAACTCTTCGCACTTTTGATTATGTTCCAAAAAGATATCCATGATCCCACGGTTTTCCTGGACATTGCCCAGGTAGGCATTTTTAAGCGCATGGGCAGTTAGAGAGAGACCTTTATCGACGATATCTCGTTTATGATCCTGAACCTTCAGTTTCAGATTATTGAGGTAATTGTTTCGACCCACAGAGTCTTTTGCTCCGGTCTTGATCTGACCTTTTGCTTTGTCCCAATTGTCCGGGATTACGCTCATATTAGTTGATATATCTACTCTTTCGCCTTTTATGGTAATGCGAAGGAAGATAGGTGCCTCTCCATTTTTCAGGAGTTTTCCCCTTTTAATAAAGAGGATTACCGAATACGTGTTTTTCTCTACCATTTTAGATTGTTTTTATGTGGTTAAAATTACAACAAACATGCATTTCATACAACTGCAAAACGAAGCAAATCAGCGCATTACGGCTAATTCGGTGGAGCAAGAAAAAAATGGTTTGGTCCACCGAATTGGCCACCTCGGATATGCGTTAATTGGCCTTATTTTGCTTGGTGGAAAAGAAAAAATCCTGTAATCAGGACTGATTTACAGGACTTTGCGTTATTTTGCTTGAACTATCAGCGGAGAGAGGGGGATTCGAACCCCCGGTACCCGAAAAAGGTACGCCAGTTTAGCAAACTGGTGGATTAAGCCACTCTCCCACCTCTCCGTTTGTACTGAGATCAGGCGTGAGACCTGTATCATTTGCTCAAAGCACGACAAAAGTAAAAAAATAGTACCACTTGTACAAACCAATGGAAGCTAATTTCAGAGACGTTTGGATACCCTGGAGATACTGAGAAATGCGTGGTGTCAAAATGCCCCGGCAGACTAAAAAAAAACGTCCGCCGGTGGCGAACGTTTTGTAATGATCGGAGGATCTGAGATCCTGTATATTGCGATTTTATCCCTGCAGTCTGGGTAGATAAGCGGCGATTAAACCAACAGCCTGATCCTTCTCAATTTTACGGGACTTGACAAGAATAGTCTGATTCCGGTACTCTTCGGCATCAAAGCCATCCCTGATCACAGCACTGTTGAACATGGACTTGCGAACTCCAAATCCATCCCTTGTACAGTCGTACTTGAACCAGTAGCTTTTAGTAAAAGCAATGTAGGATTTGCAATCTCCCTCTTCCAGAACAGCAATCTTCATATTGTGCTGAGGATTGTCATAATATACATTGTATACTGTATACTCTTCACCCTGGAAATGGTAAACATCATCTGTACCTGTAACCACAAAGTCCCCGGCGGCGGTATTGGTTGTTCCGCTGAGGTATACTTCTGAGGCTTCACCATCGGCAACAACTGCGGTTGATACGAACATAAGTGTCAGCGTGACAGCTGCGATTCTCTTTAGATATTTTACTGTTGCTTTCATTGTATTAAGGTTTTTATGTTTTAATTACCTGGTGTTATGCCACAACCTAAAACAATCGCCGTGCCAAGCGCCTTATATATCTGTTATACAGCCCCTTTGAGTGATTTGTGTGGGTTTGTGAAAATTGTTAAATGCGACCGGAAATGGACACCTTTGTACGAAAATGGATGAATATAAAAGAATGTTAAAAATTTGTCTGACTGATTGTTACAACAATAAATGGGCCGACGAAATTCGATAGCCCATTTAACGGGTGTAAGATTACAGCTAATTCTGGTTAGTCCAGGTGGTTACCCCTTCATCTGGGGTACATAAGAGGCAATCAAACCAACAGCCTGCTTCTTTTCAACTTTCCTGTCTTTCATCAGGACCGACTGGTCATGAAACCGTTGTGCATTGAAATCATCCTTTACCCATGGATTTGAGAACATAACCTTTCTGACACCAAATCCGTGCTTGTTGCAATTATAGAAGAACATGAATTCACCATTAAATGCCACAAAAGAGGTGCATTTCCCCTCAATATTTACGGCAATCTTCATATTCATATCAGGATCATCATAGTATACACGGTAAACCTCATATTTACTCCCCTGGTAATGAAACATATCATTTGTTGTTTGCACAACAAAATCTCCAGCGGATGAATTAGAGGTCCCTGAAAGAAATACTTCTGTTGTTTCCCCATCGGCAAATGCGAACATGGTAGAAACGAACAATGCGATGACGATGGTCATCACCCTTTTGAACAAACTAACCTTCTTATTCATAGCGGTATAAATTGATTGAAATAAATTTATTGGTATTTATTGGTACTCTCAAATATGATCAACCAATTACCGGAAAGAGTGTGTGTAAAGCAATCAAAAAAGAGTCAACGCCAGTGACAGGGTTTAAGCTGCCACCCGTCCGATGATCAGATCAACTACATAGACATTACCAATGGGTCTGGCTTCCAGGTAATACCCTTTTTTGAATGAGCCGTCCAGAAGTTTTCGGACGGCCTCAATGCCAAGACCTGCATGAGGGGCAGGGACAAACTGACCCGGATTGTTACAAACCTTTACCGAGTTACGAATCTTCAACAGGATCTTATCATTTTTAACCACGAGGTGCATGGTTATCCAACCCTTGTTTCCACATTTCCGAATGCCATGTTTAAATGCATTTTCAATGAGGGTATAAATGGTAAGTGGAGGGATGGATACATCTGCAGTGTTGCCTTTAACCTGGAAATCCATAATAAAAGAACACTCTCCCAGCCAAATTCTTTCAAGTGCGATGTAATCCTGGATCAGTGCGATCTCTTCAGAGAGAAGGATCATATCCTTTCTGGAGTAAGTCACGACTCTTTCCAGCAACTGGGATAATCCGGCAATTGCTTCAGGGGTCTGCTCCGATTTCCGAAGCGAGAGGGCATAAAGGTTATTCAGAGAGTTAAACAGAAAATGAGGCTGCAACAGGTTTTTGAATAGCTCCAGATTGTTCCGGCTTTCTGCCTGCTGAATATTTCGAGAAACAAGGTATTGATTAATGATCATTCTTCTATCCTCCATTTGTACCGTCCCTGTACAATCCTGCGTGACTATATGATATTGTTCATGTTTCATGCCAAACATCCTATGTCATTGGTTATCTTTAATATGAGAATTGCGGCTGATTTTTTCATTGTGTTAAAATCGTTCGGTATTGTACAACCATGTGCGTTTAGGAACAATTCTGACACCTGCTAAATGCAGGGTCAATAACAATAAATGAGTTCCTGTGGGTTAAGGATGAGGGGATAAAGGATAGCCTGCTCTGAATAGGGCAGGTTAGGTATTGATGTGCATAGAGTCAATTCAAAAGTATATCACCATTCACTTTAAAAAAAATTAATTCAGTTTCTGACCATTTAAACCATGTCAACCACATCCGGAAACGTGTGAACGGTGTTTACACTGCCGGGATCATTGTTACGGATAATTACGGAACAACCATAGCTGTGTGCATCATAAGTGATAGAGACTTTTCCCTTATAGTATGACTCCATAAGTTGAATGGAATTCATGCATTCTTCCAGATCGTCCACATGCTTTTTCACTCCATCGAGAAGTACCTGTATGGTGATCATGTTTGAAAATTCCGAAGCCTCAATGTTCAATTCTGGGATCACCGGTGCTTCTTCAAATTTTCTGAATATCAGATCCACGAATGAGAATAAGATCATCGGGGGTAGCTTTATCTGCCCGGGATCTCCTGAAATAAAAAACTCTATCTCAGGTTTTCTTACCGGCCATCCTTGCTGCAGAGCCACTTTTGGTGGTGATCACGATTACCCCGTTCGCTGCCCTTAAACCATACAGGGCAGATGCTGTAGCACCTTTGAGTACCAGAATAGATTCGATATCTTCCGGGTTCAGATCCAAAATCCTTGAAGAAGGATTGGTTCCTTGTTCTTGGCACCTGAGATCTCACTTTCGTGAATCTCCTGGACCGAATAACCCAGGGCCTTTTTCTCTTTCCTGATCCCCATGGCAGTGACCACCACCTCATCGATTTGCAGGAGATCTGATTCCATGGTTACATCGATCTGATTCTGCCCGGATATGGCAATCTCCTGTTTTAACAGGCCCACAAAACTAAATACGATGATTTCAGTATTGGCCGGTACATTAAGTTGGTATTGGCCATTCATATCGGTAATGGTACCAATGGAGGTTCCCTTTACCGCGACTGAAACACCCGGCAGGGTACCTCCGTCATCAGCGCTGACCACCGTACCGGTGATTTCCCGGGCTTGTCCCAACAGGGTCATGGGTCGTTCATGGGGTTGATGGGGCCCATTTGCTGACAATAATAGAAGTATTCCTCAAAAAATGGATTGATGGACAGGGTCTACGACAAGATAAAGGGGGTGAACCAAGGTCCTTCTGGTATACCACTTGTCCGGAATAATTGACAATGGTCAGAGTTAAGGTTTCAGGTTACTCAATCCAGAATTTGAGGCTGATAATGTCAACGGTATTAATAGGTTATTCAGATTTTAATATATTTACAACTATCTAACCTAAAACGAACCACTATGCTGATCCTCACAGACTACCTGATCATTGCAGGCTATTTTCTTATTATTTTACTTGTTGGAGGCCTCTCCGGAAGAAAACAGAGCAAAGAGGAGTTTCTGATATCTGGCCGCAAACTTAAATCGTTTCAGGCCACCACCACGATCTTCTCCAGCCGGATCGGCGCTGCCATCCTGCTCACCTATACGGCACTTGTCTATGTATACGGAATGGGCGCCCTGTGGTATTTCATCGGATCGGTGTTCGGATTGTTCATATTCTATTTCTTTGGAATTAAAGTGAAAAAGCTGGCCGATAAGGAGAAATTCTACACCATGCCTGATTTCTTTTTCTTCCTGAAGGGAAGGTTTGCCGGTTACCTGGCCACCATCATCACCATCACCATCATGTTTGGCTGGGTGGTCCTTAATTTCACGGCCGGAGGCAAACTGGTATCGGAATATACATCAATCAGCTATAATTTCTCGGTGATCATTGTGGGAGGTATCATCCTCCTTTATCTGATTGCCGGTGGATTTGATGCGGTAGTTAAAACCGACATGATCCAGACAGTGGGAATCTTCCTGCTGTTTATTCTGATGATGTACCTGCTCGCGACTACAGATACAAAACCTGAGATTGTTTTCATGGATCTTTTCCGTACTCCCGTTGGTAAGATCATCAGCTTCTTTCTTGCAGGTTTCTTTATTCCCATGGCTTCCCCGGAGCTCTGGCAACGGGTATATGCCATCCAGGACAATAAGCATTTCAAGCGAAGTATATTCTTATCGTCTCTATTCTATATCATCGTCGGATTCATCCTGCTTCTGATCGGACTGGTTATCCGTGCCGATATTCCCGATATTGAAGCAGACACCTCCCTGATCGTTGGATTCAGCAGGCTGTTGCCAGTGGGCCTGGCAGGTCTCTCCGTGGTGATCATCTACTCCTCGGTCTCCTCCTCGGCCGATACATACATGTTCACTGCCGCAGCTTCGGTCACTCAGGACTTCCTGGAAAAGACCGGGCTTACAAAGAAAGGCGATTTGAGAAAAACAATGAGGTACAGCATGGTGGTGCTCATGATCCTGGGTGTGGGCATGTCACTGATTCTGCGGGATATTGTGGACGCAACCTTCTTCTTTGTATCCCTCACCATGTCTCTTGGATTCCTGGTGCTGGTCATCTGGATCTATCCAAAAATCAACCGGCACAGTGTAAACCTCTCTATCTTTGCCTGCCTTGTGGGGGTGATCATTCCAGCCAGTATTATAGGAATATCTGAAGTCCTTGTACAATACGCCATAGGATTCTGTATTGGCGGATTATTGCTGGGTTTTGTTGTGAATCTGATCAAACCTGCTAAAAAGGACAACCAACCACTGTAAAATCGAGGGCGCACACAAAATGGGAGTAAACTCAAAAGTTTACTCCCATTTCACTGAGTGATACCCATAGCCACCAAACAGCGCCGAGCTACAGTTATTATGGCCGGCCCACTGATAAAAACCCCGGGGGGTTTTATACCGGTGAACCCTGGTTCTCGGCCTTTGTTCCGTAGAACAATGACTTGCAACCGTCCTTTCATCCAGCTGTAAAAGCCGGATTTCCGGGACCGGCTCCTGAAGGCCCCTGCAACGGCCAGGTCTTACGATCTGCCCGAGGCCAGAGTGGAAAGCTTATTGGAACCCTGACGGATTCTTATTGGCTCTTCAGCCTTTCGGATCAACCTTTTAAAGATCAACCAATAAGGGATCTCAGGTTGAATAAACCAGGAAACCCTGTTTCATGGTTTATGCCTGGCTCTGGATGAATCTCCGGTAAAGGGGAAACCCCTTTGCCGGCCGGTTCGCTACCCAGGTTCCTTTCGGAATTGGTTCACTACACCGGGCGAAACTTCGAGCGGCCTTTTATCTCTTACTCGGTATAGCCAAAAATAAACTTTCAGGGAAAGCAAGTCAAGAAGATGGAGCCATTCTCTATCCACAAATAACGCACAACAGTTATTAACATTTTGTTAATAACCTCAATTCCTACTCCCCGATCCATTAGTTTCAGGAATTTCGTAGATTTACATATATAAACCTGAATTACCATGAACCTATTAAAGAAGCGGTTGGTTTTGATCACTGCAGCCCTGTTTACAGTGCTGACTTTCGCAGCCGGACAACCAAACATTGATTTGAGCTTCCAGGGAATGCTCGCCGATATACAGGGGAATAAAATAACCAATGAACAATTCGACCTCAATGTAAAACTAATTTCCGAATCCGATCATACCATTTATTGGGAGACCAACTCATCAACACATACCGATGAAGAAGGTTGGTTTGGGTACACCATCAGCGATATCTCCCAATTCCTCATAAAGGATGGTCAAATCAAGAAAGCGGTGATAATCCAGATGGAGTTCATTCCCAATGCAATGACAAAGTGGATGAGAAAAGGTGATGATTTCATGGTGTCCTACACCCTTTTACCATCCGTTGTTGGCAATGACACTCATATGAGAATGACAAGGATGGAGGGCTCAGACCTGTTGATTCATTCAGAAGATCACCTGTACGCCTTTAAAGATCAATACCCGTTTGCTTATCTAACCAGTGGATTTTTACTGACAGACCAACCACCGGTTAGCAGCAATTCGGTGGCTGATCTGAAACAATGGCTTTCACCCGATAATACGGTGGAACAAGGCGCCCCATCCCGGGGTGTGAAGGGAGGCTTCCCGGCAGGGGGATACCGTAAGAAAAACTAGGGTGCTAATTATTTGTTCTTACCCTTATCATCAGCCCCGAACTTTTCGTCTGGACGTTGTGTGCCTTTGGAGATGGAATCCCTCATGGAGGTATCGGCTGCAATGTTCTTGAACTTGTAATAATCCATGATACCCAGGTTACCACTCCTGAATGCTTCAGCCATGGCAAGAGGTATCTCCACTTCTGCTTCAATCACTTTTGCGCGGGCCTCCTGAGCCTTGGCTTTCATCTCCTGTTCGGTGGCCACGGCCATGGCCCTGCGCTCTTCAGCCTTGGCCTGTGCAATATTCTTATCGGCATTGGCCTGGTCCATCTGCAACACTGCCCCGATGTTCTTACCGATATCAATATCGGCCACATCGATGGAGAGGATTTCAAATGCCGTACCGGCATCAAGCCCTTTATCAAGAACCATCTTCGAAATATTGTCGGGATTCTCAAGAACCTCCTTATGCGACTTGGACGAACCAATGGAAGAGACAATACCCTCACCCACCCGGGCAAGCACGGTCTCCTCCCCTGCTCCACCAACAAGTTGTTTGATATTGGCCCTCACTGTAACACGTGCCAGGGCAATCAGCTGAATACCATCCTTTGCCACAGCTGTAACAGGTGGAGTGTTGATCACTTTAGGATTGACAGACATCTGCACGGCTTCCAGCACTTCACGACCGGCCAGATCAATGGCGGTAGCCATCTGAAATGTCAGATCGATGTTGGCTTTGCTTGCCGAAACAAGGGCATGAATCACCTGTTCCACATGTCCGCCCGCAAGGAAATGGGCCTCCAGATCATCCCGCATGATGGTCCCGAGACCTGCCTTATGCGCCTCGATCATTGACCTGACAATGACTGTTGGGGGAACTTTTCTCCAGCGCATCAGGATAAGCTGTAAAAGGGAAATTTTCACACCCGACAACAGTGAGGTGAACCACAATCCGATGGGAATAAAATAGAGAATGATCCACAGGCCAATGATACTGGCCACAACAATAATAATCCACGAAAATTCAAATTCCATAATTACGTATTTTTTACTGGTTTAACACTAATTCTTGTCCCTTCGACAGAGACGATCTCAATATCGGTATTCTCATCCACATAACCTTCGGTAGACTTGGCCTCTCTCACCATGTCATTCACCTGGATCTTGCCCATGGGAGCAAGGCGTGTAAGGGCTACTCCACGATCACCGGTCTTCATCTGTTCATCAGTGAGGTCCCTGTCCACAGTTCCTGTGATGTTTGTCTTCAGCATCAGGCGGTTCCATGTCCTGGCGCGCAACGACATGGCAATCACAAAGACGCTGAGCACAATGGTGCCAATCAGAACCCAGACCCCCACCGAGGGTCCATACTCCTCAAAGGCCTTATATACACCGAACACGGTGAGTATAAGTCCCCCGATACCAGCAATGGTTACCCCGGGTACCAGCAAGAATTCGATCACAAAAAGCAGGATCCCTAAAACAATCAAAATGATAATAACGGTCATAACCAGGTTCTAATTTTCAACAATTGCTTTCAGTCCGCGTGATATGAGCTGATAACGAAGTTCCCTCATCTCATTCATGGCTCCGGACCTGACCTCACACTTCCCATTGTAATGGGTAATCGTGGCGCACTGTTCTGCCTGGGTCATGGAATGGTCACAAACTTCGACCAGGGTATCCATCACATAGTCAAAAGTATTAATATCATCGTTATGAAGCACCAATTTGGACCGATGCTGCTGATCAGATTCTTCAGCACCGATCTTTTGCGGTCGGCTGGTAAAATTACTGTCCATGATATCGTGATGTCACGCCCGGTCAAATATAAAAAAATTTATCCTGAAACGAGCCTCATTCAAGTTGTTTTGCTTTTTGGGTTGAAATCATTTTGCCATTGTACCAGGCCACAATGAATGCATCTTCATAACCCTTTGTCCGTACCCTGGATAAAGCGGATGATGCATCATCATACCTGGAAAACTTGCCCGCATAGTATTTGATCAGGTTCCTCTCCCTGATTCTTTCTCCTGTAATGGGACTGATCCCCTGGAAAGCATCCGGTTCAACCTCACTGCCGAAGGCTCCCATCTGGATCTGATAATAGGTTCCTGCCGGCAACGTTACATCCAGGGGTATGGGATTGGCATCGTTATAAGGCGATTTTCCCAATATATCAAATCGGTTCATTTCAGACGGGGTGCTGAAAACAGCACCAATGTTTTCTTCATTCCCCGGTTCTCCTGCAATCCCGGACACGTTTTCAACATATCGATACACGGTCAAATCGCCCACCACTTTATCC
>SDBT01018547.1_pt1 | contig 10931 bp, 10 predicted proteins | sample 2277101 | NCBI WGS metagenome assembly SDBT01 (sample SAMN10404973, study PRJNA504765) | marine sediment metagenome | isolation source: marine sediment core GS10_PC15, 103 cmbsf | place: Arctic Ocean: Southern Knipovich Ridge | collected 2010 | reverse complement strand
ATGTCATCGATGTGTGCGACACACTCCTTTTTTGAATAATTAATATAGATCTTATCGTCAAACCGTTCCTTTACAATGGCATAGACATACTTGTCGATGGCCGAACTGACCACCTTGCCGTCTCTTCGGGAATAAAATGCCTTCATGTCGGACCCGCCGCCGACAAAACTGATGCGGAGGGGAGTTCTAACAATAATCATAATGCTTCCAATATCCGGTCCGGCGATTCATCCATTCCGGTTTATAATAGATTCTGATCGGTTGCATTAAGCGTACTAAATGGATTCTCCAGTGCCCGGCCAAAAAATCCATGGCCGATTCGACCCAAGCCGTATAGGCTGATGGAAAACTCAAACCGCTTGTCGGTCACTTCATCGATAAATTTCATATTTGCCGACCAGCATTGCGCCACGTAGCTTGCGCCGCCGCTGGAATAGATTCTTTCTTTCGTGAACAGGTTTTGTTCATAATTCCCATATATGTTCAATCCGTCGGTGACTTTGATGAGCAAGTCAAAATAGATGGATTCGCTGGAGTCTCGAGTCCATCGGTGTTCCACAAACAACCGATCTCCCCGGGTATCTCGAATCGTTGCGGCAATATTCTGTCCCGTCATTTTATGGTCGTAAGGGTTATAGATGGCATCCGCGTACAAAGAGACATACCGGTGCGGAACAAAATCGAGGGTTGCCGTCACGTCGGAGAAGGGCCTGGGCGCATCATCCAGCTTTTTGTTGATGTCATAACTATTTTCCAGGTTAAACCTTAAAATCTGAGAATAATTGTATTGGGTGCGATCATCCTCCTGATCTTTTTCCGACACCTTGCCCCCTTCCTTAAAAGATCGGGTGGTCAACCGTTGGGTCAACGAATAGGTCAAAATATTTCCCTTGGCTACCCGATCCTTATCATCAAAGAACGGCACGTCGTCTTGATCGATATCGGGAGTATAGCTGTGTGTTAATATCGGCCGGATGCTGTGTTTGAGCCGATCTATTCCCATGGTATTCACCTTGAACACATTGAACACTTCTGTAGAAAATTCGATGTTTGCATCCCAGAGTTCCCGGGAGTCGAAGCGGTTCGCATCCTGCCGGAAACCTTCAAGACTGTCCAGATAATAAAAGGTCTCCCGAACACTCATGGACGGCTCCACGGCTAGATAATTTTTCAGCCGCAAGGGCAGGAAGAAGCGGGGATGCAAATCCCAGCGATTGCCGGTTCGCCCGTCCTGCCGGTAAAAATAAACATATTCCGACTCAAAATTAAAATAGAGGGGATCGAAAAAGAGTTTCTGCCTGGATCCGGTAAACTCGATGAAGGGAAGTTTTTGCAGTGTCGGATTGATATCGCTCTGCCTGCGAAGAACCACATTGTCAAACCATAGCGCTTCCATATTCAAGCTGTATTCGGACCATCTCCGGTTGAAATTGAGGCGGTTTTTTCGGACTGCATCATTATAGTCATCGATCCCCCGACCGAAAGCTTCCGCAAAATACAACTTGGTGCGGTTAAAGCCCGAATATCCTACCTCAAACTCCTTGAGATAGTCCTGGTCGCTGACGATATCCAGATCCAGCCGCGCCTTTAACTCTAAGGGAAGCTGTTGATTTACCTTGGTCCTGAACCAGTAACGGCCCGTATTGGGCCGAAGAACATTGTCATCTGTATATCCCCAGTCTTTACTGTTATTACCGACACCGTCATCCACCTTATCATCGTCCAGATAGTCGAACATCACCGTGCCCTTTGAGAAATTGTCGAGCGCGTACCGGTACTCTCCTCCGAATTTCTCTCCCCGTTTCGCCATGTGATTGAAATAGAAGGTGGCATCCTGACTGTCGCTGATGGCCCAGAAAAAAGGCTCATTGAAGCCGAACCCCCGTCGTTTCGAATTTTCAAATCCGGGAAATAAAAAACCGGTTTGACGTTTTCTTTTGGTGGGGAAAACAAAATAGGGGGTATACATCACCGGCACCCGCTTGGCATATATCGCAGCATGGGTCATCGTACCGTATCCATCAACGGTTACTTTGAGATTTCTCCCTGTAATTTTCCAGGCCGGGGGTTCGTCGTCGCAGGTGGAAATGCTTGCTTTCTGCGCCGTATAACTGTCCTTTCCGATTTTTTGGAGTTTATCGCCTTTAAAGTAATAGTTTTGCTCCTTGAGAAAAATGGTCCCCTGGTAAATGGTTCCTGTTTCGGAATCCAGGTCCATTTCCATACTGTTTCCGATGAGGATATCATTACCGACGGTCATAATCACATTCCCCATGGCCATGACCTTCATGGCTCGATGATCAAAACGGATAAAATCAGCGGTAAGTTTCTTGTCTTCTTTGCTGATGGTAACGTTCCCGCGAGCGAAATATTGATGGACATTGTCGTCGTAGCTGATCTCATCTGCCTCCAAATGCCATGGCTTATCCGGCTCCACGTCAAAGCCTTCCAATCGGGACTGAGCCCATGCGCCAGTGGGAATGGAAAGGGTGAAAAGTAGGAATAAAGAAAACCGGATACCGAGGAAAAACGTAATCCAGGAAAACAGGAGTGATGGTTCAATCCGCTTCAGAATCATTCGATCTCAATCTCGCTTTTTTAGTTTTATCTCAAATACCGGGCCGGCTGTGCTTGAAATGTCGAATATAAAGCCAACCTGGGGCAAAAAGTCAAGCCATAGTTAGTGAAACAGAGCCTTTTAAAAAAGCACAAGTTGTTGTATGAAAGAAGAAAATCGAGTTTCGCACATTTTATCGGTTCCAAATGCATGGAGAATGAGCTTTGGATCTTGGTGAGGAGATAGTCCCAGCGCAACTTTCGAGATACGGAAATCCATGAGAATCCTGTTAACCAATGATGACGGAATCCATGCAGAGGGACTCCGGGCCTTATATGAGCTTCTGAAGCCGGAACACTCGATAACGGTGGTGGCCCCGGATCGTGAGAGAAGTGCTGTGGGCCACGGTATTACCTTGGACCGACCCCTACGGGCGGAAAAAATCGTGCTCAACGGGGGCTGGGAAGGGTTTGCCGTCACAGGAACCCCGGCAGATTGTATAAAGCTTGCGGTTGTTGAGATATTAGAAACCAAACCGGAGTTGGTTATATCAGGAATCAATCCGGGAGCGAATGTGGGTGTAAATATAAATTATTCGGGAACCGTTGCTGCTGCAAGGGAGGCGGCGCTATACGGCATACCGGCCATTGCTGTTTCTGTACAGGCACGAGCACCCAAAACATATCTCGATATTGCCGGATTCATCCGATTGTTGGCCGAGGACATCAACAGAAAAGGGCTTCCCTTGGGAACCTTTTTAAATGTCAATTTTCCGGACACGCCCATCCGCGAGATCGCCGGTATACGGATTAGTCGACAAGGTATTGCCTTGTTTTCGGAGTACTTTGAGAAACGCAAAGACCCGCGCAATCGAACCTATTACTGGCAGGGAAGTGATGTTCAACCGGTTTCCGATGATCCCGATATTGACGGTGATGCCCTAAGCCGCAACTATATCTCCATTACACCCATCAAATGCGATATGACGGATTACAATCTGTTGAACGACCTTAAATCGTGGGCCTTATCTATGAATCACGGGAATCCATCCCGCTCTGGTAGTTCTTCATGAAATCAATATTTGTGGAAAACATTAAGGCCGGTGATGAAATCAATGACGCTTTTGCATTGGCTGAAAAAACACTGGCGCAGAAGAAAGATGGTAAGTCTTACCTGACCGTGGTGCTCTCGGACAAAACCGGCAGCGTCAAAGGTGTGGTGTGGGATAGTGTGGAAGAGATCGCATCGGCAAACACCGCCGGTGAAGTGGTCCATGTCAAAGGCGGGGTTAGTGAATACAGGGGAGAGCTCCAGGTGGTGATTAAGAAAATGACGCCGGCAGCTCCTGAGGATGTTAATGCATCCGATTTCCTTCCTGTCACAAGCCACAGCACCGATTCCATGTTCGAACGCCTGGTCCGGATGACCGAGAGTCTGAAAACCGACTATCTGAGGGCATTGTTTGATTCATTTTGGAACGACCCGGATTTCGTTCAAAAATTCAAAACAGCACCTGCTGCAAAAAAAATGCATCATGCATATATCGGCGGACTACTTGAACACACCCTGTCCATGGCGCTACTTGTGGATAGGATTGCCGGGCATTACAGCGGAATCGACTTGGAACTGCTCCTGGCAGGCGTAATTCTCCATGATATCGGAAAAATTCAGGAGTTTGACTACCAACTTAGCATCGATTATTCAGATGAAGGCCGCTTACTGAGCCATATCATCATCGGAATTCAAATGGTTGATGAAAAATTGAAACAGGTGGATCAATTTCCTCTTGAAAAAGAACGTTTGCTAAAGCACATGATTATCAGTCACCACGGCACCCGGGAATTCGGTTCCCCTGAACCGCCCAAGACATTAGAGGCGGTTTTGCTGAACTATATTGATGAAATCGATTCCAAGGTAAACGGCATCCGGGAGTTTATGGCCTCTGAAGCGCCGGGTGCCGGCTGGACGTCTTATCATAAAATTCTTGGACGACATTTTTATAAAGGAAAAGAACTGAAAGAAACATCCCAGGAATAAATTCATCGAATGTTCATCACACTGGAAGGCATTGAAGGGTCGGGGAAAACCTCCCAAATTAAGTCTATTGAGGAATATTTAGCGGCCTCTGGATACGAATGTGTCGTCACGCGAGAGCCTGGCGCCACGGCCATCGGTAGAAAGATTCGATCGATCCTGTTGGACCCGGCCAGTGAACGGATGGATTCAACCACCGAATTGCTCCTTTACATGGCCGATCGTGTGCAGCACGTCAGAGAAATCATTGTTCCCGCCCTCTCTGATGGAAAAATGGTCCTGTGTGACCGCTTTTACGATGCAACGGTGGTCTATCAAGGAATTGCAAGAGGTATCGGAATCGATACCGTATATTCCCTGCATAAATTGTTACTCGACGGTATTCAACCCGATATTACGTTTCTGCTGGATCTCCCCCCCGAAGAGGGCCTTGCACGAGCCTGGAAACAAATCGAAAATGGTTCTCGAACCGGTAATGAAAGCCGGTTTGAGAGGGAGACCCTTCGATTCCACGAAAAGGTAAGAGCCGGTTACCTCAAACTCGCCCATGAGGAACCGGACCGGTTCCGGATTGTCGATGCCATGAAAGGCCCTGAAGCGGTTCAAAAAGACATCGTTAAGATACTGGCTGCACTACTCGATTAAATATGATACCCATCCTTTTTCCATATACCTATCTGTCTCCACGGGTGCTGGAACCGCTTTCAACACTTTTCGGTAAAATCTTGATATATCAGCCGGTTGACAAATTATTCCCCGCTGATTTGGATGAATTGTCCCGATCGGGCAGGATAGAAATCCGGATTCCCCTTAAGGATAATGACAAAAAGCTCAAGGCCATCCTGAAAGAATATCGAACCTGGGCCGATCTTCACCACATCTCTCAGCGCGAATATCATAAGATTACTCACAGTTTTAATTTATCGGCTCAGGATCCCATGAGTTCGCAGATCCGACAAGAAATCAGAGATCGAATGTCCGGTGAAGAAAAACGTGACACATTAACACCGTCGGATAATGCCCGACTTTTTTTAGCACTGGCCCAAGAATTCGATATGCAGCAAACCGGTCTTTCGATGGAAATCGATCAGATTCAAGACATGCAACAACAGCTCTTTAAGGATTTGAGAGGCGATGGACCGGATGGATCGGATTCATTCTCAAGCGCTGATTCATCTCAACCGGAATCTCATGGCTACATGACTTCAGAAAGATTATTCGCTTGGAGCCATTTGATGTGCCATGATACCCAGCCGACATGCGTATTTATCACCACCAGCAGCTCGGCATTTCAGTCGGTTTCGGAAAAGGCCGGTTTGATCCGCACGATATCCGGATTCGACAGACGTCCGGTAGAAATTCCCCACAAAGAAAAACCGTTTGACTGGAGCCGGGCGCTTACCGATTATCTTGATCAACTCACAAAGGCTGAGGAGGGCGCGTTGCCGGTTCAACCGTTTGAGGACATGGATACCCCTGCCGCCGGCAGAGGATGCAACGTCCGATTAACCGTATCCATGGTACCGAATCAATCACCGGCTGAGGTTTTCGGCAAGCTGATCCATCCGCCCATTAACGAAACCGCTGCCACCGACACCGATACGTTATGCCGAAATACGGTACTGGCTTTAATTGAATAAATATCGAGAGACGATTGTTAAAAAAACGTTTTAGGGGCTTGACTCACCCCATCAATTGGTATAATGACTTTGCCCGATATTGAATAAAATGATTTGATTTCACCATAATGAATCCCATCGAGAAAGGAGGCGAATTCAATGGCTTTTGTCCCTACAGTTGATGAAGTTAAATGCGAAGGCTGTGAAGAATGCGTGGATGTTTGCCCTGTGGAAGTGTTTGAAATGGTAGACGGTAAATCATCTCCGGTAAATGCGGAAGAATGCCTTGGATGTGAAAGCTGTGTTGAGGTATGTGAACCCGGCGCCATCACCATCGAAGAAACATAATCAGCTGACCACAAATTTATTCCCTGGTCTCGCGGTCTATTCGGGGCCGGGGAATATCCAACCCCCACTCCCCCCTTTTAATATTTCACCCCTAACCCGGATAAACCGGAAAAGTGTTCAAAACAATTTGCCACAAGACACGAAGATGTTATTTTATTTTTTTCTTCGTGCCTTAGTGTCTTAGTGGCAGGATGAAAAAAGTTTTGCCATAAAAAACACAAATTCCAGAATTAAGATACTACGCGTTCGAATTTATCCAAATCCGCATCAATCTTTTTCAGGCGAAATCCGGATGGAAAGGACCGGATGGGGAGACATCCGTATGACTTTTTCGGTGACCGAACCGAACATGAACTTTCGCCAACCCGTCAACCCGTGTGTGGCAATCACTATTAAATCGACCGTTTCATCGGTGGCCAGCCGGACGATTTGGGTTGCGGGATCACCATAGATGACTTTGAATCGCCGGTTTACCTCTTGGGACACTTTTCCCATGGAAATTCGATCCAATGATTTCTCTGCCGATGCCTCCATCTCTTTTTCATACATCGGCAGATTGAAACTGGTGGGATCGTCATGAATCGGAATAACCGGAATAGGCGTTACCACATGGGTTATAATCAATTCCGCAGAGAAATGAAGGGCCATCTCTTCGGCGACTTTCAAAGCCTCATAAGACGGTTCACTAAAGTCGGTGGGCCAAAGTATTTTCGTTATGGGCAACATTTCCGTTCCTCCTTTGCGAAAATACAGTTCGGAGCTTCATGATGCAACTTCGACAAAAAGCTGTCTATTGTTAATATAAATTACTATTTTTGTATAAAAGAAACTGGAAATTTGAAACTGGAAACTGGATATGAACGGATCAAACCTATTTGAAATGGAAAGAACACCTTTTCCAAGTATCAAGTTTCGAGTATCGCTCATTGAAAGAAAACGTAAGCTCTCCGTGCCCTCTGTGTTCTTGGTGGTATTAATAATCCAAATGTTTTGGTTCCGCTTATCCGCCAAGATAAGCTTTCTTCACGTTGGGATCATCAAGCAAATCTTCGGCCGGGCCTTCGAATACGATTTCACCCGTTTCAAGTACATACGCGTAGGTTGCGATTTGAAGCGCCGCCTTGGCGTTTTGCTCCACAAGAAGAATGGTCGTCCCTTTTTGATTCAATTGTCGAATAATCGAAAATATCTCTCGGACGATAAGGGGCGCTAATCCCATGGAAGGCTCATCCAATAGGAGCAATTCAGGCTGTCCCATCAGGGCTCTGGCAATGGCCAGCATTTGCTGTTCACCACCGGAAAGGGTACCGGCGATCTGTTTGGATCGTTTTTCCAAGATGGGAAACATTTCTAATATTGAATCGATGCTATTGTTGATCTCGGATCGATGCCCCGGTTTAAAATAAAACTTATATGCACCAAGGTGAATATTGTCCTGAACCGTGAGATGGGCAAATAACTGTCTGCCCTCCGGCACCTGAGATATACCGAGTCCGACAATCTTATTCGCAGGGAGGCCCGCAAGATTCAGATCTTTGAACAGGATGCTTCCGGTCTTGGTTTTCATTAGGCCCGATATGGCTTTCAGCAAGGTCGATTTTCCGGCACCGTTTGCTCCGATCATAGAAACGACTTCGCCTTTGGGAACGTTCAATGACACTTCTTTCAGGGCGGTAATGGTTCCATAAGAGACGCTCAAGCCATCGATCTTAAGCATTATTCGGTTTCTCCTCCTAAATAAGCCTCGATGACTTTAGGATTATTCTGGATTTCTATGGGAGAACCTTCTGCGATTGTCTCTCCGTAATTGAGGACCATCACCTCATCGGAAATATTCATCACCAGTTTCATGTCATGCTCCACCAGCAATACCGTAATCCCTTTGTCTCTTATCGCTCTGATCAGGGAGGAAGCTGTTTGAGTCTCTGTTTCATTGAGACCGGCTGCGGGCTCATCCAAACAGATCAGTTCGGGTTTCGTGGCCATGGCTCGTCCAATTTCCAATATCTTTCGTTCACCGAGAGGCAGTGCATCTGCAGATTCGTTATACTTTTCGTCCAAACCGATAAACGACAAGATATCCATGGCTTTGGTGCGTAATGTTTTCTCACTTCGCCGCATGAAAGGCAATTGGAAACCTGATGCAAAAAAAGAACGAGATGTTCTCATGTGGAACCCTGTCATTACATTTTCAAGTACCGTCATATTTCCGAAAAGTTCCACCGCCTGAAAGGTTCGGGAGATACCCCGTTTGGCAATTTCGTGGGCTTTGAGCTGTTCAATGGCTTCTCCCTTAAAACGGATGGTTCCTTCCGTCGGCGGAAAAACACCGGTGATAATATTGAATAATGTGGTTTTCCCCGCACCGTTGGGCCCGATGATCGCTTTAATAATCCCTTTGCGAACATCAATATTCTGATCCATCAGTGCCATAAGACCTCCGAAAGCCATGGCCACCGCTTCGATTTCCAAGATATTATCCGTTTCTGAAGGGTTCACTTTGGCTTCATCCTCTTAACAGCCTCTTAATGATTCCCGGTATTCCTACCAAACCATCCGGCAAGAACATCGTGACCATCAGCAGAATCGCCCCATAGATAATGACTTCGAGATCCCCAAAAAAATGCAGCCATTCATAACTTAGAAAAGTAATCAGGAATGCGCCGACAATAGCGCCCCATATATTGTGCATCCCTCCCAATGCGATCATAATGAGAAGTTTTATGGAAAAGAACAGGTCGAATGCGGAAGGGTTGATAAAATTAAGGTAGTGGGCATAGAGGCTCCCGGCCAATGAAGCCAACACCGCAGAATAGGCAAAAACCAGGACCTTGTAGCGGGCTACATGAATACCTACGGCATTAGCCGCAACCTCACTGGCATGAATAGCTCTCAATGCACGTCCGGTGGGTGATTGAATGATGTTTATGGTGAAAATAAAAGCTCCGAAAACAAACGCCCATACCAAGTAATAATATCCTTCGATAGACATTATATCATAGCCGAAAAAGCTTAAACCGGAAATACCGCCCATGCCATCCGGGCCGCCTGTCCATTCGGTTTCCTCATTGAAGACGATATAGATGATGATGCCGAAGGCAAGGGTTGCCATGGCCAGATAGTGTCCCCTGAGTTTCAACGATGGCGCACCCACCAGAAGTGCGACCGCCCCGGAAACCGCCATGCCGACGATCATGCATATCCAGGGATCCAGACTGTAGGATGTCGTCAAAATAGCCGACACATAAGCGCCGATACCGTAGAATGCCGCATGCCCGAGTGATATTTGCCCGGCATACCCGAGCAGGAGACTTAATCCGATGGTAATTAGGCAATAGATGCCGGCAAACACCATAATATCGGTGTAATGCTGGATGATCGGTACGGCTTTAGCAATGTAGGGGAAAAGGATAATGAAGACGCCGAACAGGGTGATGGGAAGCATCCGAATTCGCAGCATAGTACTACCTAAAACTTCTTGATTTTACTGATCTCGATACTGCCGAAAAGTCCGCTGGGTCTGAAAAAAAGTACAATTAACAATATGATCAATGCAAATGCATCTTTATAGCCTGAAGAGATTAGTCCGGCTCCAAAGGATTCGATAACGCCGATAATTATGCCTCCAACCACGGCCCCTGGAAAACTGCCCAACCCTCCCAAGATGACGGCTCCAAACCCCTTCACAGCCAGCATCGCACCCCGATCATACTCCATAAGGGAAATGGGGGTAATGATGATTCCAGCCACCGCACCGACGCCTGCGGATATCATAAAGGAAAGCAAAATCATCTGTTTCACGTTAATGCCGACTAATCTTGCAGCATCAGGGTTGTCGGCACAAGCACTCATAGCCTTTCCGATAATGGTTCGCTCAAAGAACAGGGTGAGCAGAATGACAACAACAATCAGAAATCCGATCACCCAAAAATACTGGGGTTGAATCACCGCACCCCAAAAACTTACGGGATGACGCCCGGAAAAGGCCGGCAGATCAAAGGGATCCTTTCCCCAGATGAACATTGCGGTTCCTTTAATCAGAATGGATGCCGCGATGGTTGCAATAATCAGGGTGATAACGGAAGGTTTTCGAATCGGTCGGATTGCCAGTCGATCCAATAAAAGACCGACCAGGGTTACGAGCAATATTGTAGCGGGAAAGGCGATAAAGATAGAAAATCCCAATGCCACATGGAAAAAGACCATAACCAGTCCACCCAGCATGACAAATTCGCCCTGGGCAAAGTTGATAATCTCCGTTACATTATAAATGATATTAAATCCGATGGCGACCATGGCATATATGCTGCCGATGGTAAGTCCGGTGATGAGATATTGAAACAATTGGCTGGTAAATGTGATTTGTTCCATCG
>SDBT01018546.1_pt1 | contig 10932 bp, 5 predicted proteins | sample 2277101 | NCBI WGS metagenome assembly SDBT01 (sample SAMN10404973, study PRJNA504765) | marine sediment metagenome | isolation source: marine sediment core GS10_PC15, 103 cmbsf | place: Arctic Ocean: Southern Knipovich Ridge | collected 2010 | reverse complement strand
GCCTTACCCACGGCATTATGGGAAATCAATAATGCAACGATGGCAGAGTTAGCATTATTTAACATGGAACAGCATATCGGTATTGTACCGAGTTTATTAAAAAGCGCCAAATATGGCGGCTTCCTCTCGACGTTTCCAGATCAGGACGGTGTCATTCGGCGTACCCCGTTAATATTGCGTTATCAAAACAAAATTTATCCTACACTTTCATTGCAAGCCACGGCGCTGTATTTATTAATAAATCGCATAGAGTTAGATATACAGAAAATTGGTGCTCACCATGAATTAGAAGGCATTCGATTTGGGAAGGATTTAATTCGAACGGATCGGCACGGCCAAGTGTTAATTCCCTTTACCGGCCCCGCACGTAGTTTTACAACTTTTTCTGCCGCCGATATTTTAAACGGGAAAATCAACGCAGATAAATTTAAAAATACCTTAGTCTTTATAGGCTCATCAGCCTTAGGCCTAGGTGATTTAAAACCTACACCTTTTGGTCACTTATATCCGGGGGTAGAAGTACACGCCACTGTTGCAGCCGGTTTATTGAGTAAGCATTTTCCCTATTCACCTGTTTGGGCTAAAGGTGCCGAGTTGACGATACTATTAGTCACCGGAATATTACTCAGCATTATGCTGCCATTTCTTAATGCCTTACTGCTAAATCTGTTTAGCATATCGATGTTAGTCGTTATCATAGCCAGTAATATTTGGCTATGGCAAGACCAAAATATCGCACTACCCGTTCTATTGCCTTTGCTATTGATTATTCTTTTATGGATATTTAATTTAATGTATAGCTTCTTCTCCGAACGCTCGCAGCGTAAAGAAATAAAATCGATTTTCGGCCAGTATGTGCCGAGTCAACACATTGATGCCATGCTGGAGAACCCAGGCAGTTACGGTTTTGAAGGTGAGTCGCGCGAGTTGAGCGTATTGTTCGCTGACATTCGAGATTTCACCAGTATTTCTGAAAAGCTCTCGGTCACACAATTAAAGCAATTACTTAATTTATTTTTCACAGAAATGACTGACATTATTTTTCAGCATGAAGGTACGATTGATAAATATGTTGGTGATATGGTGATGGCATTTTGGGGCGCTCCATTACCTAACAAAGACCACGCCAAAAACTGTGTGCAAGCAGCCTTAAAGATGCAAGAGAGATGTGTTCAGTTACAAGATAAGTTTACTCATCTTGGCTATCCAACCATTAGGATAGGAATTGGTGTCAACACGGGCGTGATGAATATTGGTGATATGGGTTCTAAATACCGGCGCAATTACACCGTACTAGGCGATGCGGTTAATCTGGCGTCGCGACTTGAAGCTGCGACTAAATTTTATAATTTACCGATTTTAGTTAGCGAACATACGATTGTTTCGCAAGATACATTAATTTATAGGCATGTGGATACGGTTCGTGTTAAAGGTAAAGATGAGGCAATTAAAGTTTTTCAACCCTTAGTTATTCGGGAACATGCGACTACAGAATTAATGGCGGAATTGGAACAATACCAACGCGGTTTAGATGCATATACTTCACAATCATGGGATGATGGAGTGCGACGCTTTACTGAGTTAAGTCAACAATTTCCAGATGATCCGCTGTATCAATTGTACCTGCAGCGTTGTCGAGACTATCAAGCAGCTCCGCCTTCTCAATGGGATGGTGTATTTGTGTTTACAGAGAAATAAGAAGTATCACTCTTCAAGCAGATCTGATTCATCAATCTTGTCGATCTTATCTTTATCTAAGAACTTCTTGGCATAGGCTAAATAAACTTTTTGTTTTATGAATAAATTAAATAAGTCCGGATCAATATGGCCTTGTTGCTTCATTTTTTTCATCAGCCCTAATGCTTCAGATACGGATTTTGCCTTTTTGTAAGGTCGGTCAGCGGAAGTTAAGGCTTCAAAAATATCAGCGATGGCGATGATTTTAGCTTGAACCGTCATCTGATCACCGGTTAAACCTCGAGGATAACCACTTCCATCGATTCTTTCATGATGGCTACCTGCGATATCGGGGAGATTTCTTAAGTATTTTGGTAAGGGCAATACGTCTAACATTTTTAAGGTGACCACCACATGGTTTTTTATTTTTTCACGTTCCTGTTGATTCAGCGTACCGCGTGAGATGCATAAATTCATTAACTCTTCATCATTTATCCAGGCATGAGGTTGATTTGAATGGTCCTTCCAATTAAAATCCTTGGCAATTTGCTTGAGTTGTTCTATATCTTGATCAGAAATACACTCACCGCCTTGATTTAATTTCTCAATCAGATCAAGTGAATTTTTCAGATCCTGCAAACGTTTTGTATAATCTGATTTATCAATCTCTTGTTTAAGCAGGGCGATGTCCAAATCGCGCTTGAGGATCTCAAACCGATCTTGAATGAGTGTGATGCGATCAAAAATGCATTCTAGCTTAGTCGCCTTGTCCATCACATATTCTGGAGTGCTTAGCTTGCCACAATCATGCATCCAAGCTGCGAGTCGCAATTCATATTTTTCATCTTCGTTTAACGTAAAATCTTTAAATGTGCCGTTTGTGTCATTCAACGCTGCGTCCGCGATCATAAAACTTAACTCTGGAACCCGTCGACAATGCTTACTCGTATATTTGGATTTTTCATCAATCGCTTTTGCGATCAATGCCATCATCGCTTCAAACAATTCCTTTTGTTCAATTAACAATTGTTTTTGAGTCAAGATGATCGCAACTTGCGACGCTAAAGATTCTGCTAAATGTTGATCAGCACGAGTAAATGCACTCACCTTACCTGTGTCTGGATCCCTTGCATTAATTAATTGAAACCCACCAATAACCTCTTGTTCATGATTCACCAATGGGACAGTTAAAAACGACTGTGAGTGATAGTTATGTGCTTTATCAAACGCTTTGGTACCTGATAAATCAAACTTTGCTTCACGGTACGCATCTTCGATTCGAATCGTTTGCTTATCCAATAGTGATGTACTGATCACACTGTTGCGATTAGGCTTGTCCTTTCCAAGCATTAAAGGGATAGGGGCTAGCGTTACAGCATGACCTGAGGTACCTCCCATTGCTAATTGCAATGACTGATTTCGAACAATATGAAAATGAATGGCTTTATCTTTAATAATATACAAACTTCCACCCTCAGCATGGGTTAATTCCATCGCGCCTAGCACGATGTTTTCCATGGCTTTATCTTTATTGGTTTCATTAGACAATGCCACGCCCATACGATTGAGGTGTTGTATTTGAGCTAGTAAAACCTGTTCTCGAGTCATCATAAATCGCCGATTTATTGTCATCTATTGGTATCGGCAAGCGAGTCAATCACCTTAAGTTCCTGTGTTTTTAACCGATAACATCAGAGGACAATCCAAGGAATTTTAGCATGGCAGAGAACCAGCCAATCAAGAAAGTGCCGGTTAAAAGGTCGCATGAAGATAGCTTATTGGACTGCTTATTGATTTATTGCAAAATGCAAAATAAGCCTTTGTCTAAACACGCGGCTACCGCGGGTTTGCCATTGGAGCATGATCGCTTAACGCCTAATTTATTTATTCGTGCCGCAAAACGAGCTGGCTTTACCGCAAAGATGAGTTGCCAACCTCTTCAACAAATCAGTAAATTAGCCCTGCCTGCCGTGTTAATTTTGGAAAATCAAAAAGCCTGTCTACTCATTAAATTTAAATCCAGTCAAATTGCGGTCATTATTACTCCTGAAGCGGGCTCGGGCGCCAGTGAAGTTAAACTAGCCGATCTAAAACAAGAATACACTGGCCATGTCATTTTCATTAAACCAGAATTTAACTTCTCAGCACGCAGTGAAGAAACGCTCCACTCTGATCAATCAAAACACTGGTTTTGGTCAGTATTATTAAAATCCTGGCCGGAGTACAGTCATATTTTATTAGCATCATTTTTAATTAACTTGTTTGCACTTGCCACGCCGTTATTTGTCATGAATGTTTATGATCGTGTAGTACCTAATTATGCGATAGATACCTTATGGGTATTAGCGATCGGTGTCGGCTTAGTGTTTACCTTTGATTTTATTATGAAGAATTTACGAGGGTATTTTATCGATATTGCAGGCAAGCAAATTGACATACGTTTATCGTCATTAATCTTTGAAAGAATTTTAGATTTAAAAATGGCGGCACGTCCACAGTCCGTAGGGGCATTCGCTAACACAGTCACTGCATTTGAATCCTTCCGTGATTTCATTACTTCATCAACCATTGCTGTGTTAATTGATTTGCCGTTTGTATTCATTTTTATTGCCATCATTGGAGTCATTGCGGGTAATTTATTTTTGATCCCGTTAATTGCGGTTCCCGTCATTATAATCATCGGATTAATTTTACAAGCACCGTTAATACGTTTAACGAAAGAGTCTTATAAACATGCGGCCGAAAAACAAGCCACCTTAATTGAATCTATGTATGGTGCTGAAGCCATTAAAGTAGCGCGCGCTGAAAGCTCTATGCAACAACGTTGGGAAACAATCATTGCAGCCGCCTCAAGGGTCGGCACTAAGTTGAGATTTTTCGGTAATTTAGGGGTAAACTTTTCTTTATTTTCTCAACAAATTGCTACCGTAGCTTTAGTGATTTTCGGCGTCTATAAGATATCAGAAGGCGAAATTACTGTTGGGGCTTTGATCGCGTGTACGATCTTAACGGGTCGCGCGCTGGCGCCGATGTCACAAGTCGCCTCATTGTTATCTCGTTACTATCAATCTGTTAATGCTTTGCAAGGCTTAGATCGCGTCATGGAACTGCCAGTCGATCGCCCACATGGCAAGTCGCCGTTACAACGACCTGGATTCAAAGGCGATATTCTTTTAAAAGATGTTACCTTTACCTACCCTAATTCAGAAATTGCATCACTAAATTCATTAAATATTCATATTAAATCCGGTGAACATATTGGTTTTATTGGCCGTATTGGCTCGGGCAAAACAACTATTGCTAAACTCATGTTGGGTTTGTATGAGCCCACTGAAGGGCAGATTTATTTAGATAATACCGACATTAAGCAATTAGATCCTGCCGATCTACGCCATCATATCGGTTATGTGCCGCAAGATATCACTCTATTTTACGGCACCATTCGAGACAATATTACTTTAGGCGCGCGTTATGTTGATGACAGTGAAATTTTGCGTGCAGCAGCACTATCTGGTGTTAGCCATTTTGTGCAAAGTAATCCGCAAGGATTTGATTTGCAAGTGGGTGAACGCGGTTCGTATTTATCGGGCGGGCAACGCCAAAGCGTATCCATTGCACGCGCATTACTCCTACGACCTCCCATGCTCGTGATGGATGAACCCACACACGCTATGGATGATAAAAGTGAAGCCCAACTCAGAGCAAGTATCTCACCCATCTTGCCTGGTCGCACGCTATTAGTCTTTACCCATAAAGCCTCTATGTTGTCATTGGTTGACCGTCTAATTGTGCTAGAGCAAGGAAAAATTGTCGCCGATGGTCCTAAGGATGAAATTATCAAATCCTTAAATGAAGGGAAGATAAAGGTTAAAAAGCCATGAAGAATGTGTTTGAGAAATTTAGAGTTGATCAGTCACAAAAAGAGTTTATGGCTGACACATCTAGAGAAAACGTACAGCAAGTTCGACTGCTGGGCTATGTTGTGTTATGGGGTGCTGTAGCCTTTTTTGCATTAGCGTTTATTTGGGCTAAATATGCAATTCTAGATGAAGTCACCACGGGAGAAGGTAAAGTGATCCCTTCAAGGAAAATTCAAGTCATTCAAAATTTAGAAGGCGGAATTATTAATATGATATTTGTGAAAGAAGGCACGATTGTTGAAAAAGACCAGGTATTAATGCAGATCGATCAAACACGTTTTGCAGCCACCGTTAAAGAACAAAACGTTAAAGCGATTGCCCTTCACATAAAAGTGTTGCGCTTAAAAGCAGAGGTCGAGGAAAAACCCTTTATAGTCCCAGTTTCATTACGCAAAAAAGATCCTGATCAAGTAAAGCAAGCTGGTCGCTTATATCAATCCAATATGGAAACCTTACGACGCTTGAAACGCAGTTATCAGTTAGCCAATAAAGAATTGGCCTTAACGCGACCACTCGTCGAAAAAGGCGCCGCCTCGCCAGTGGAAGTGTTGCGATTAGAGCGTACTGTCAACGAATTACAATCTGAAGTCACTAAGTTCAAAGCAAAAATCATCGAACAACTCAATGGCGTAGAAGCCGAATATGAAGCGATGACTGAATCTGCCGTGACCGAGCGCGATCGTTTAGCACGTACTACGGTTCGCTCGCCCGTAAAGGGGATTGTCAAACAATTAAAAATAAATACCCTAGGGGGTGTTGTCCAGCCTGGTGATGATTTACTGGAAATTGTGCCCTTGGAAGATACTTTGTTAATTGAAGCGCGGATCCGCCCTTCCGATATTGGCTTTATCCACCCTGATCAAAAAGCCATGGTAAAAATCTCCGCGTATGATTTCTCGATTTATGGTGGCTTGGAGGGTAAAATTGAACAAATTAGTGCTGACACGATTCAAAATGAAAAAGGCGATAGTTATTATGAAATTCGAGTTCGCACCGATAAAAACTTTCTCGGCACAAATGAAGTTCCCTTATACATTATCCCTGGCATGCATGCGACGGTGGACATTTTAACGGGGCAAAAATCGGTGTTAGATTATTTATTGAAACCCATCTTAAAAACCAAACAGAATGCATTACGGGAACGGTGAGTGCTCATACGCCTGCCCTGTAAGGCCCCCCACTAGAAATCCCCCCCATAATGCCGTATCATTACCCCTTATCTCAAGTTGTTACCCACATTCAGAATTAGTGATAACTCAAGTTATTCTCATGCATTACGGAGGTTTATATGCCGAAGGTCTTCCACGTCCTCAAGAGCACAGCTGAAAACGCGCAGCGCCGACAATTAAAAGTCGCTGATCGCATTATCAAAACCTGGGTTATTCTTTTTCTCATAAAACATAATGTAAACCCTGCAACTGCCGATGATTCGGAATTTGGGAAACTCGCTACTACCCTGTGTGAATTGCTTAGCTCATTTCTTCTTAAAGCTAAAATTTGGCGAACGAAAGGCCATCCTTATAATTTTCTTTTTGTCTTATTCGGCAAAACCATTCCAGAGTGGGAAAAAGATAAAAGGAAGCAGTCTTTAGCAAAGCTGTTTAGCAACATTACGCCACTTTCTGACGCTCCTTTGAAACAACTTAAGTCAGATTATTTTCAACTTCTAGAAGACATCTATCAACTTTTCAGTAAGCTGACATTTACTCGTGGGCTAATCACTAAGCGGGGTGACCAATACAACTTTGACTTCATTCAACCTAGTGCTGACTCTCTGGCAAGCAGTTTGCTTTCCAGAGTTTACCAAGAGACACGCTTTGTATTAGTCCAATTAGAACGATGTAAACTCCCTCAAAAGATTAAATTTGATAGAACTTGTGTCGAACGCAGCGAAACCAAGTACTTTTCACAACAAGATTTAACAAGCTTTATCGCTCAAAAACTTGGAGTGACTCCAATAGGCGCGGCCTCTGCGCAAAGCGATGCTGCCAGTTCTCCTGCATCGACTAGCAGTTCGACAACCCACGTTCAGGATGAGGAGAGCGCCCCTCTTTTAGGAAGTGCTCGTGGTAACGATGGAGCATTCCAAGAGCGCGGCAGCATACAAATGTCTTCTAGAGGTGGTAACTGGCGCCAACGCCGGGCTCGTAGAAGGTCAAAATGGCGTGTCTCAACTGCCTTCCCTGCTTGCCTTTTTTTATCGACAACAAGTGTTCTTACCCTGTTTGCAAGCACTTCATCTAGCGTTCAAAAGCAATTATTACGACTTGAGCTCGATAAAGCTTTTGCCTGGCTGTTTGAACAATTCAAAGGTTCAAAACCATCGCTTGAAGCACAGAAAGCTGTCGGTATTATTGCACCGGTCGCAATAGCCAGTCTACTGTGGCTGGTATTTTTGATCGTTGTTTTTTGCTGCTGTTGCAAAGTAAATCGGCGACGGCATATCGAAGCAGGATACGACCCTCTCGAAGCTGATCCAGATCAAATTGAGCTCTACCCAGTTAATTATAACGTGGCAACAGATGCTGTTGGTGTCTGCGGACAGATTGTCAATGAGTTGAAAAATAAGAAGTTCAAACACGTCCACGCTACTATGGTGTATCATACATATAAAGGTTCTCCAGGCAACAGCTTACCTGATGGTGTAGAAGGCCTTGATTCAATTACGTATCCTCTCAATCAACTATTTAAGTTCACTTACTTCCTCCCGGATGGCACAAAGCACACATTGCACCTTACCTTTGAACAAGTGAAACTCCACACCAAAGAGATTATGCGCAGAGCTGAAATCACGCCATTAAACGAATATCGTGATACTGCGATACAATTCGTTCGCCATGTTTTCGAAGGCGAAAATGATGAGGCCAGAGCTTTGGTGGGAAAGATTGTTAGCTTAGGTCAGAAGATAGACCGCCTAGGGGAGGGGAAAAAACTAATACCAATAAACGTGACAATCGGCGACAATGAATTTGTGCACACAGGTTCTGCTGCAGTTCTGCAGCGTCGGCTTAAATTTTTGAATAGACAACTGCCGAAACCCAAAGGTGGAGCTGATGCCGCAGCCAGCGCTGAACCTGTAAAAGAAAGGACGCCTGCAGATGATGAGGATGGTGCAGGAGCTTCAGTGACTAGCTCCACTACGGCCACCACAACCTTAACGCGTCCTAGTGGCCGTATCACTACAGTCCCTCCCGACTATAGCGATGCCGATAACGATAGTGATGACGATATGCAGATCGATGATGACTCAGATGGCGAAGACTACCGCCCTATTGCAGCAAAACGCTAACAATCCCCCTACTCATTAGCCCCTATCCGCGCGCCTCTGGCTTGGCAATGCCATAGCCTTGGGCGCCATCTACTTTAAGTTCGCGTAATGCTTCAAGCTGGGCCGGATCTTCTATATTTTCTGCAATCACTTTGATATCTAAGGTGTGCGCTATGTCAGTCACGGAGTGAATTAAAAATTGATTTTCTAGCGCTAGCTGAGTGCCTTGGGTGTAATGCCCATCCAATTTAATGTACGCCAACTTCAAGCCTGCCAAATATCCTAAGGCCTCAAATGATCGCCCGAAATGATCGATAGCCAAACCTGCACCGACAGTTTGCAAAATTTTCTGAAATTGCTTAACCGGTTCAATTAGATTTACCGCAGTAGCTTCGGTAATTTCAAACACTAACTGCTGCGCTAAGTCACCCGCCTCTTGCAATGTTTGTAAAAACTCAGCGTCCTGTAGTGAGCTTGCCGATAGATTCATGGCGTATAAGCGTTTTGGATCATCCGCTTGTTTTAAATACTCTAGCAATTTTGTTAATACAATCGTATCTAGCTTCACAGACAAACCCAGTTGCTCAACCAAAGGCATTAATACGCCGGCGGTCACTAGGGCGCCTTGATCATCACGCGCACGCAATAAGACTTCATCATGCAATATCTCAGACTTATCAATTGAATACACCGTTTGAAAGTGCAGCACCACACGCTCAGCAATATCTTTTTCTTGTAATAAGTCGCGCCAATGGCTAGCGGTTTGATGCAAGCCTTTTTCCTGCAAGGGTTCACTGGCTACCGCAACTTGATAAGGCCCTTGGGTGATGGCTTCTCGCAAAGCATTGTCAGCGACCGACAACAATTCGCTACTGCTCAACTGCGACTGAAAATTCGCAATGCCTGCGTTAGCCGATAAAACTGTGGGGGCGGGTGACGCCTGTTGTAAGTGTTTCAGCAAGGCCTTGGTACTTGCCACACAGGTTTCCAAATCTCTATTTGGCAGCAAAACAGCAAAACTTCCACCGGACAAATGTGCCTTGACTGCATCACTTGTAGCGTTAAAGTGTTGATCCAGTTGCTGTGCTACCGCTTTCAAATACTCGTCTCCTGCTTCATAACTTTTTGAACTGTTATATTCGCTCAGCCCTTTTACATCTAACAACATCAATAAGCCTTGGGCGAACTCTTCTTCTGAACTAATCAAGTGCTCAAGCTGGGTATTAAAAAATACTCTGTTGCCTAACAAAGTTATGGGATCTTGAAAAGCTTGTTGGCGCAATTTTTCGGTCAAGCCAATTTGTTCGGTAAACATTTGTTTGACCTTAGCGCTCATTTTATTCATGGCCTCTGTCACTTTACGCAACTCTGGCGTACGCGGTAATGTGTGTTGCTCGGGAAATTCTCGATTACAAATTGCCTCAGCTTGTTGTCGAATAGCCTCTAAGGGTTTTAAAATAATGCGTAGCATTAAAAATCCCAATAGCAAAGCAATACTTGCCACGAGTAAAAACCAACTAAATAATCTGCGCAAGGTGTTCCACAATTCTTGGTAAGCATAACCGGGATGGCTTTGCACTATCACGCGTCCAGCTTGCTTCCAGCCATCCATGATCAAAGCGCTTGATACCGGTGCATGTAGTGTCACCTGCTTAACAAACCAAGTTGGAACCGTGGGAACGGTTATCGGCAAGCGTCTTTCTATTAAGGTATCGCCCTCGATTTTTTTAACTGCAATAGATTCAAAATATCCCCCATCGAACACCGCTTCAACCAAGGTTAACATACCTTGAATATCATTCTCTTGCATAAACGGCGCTAAGGTTAAGCCTAATGAGGTGGCCGTATCTTGCGAATGCGAAGCCAACTGCTGCTGCAGGTAATCGCGCGTGGTGGTCGATGAAATTAAAAATGTGCCGCTCAATACAATGATAAAACACACTAAGATGAGTAAAATTAATTGCCGCCATAAACTCATGATTTTTTCCTTATTCGCTGTGTTTCTTGCGTCATCCGTTTTAATAAATCTTGCCATAAACTCACGCGTCCTGCGCTGCCAACGCGCCG
>SDBT01018545.1_pt1 | contig 10933 bp, 11 predicted proteins | sample 2277101 | NCBI WGS metagenome assembly SDBT01 (sample SAMN10404973, study PRJNA504765) | marine sediment metagenome | isolation source: marine sediment core GS10_PC15, 103 cmbsf | place: Arctic Ocean: Southern Knipovich Ridge | collected 2010 | reverse complement strand
TAAATGAAGCCAATGCCGAAGCTGCGGGTGATGCAGCTGTTTTTGCCGCAAAACCTTTGGCTGATAACAAGTATATGGTTCAAATTGCAAAAATAATGGTGAAGAGGGCTGTTCTAGGCTGTAAGTAGATAATATGTAACCGTTCATGGTTATCGGTTCACAGTTCACAGTTCACAGTTTTTCAATGAACTATGCAACTCTTGAATTAATTGTTTCGCATCTGAATCTTCAAAAGAGGATCCCATAATTCTCCTCTACCTTCTGTTTTTTCAACCGTGAACGGTTACAACCTTTTAAGGGTGTAAGGATTTGACAACAAAATGGAGAAATCGCTTTGAAGATAAATGTAAACTTCTCTGGAAAATTTGTAGATATTTTTCAGACAGGTGATCTTTTGGTAAACCTCAACGAGGGAGATAATATTCGAGACCTTCTAAACCTTATGTGTGACACCGAAGAGCGTCGCGCAAATATATTTGACAGGAGCAAAACGAAACTAAAACCCACCGTGACCATAACAAGAAACGGCAGATTTATAATCCATTTGGATTGGCTTGACACGGTACTTGTCGACGATGATAACGTCAAAATCTTAACGCTTCATTCCGGAGGGTGATGACTTTGGGTGCCGGACCAAGGAATTTCTAAATGAAGAGTCGTGCGACAAGCTCAAGGATGAACGAAAAAGCGATTTTTCTGGTCTTGAACGGGTGTAAATATTAAACTTGTAGCACAAAGGAGGCTGTGACATGGATTTAGGAATAAAGGGGAAGGTGGCCCTGGTCACGGGAGGAAATCGGGGGATCGGGAAAGCGAGTGCATTGGAAATGGCCAAGGAAGGGTGCAATCTGGTGATCACCGGAAGAAACGAGGCCGATCTGGCGGAAGCTGAAAAAGAGATACAGGCCCTTGGCGTTGAGACGCTGGCCATAGCAGCCGACCTGGAACAAGCAGAAGGCGTCAATGCGATTGTTTCAAAGACATTTGACAGGTTTGGCCGGATTGATATCCTTTTTAATAACGCAGGCCATTCAACTCCCTGCACGCCCATTGGAGCAACGGATGAGGCCTGGGAGGCAATGTTAAATATCCATCTCATGGCCTGTGTGAGAACCTGCCGATTGATCGTCCCCAAAATGATCGAACAGAAATGGGGGCGTATCATAAATATGAGTTCCATGTATGGGATTGCACCGGGTTCCGGGGTCACCGATTACAATGCAGCAAAGGCTGCGGTGATTAACTATACCCGATCCCTTGCCATGGAATACTCCAAAGAGGGTATCTGTGCCAATGCAATATGCCCGGGGCTGATACATACCGAAATATGGGACAAATTCGCCGATAGCATTGCGCCCGAGTTTGGCACGACGAGACAGGGCATTCTGGATTCGGCGGCTGCTCAGGCAAGTTCAATCAAGCGTTACGCCAGGCCCGATGAAGTGGGCAAAGTGGTCGCCTTTCTGGCATCCGAATGTGCCAGCTATGTAACAGGCTGTGCGGTTCAGGTAGACGGTGGGGCCTTGGCGGGGATAGAGATCAACTTTTGAGCCCTTTGGGAAATTCAGTTCGGTGTAAACTCACAAAGAGTCCTTAATCAAACCAATTGTCGTTGGGAAGCCGCTGCTTGCAATGTTGGTAGGCAGCTTAAAAACAACTTTTAGTTTAGGAGGATGTCATGAGAGCTAGGGTGTTGAAATCGAGTCTGGTGTTTGCTGTGGTTATGGCCTTTGTTATTGGCTTTGGCCTTAATCCGGCGTTGGCGGAGAAAAAGTTTGGTCTGGATGATATTCCGGAGATAAAAAACAAAAGGCCTATTCATGTGGTCCTTGAGGCCGGGGGTGGTTCGGATCTAATTTATCCCTACCTGGAAAAGTTCTCCAAAAAAACCGGGATCAAGGTGACAAAAGAGTCCCATGTCTTTGCATCGCTTTACTCCAAGGAGATTGTGGAACTTCAGGGAAGGACCGGGGCGTATGATCTGGTCGTTACGGAAGCTTCCTGGACCAATGAATGGGAGGACTACCTCTACCCGGTCTACGAAATGGCCAAGAAATTTGATCCCAACGGCGTGGCGGGTTTAAGAAAGGACCTGGAAGGCCATGACAAGGGGTTACTCCGGATGTGCTCCACGGCTGGCGGGACGCTTATGGGCATCCCCTATTATACCTATACCATGATGACCATTTATCGTCAGGACCTCCTTGAGGACCCCACGGAGAAGGCCAATTTCAAAAAGAAATATGGCTATGAACTGGCCCCTGTGGAGACCTGGGAGCAGATCCGAGACCAGGCCGAGTTTTTTACACGGAAAAAGGGCGAACTGCTCAAAGGGCAGCCCCTGAAAGAGGATTTTTACGGTGCCAGCCTCATGGCCGGTCGGTTCCCCCACGTTCAGGATGAGGTGGGATCCATGCTCTGGAGCAAAGGGGGCCACTGGGCGTCTCCCGTGCGGGATGCAAACGGCAAATTGAAGGCCTTCAAGATCACGGACAAGGACAAGGAACTCCTTACATGGTCCTTTGAACACTACAAAAAGCTGATGCCCTTTGCTCCTCCGGGGACGGAGAACGCCTTCTGGGATCAGGCAACAGCTTCCTTTGCCACTGGAAAAACCGCGATGATCCCGGCCATGTACACGGCTCTTTGGCCCTGGTCCACCACGGTGGCCAAAGAGGTCCCCGGTGCCAAGGCCGCGGTAAAGACGACCCCTGGTGTCCGTCCCTACACGGGAGCCTTCCATTTCGCCCCCAGCCGGGACAGCAAGAACCCCGAGGCCGCCTATTGGCTGTTGAGGTATATCACCTCCTACGAGGCCCAGAAGGAGATGCTGGAAAAAGGGTGGGCCAGCGTACGTACGGACGTCCTGGAAGACCCCAAGTACCAGTTACCGGAATGGTATGACAAGACCGCATGGATCCCGGTTATTCTCACCACTTGGAAGGAACAACTGCCGGATGTAAACGACTATCTCCATTTTAACAGCGCTGCATTTGGCAAGATTTATGAGATGATGACCATCATCGGTCATGAGAATGCAATCGGCAAAAGGACCCCCGCTGAGAGTACCAAAAAATGGGTCAAAACCTTTAACAAGATACAAAAGAAATTTGGTAAATTGCCTGTAATTAAATAGGAACATTTAACGGGCCGGTTTGGGAACTCCTTGTTTCTCGGACCGGCCCTGATTTTGTGAAAAATCAGGGTAAGATGTTTGATGATTTTATGGCCAAGCCGCAATCAGAAAAGTTTTTGAGGGGGTAATCCTGACATGTCAAATATGGTAGCTGCAGTCCTTCCTGCAGGGAAAAGAACATTTAAACAAGCATTGGCCAGTGAGTCCTATGTAAAATGGCTTTATTTGGTGCCGCTACTGGTGGTTCTCTCTGTCTTTATGCTTTACCCGACATTTTATTGCCTTTTTATGTCCTTTACCGATTATATCCTAAAAGGGGCTCCCGAATTCGTAGGGCTTGAGAACTATAGGGACCTTCTCGAAGACACCGCCTTCTGGCAGGCGCTGTTTCGCACCGCCTATGTACTGGTTGTGTGCATATCCGTTGAATTGATTCTTGGGATGAGCATTGCGATTCTCCTAAACCGGGATTTTATGGGACAGAACATTGTGAGAGGGCTCTGTTTTTTGCCTCTCCTTATTTCCCCCCTCGCCATGTCCTTGATGTGGAACTACATGCTTCATGTTCAATTTGGAATTGTCAATCAGGTTTTCGACTGGATCGGTTTTGGGAGATATGAATGGTTTTCAAGCACGAAATATGCCCTCTATACCATCATGTTTATTTCCATCTGGCAATGGACACCCTTTTCCATATTCATTCTCCTGGCAGGTCTGAGAGGTATGCCCAAAGATCAATTTGAAGCAGCAAACGTTGATGGCGCAAGCCCCTTCTTTGTTTTCAGAAAACTGACATTGCCCATGCTTAAGCCCCTCATCATCATTATTATCCTGCTTCGAACCATGTGGTTGATAAGAATATTTGATCCGCTTTACGGAACCACAAGAGGCGGGCTGGAAACGGAAATTTTGGACTGGATGGTCTATCGTATCTCGTTTGTCTTTTTTGATGTGGGGAGGGGATCGGCCCTTGCCATGTTTTCACTCTACATGACGATTATTGTGTGTGCCATCATGTATCGGCAATTGATAAAGGCCATGGATTCCACGGCTTAGGGCTTGTGTAAGAATGACTGAGGGTTTGCAAAAAAATAACTTCGCAGAAAAGCCATATCTTTTGAGTACAAAGCGAGGTGTAGTTATGAAAAGAAAAGAAACCATGGATAAGGTCAAAAGAGCGATGCTTGCCATGCAAAGGTATCCATGGGAACAGGGGGTTGCATCGCAGGCCATTCTAGCATTAGGAGATTATGAGCTGACTTTTTTGATGGCTAGAGATGCTGCGTTGCGTCAATCACATGATGGCCGGCTTGGCACGGCTTTTTATAGGGATGATGTTGCCATCATGGGAGATGATTATACAGTGACAGACCCCGCAGCCAATGGTGAAGCTGTTTTGTATGTTGCAAAAACTACTGGTGGTAGATTGTTTAAGGACGCGATACAAAAACAGGTCGATTGGTTAATTAAGAAAGCTCCCAGAACCAGTGATGGTGTTTTATCCCATGTGATAACCAAAAAACAGGTATGGGTAGATTCCATTTTTATGGCCATACCCATTCTGAGTATGACAGGTCATCATCGCGAAGCTATCACACAAATTGAGGGTTTTAAAAAAATATTATGGGATGTCGACAAAAAATTGTTTTCACATATCTGGGATGATGATCTAAAGGAATTTGAACATAAAGATTTCTGGGGTGTCGGGAATGGATGGGCCGCCGTGGGCATTGCTAAGGTAATTGATTCTCTACCGGGTGATATGCTTGATGACAAAAAGAAACTTGTAAGTTTTGTAAAAGAATTAATTGACGCTTTTCTTGACTATCAACGTAAAGATGGTTTGTTTCATAATATAATTGATGATCAATCAACTTTTATAGAGACCAATTTTGCCCAAATGATAAGCTATACCATCTATACAGGAATTGCGGGTGGCTGGTTAGATAGCGAGTATTTACAGCACGCAAATAAAATGCGAGAAGCTGCCTATGAAAAAGTCGATGAACATGGCCTGGTTCAAGGAGTATGTAGTTCTCCGACTTTTGCTGCCCCTGGCACAGCCGTGGAAGGGCAGGCGTTTTTTCTATTGATGGAAGTTGCCGCATCAAAATTTGATAATGATTAATGGTGGATAGTTGCCACCTTGTCTATTAAAACCCATTAAATTCGTAGGAGGGTAATCAACGTGAAACGCGTACTTTTTTATCTAATGATACTCATCATGCTAATTGGATTTCTTTTTCCCATCGCCTGGGTATATGTCACTTCGTTTAAGCCTCCCCATGACATCTTTAAGCCTGATAAGATTCTTTTTGAGCCCACCTTGTATAATTACAATTATATTGTGAATGTCAGACCTTCACTGAAGGAGTTACTGAATTCATTCATTATCTGTGTTCTGAGCACGGCCATCGTTATTTTTGTATCTTTACCCGCAGCCTACAGCTTTGCGCGATTTAAGACCGGTGCAGGACACCTCCTTTTTGTGACCATCTCCACGAGGATGTTCCCCGGCGTGGTAGCTGCCCTGCCGTTCTTTTTTGCTTACAGAGATCTGGGTCTTCTGGATACCCATCTCGGGCTTATTTTGCTCTACGTTTATTTTAATATGTCCTTTGCGACTTTTCTACTTTACGGTTTTTTTAAGGAAATCCCTCAGGAACTTGAACATGCGGCTCAGGTGGACGGGTACACTCAGTTTCAGATACTTCGAAAAATCGTGTTCCCTTTGATCAAACCCGGGGTGGCCATCACAACGGCCTTTTGTCTCATATGGTCATGGAATGAATTCTTTTTTGCGTTTCTTTTTACCAGAAGGGTCGCCAGAACGGTTTCCGTGGGACTTTCAACATTTTGGGGGTCTGTGGAGATTCAATGGGGACCCATGGCGGCCTTAATGGGTGTTGCTATTCTGCCCACCTTGTTTGCGGCCTGGTTTATGCAAAGATATATTGTTCGTGGGCTGACCTTTGGTGCAGTAAAGGGATAGAAAGCCCAGCCGCAGCACCACGGGTCGCTTGGAAAATTTATCTAATTGAGTGAGGACTAAGAAATGGAATTTGGTGATAGGCTTTTTTGGGGAATAATGGTTTTTATTGGCATCAATCTTTTTTGGCTTGGAATGCTGGAGGAATATCTACCCATGTGGGTGGGCGCCATTGTGGGAATAATAGCACTGTTGGCGATCATTAGATTTGTTCCCAGACCCAGGACGGAAGAATCAAACGGAGGGGAGTGAAAAAACCCATGGCAGGTGTGAAGCTTGTAAACGTAACAATGAAATACGGCAGTTTGATTGCGGTCAACAATATCAGTTTTGAGTGCCGGGAGGGAGAGTTTTTTACCCTTTTGGGCCCCTCTGGCGCTGGAAAGACAACCACTCTCGAGTTGATCGCAGGGATAAAGAAGCCAACAAAGGGACAGGTGTTCATCGGCGACCGGATGGTCAATGATCTCCCCCCCGACGAGAGGGATGTGGCCATGGCCTTTGAAAACTATGCCCTGTATCCGCACTTTTCGGTCTATGACAATATTGCGTTTCCTTTGAGGGCTCCCAGGCGGAAGGGGGAACTTTCCGGGGGGCAGGAAAAGGAAAGGGTCTATGAAATCACAAACCTTCTTGGGATTGGCGAATTGCTGGAGAGAAAACCACAGCAGTTAAGTGGCGGCCAGAAACAACGTGTTTCCTTGGCCCGTGCAATGGTGCGACGGCCAATGGTTTACCTGCTGGATGAACCAATTGCCCATCTCGACGCGAGATTGAAGATCTCGGCCAGAAGCACTTTGAAGCAGCTGGCCCATAAACTGGGTATCACCATCCTTTATGTGACCCATAACTATCGGGAAGCCCTTGGCCTCTCCGATCGCGTTTTGGCCATCAGAAAAGGGACCGTCGAGCAAATCGGCACACCCGAGGAGATCTATGAATCACCTGTAAACGACTTTGTTGCAAGGCTGGTGGGTGATCCGCCCATAAATCTTGTTGACGGGGCGGTCGTAAACGAAGATGGAAAAGCCTTTTTCCAGGGGGATGATTTCCGGTTCCTCTTAAAACAGGAGTTGCTGTCCAAATTGGAACGGGCTTCGTGGGAAGAAGACGGGAAACATTTGGTTCGCATTGGCATCAGACCCAAGAGCATCAGGATATCGTCTGAGAGACTGTCAGACGCCTCATTCCAGTTGCCTGTTTACGTGGTCGTTCGCGAGGCCAAGAACAGCATAGTCACATTCGAACTCACCCATAATTTTTTTCAGGCGGTTGTGAATAATGGTGTTCACTTGAAGGTTGGAGAAAAAGTGTGGGTGGAGGTTGACCAGAAAAACCTGTATTTTTTCAAAAAAAGCGTGGCGCTTACAAAATAGGAAGGATCCCATGGGCACAGTCGAAGTTAAAAATGTTTGGAAAATCTACGACGGAGATGTGGTTGCGGTTAAAGATGCCAGTTTTCGGTGTGAAAATGAAGAGTTCGTTGCGGTGTTGGGTCCTTCAGGATGCGGCAAGAGCTCCACACTGCGCATGCTTGCGGGGCTTGAAGATATTACAAAAGGAGAAATACTGTTTGACGGTAAACTGGTCAATGATTTGACCTCCCGTGACAGGAATGTGGCCCTGGCGTTTGAATCCTATGCCCTTTATCCCCCGTTGACGGTGTATGAAAATATTGCATTTCCGCTACGGGCAAGGGGGATGGACAGACGGCAAATAGAGACAAAGGTTCAGGGTATCGCCAAAGACCTTGAACTGACAGAGGTCTTAAAGAGAAAACCGGGAAAACTGAGTGGCGGTCAACAACAGCGTGTCTCCCTGGCCCGGGCGCTTGTAAGGGACCCCTCGGTGCTTCTCCTCGACGAACCTCTTTCCCACATGGATCAAAGGGTTCGTGCCGTGATCAGGGTCAGAATTCGGAAGATCCACGACGAACTGTCAACCACGACCATATACGTTACCCATGATCAGGAGGAAGCGGTGGCGCTGGCTGATAAGATCATTGTGATGGATCTGGGTGCCATTCAGCAAATTGGGACTGCGGATGATATGTTCAATTACCCCGTAAATCAGTTTGTGGCCGGTTTTATTGGTGAACCCTCTATGAATTTTCTGAAAGGGAAGATAGAGAGTACCAACCGGGTGGCGGTGTTAAACGGTGACGCAATGGTATCTTGGGAGGTTGAAGAGGATATTCCGGAATCTTATCTAAATACCGATGTCTTTGTTGGTATCAGGCCCGAGAATGTGCGAGTCTCTAAAGAACCTACGGATTCAGGTGTCAAAGCGATCGTTGTGGTTGTCGAGTTTCTGGGGGAGGAAAAAAACTTGACGCTCAGCCTGGGGGATATTGAAATAAAGGCTGTCGTACCCGCGGACTTTTTAACAAACGAGGAAGATACCCTCTGGCTTGCCGGGGCTCCTGGAGATCTGCATATTTTTGAGAAAAAGAGTGGAGAATCCCTCATCAAGACAAAGAAATAAGGTAACTACTCAGGTTCAGGGGTTCAGGGTTCAACGTTCACGGTTAAGGACAAGGACGGCATTGAAGACCCGAAGTGCTCGATAAAAAAAACATTTCCCCAAATAATGCCAATTTGGCTCTAAATTTTGGATTAGGCCTTACAAAGCTGCCACTTTTCTTGTAAATACGCATCTAAAATGCAGTTTGGGGACGAGAATGGAACCTTGAACCCCTGAACCGTGAACCCGACAACCTGAGTAGTTACGAAATAAGAAAGAAACAGGGGAAGAATAATATGAGCCTTATCACTATTGATGACGAAAAATGTAACCGGTGCGGAACATGTGTGGCCGAATGTCCCGAGAGGGTTATTGAAATGACCGGGAAAGAAAATGTGCCGTCGGTCACGGAATTTGGGAATGACCTTTGTATTGAGTGTGGTCATTGTGTGGCGGTTTGTCCGGAAGCGGCCTTTAATATGAACATTATGGCAGCTGAAGCGTGTCCCCCAAGACAACCGGAACTATTTATTACCCTGGAGCAGATGGAGCATCATATCCGGTTTCGTCGTTCTATCCGGACCTACAAAAAGAAACCCGTGCCACGAGAGATCCTTGAACGTCTTATACAAGCCTCCCTGTATGCCCCTACGGCCAAGAATCTTCAACCCGTTTGCTGGCTTATTATCGAGAACCGCGAGGAAGTAAACCGGCTGGGTTCAATGGTTATCGACTGGATGCGGTCCATGCTTAACGGAGAAAGCAAACCCCTGTTCACCGAGTTTATGATGAAACAAATCGTTGGAGACTGGGAAAAGGGGGGCGACTGGATATGCCGGGGTGCGCCCCACATGATCGTGGCCCATGGTCCCAATGATCTTCCCATCCCAGCATCTCAGTCGGGGTGCACCATTGCACTGACCACCCTGGAACTGGCAGCTCCCTCGTTTGGCCTTGGCGCCTGCTGGGGCGGATATTTTAACGCAACCGCGAACAATTATCCCCCACTTCGCCAGACCCTGGATCTTCCGGAAAACCATGACCCCTATGGGGCAATGATGATCGGGTATCCCACATACGAGTATCACAGGATTCCCTTGCGAAAAGACCCCGATATTAAATGGCGGTAAGCTAAGTTCCTCAATCCATCAGAATGCCCCCGTTTATGTCCAGTATCTCTCCGGTAATATGTTTGGCGCCGTCAGAGAGAAGAAAAAGAGCGGGTTCAGCAACATCTTCGGTTTTGGCGATGCGGCCCAGGGGAGATTGTTTTGCCATATCTGCCCTGACCTCCGCGGGCCAGTCGTCGATCATGGCGGTCTCAACAGGCCCGGGGGCAAGGGCGTTGACGGTTATTCCGTAAGGCCCCAGTGCCCTGGCAAAAGATTTGGTGAGACAGATCACACCGGCCTTGGACGCGGAGTAGTGGGCGCCAACCGCAATTCCCCCCACCTTTCCGGCCAATGAGGCCATATTAAGAATTCGCCCCTCGCTCTGGCGTTTCATGATGGGCATGACCGCCTGTGAACATAGGAAGACCCCTCTCAGGTTGATGTCTATCATCTCGTCCCATTCTTCCTCAGAGATATCCTCTATGTCGATTCTTTTACAGATTCCGGCGCTGTTAAAAAGGATGTCAATCCTCCCGAATTCCTTTTCAGCAAGTGCCACAAGGTTGTGTATAGCCTCCTTTTTTTTGACATCGGTTTCCACGGCAAATGTCTTTGTTTGATAAGATTTTTTTATCCCTTCAGCTGTCTTGTTGGCTGCTGTCATGTTGATATCGCTGATCACAACTGAGGCCCCTTCAGATGCCAACCCCTGGGCAACAGCTTTTCCAATCCCCTGCCCGCCACCGGTAACAACGGCAACCTTTTCTTTAAATCTCATACGCCAACCTCCTTCGTCTGATTGGTTGCAAACTTTAAATATCTTTGACTGAATCTTCCTGGATGAGTCATTAATACGTCCCAAAACCGTTTGTCAAGCCATTTTGGGGGCAATCGATGTCACAATATCTTGACGATTGGGTATTTCTCATATAATGATGCATATTGAAAGTCACAAGAAACTTGCTTTTGGCTTTGTGGAATTATTGGCAAGAGGTAAACCAAATGAAAGAAAATGACCTGATAAAAAAAATAAAAACCTTTGGTGTCATCCCCGTCATTTCCGTTGAATCCCCAACCCTCGCGCTACCTCTGGCCGATGCCCTTATTGAAGGAGGTCTTCCGGTCGCTGAAATCACTTTCCGAACAGAGGCGGCAGGAGAAACAATAAGAATCCTAAAGAAGGAACGGCCCCAGTTGTTGCTGGGGGCCGGCACTATTCTTTCAGTGGAGAAT
>SDBT01018544.1_pt1 | contig 10933 bp, 15 predicted proteins | sample 2277101 | NCBI WGS metagenome assembly SDBT01 (sample SAMN10404973, study PRJNA504765) | marine sediment metagenome | isolation source: marine sediment core GS10_PC15, 103 cmbsf | place: Arctic Ocean: Southern Knipovich Ridge | collected 2010 | reverse complement strand
CAAGTCAATGACTTTATTTCACCCCAAGTGCTAAGGGTTAAGTCGCCCCAGTCTGTAGCCTCTTCCTCGCTCCAGGGCGTAATTGATTGTCCGATATATGCTCCCCATTTAGTTAGAGCACTCCAGAGGGTTGAGATTAAAGCACTCCATTTTGTAACATGTTGTTCAGTCCATTGAGTCATAGTATCACCTTAATAGTTCCTACCACCACGCATTCTGAGGGGCTCGTCAGGTGGACTAAGTTCTCCTCTCATCAAGCGAATCCTGACAACATATTCACCCATAATCGCTTGGGCATTTGGGGTAAACTTCTCATCCTTTTGATATGCCCTATGAAGAGCAAATAAGATGGGCAGTTCGTGATAGGGGTAGAGTTGTTTTCTATCGTTAAAAGGAACATCATCATCGGCAGTCATCTTTTCTACCATCTCATCATAAAAGACTTTTAGTCCCGCAGTTAAATCGGCATTGGGCATAGGATAAAGCCAAATCTCATTTTTATACTTTATGTAGTTCGTAGGAGTTCCTGTTTCATCTTCCCAATTAACATTATCCGTATCCAATTCTTCAAAGTTAGTGCAACCAATTCTCTTGCCATTGTAGGTTACTCTCGTAATTCTAAAGCAATCATCAGGTTGAGTGTATTCCCGTTGTCCGCTATTAACATCGGCAGTAGCGGAACTCTGTAAACAGTTAGTCTTAGTGACAACATCCTGAACTCCTAAGTTAACCCAAATTCCGACTTCTGTTTCTTCAAAATTGTCAAAACTAACATCTTCTAATCTGGATACAATCTCATCTTTCATTTCTTTAAAGGGCATTGAAAATATAGTCATTGTAATAACTCCTTATAAACGGTGGCATATTTTTCTATCGTAATATCAATATTGTGCCTGTAGTGGACTTCTGCATACGCATTCTCCCCAATCTCTTTTCTTAATGCTTTATCTTCAATTAGTTTCGATAATTGCTCTACAAACTCTTTTTTGTTATTGTAAAGCAACCCTGTTACATTATGTTTGACATCAAGATTGTAGGGAATTACATTAGATACAACAGTAGGTATTTTTAATGATGCTAATTCATAAAACTTGATGGAACTTTTACATCTGTTAAATTCCGTATCAACCAAAGGAATAAGTCCTATGTCTATATTCAAGGTCGACAACTTCAAAGGATAAGCGTTATATTTTTCCCAAAAGTAGAATTCAACCTTATCTTCAGGAATGTTCTTTGTCGTTCCCTTGAAGTGCATCCCCATCAAGACTAATTTGAGATTGAGATAACTATACTTTTTGAATATTTCTTCCAATGCCCCTGATATTGAGCACCAATCTTCATAATGAGACCAACCACCCATCCAACCTATTCTGATTTCGTCTGTTTTAATTAAGGGTAAAGATTTCCACTTGTCAAAATCGATAGAATTAGGAAGAACCACTACATTTTTATTATACTTTTTAAAAACTTCTGCGAGGTAATCTGTGGTGGTTGTGATTAAATCTACGTTGGTTAAAATTTCCCTCATTATTTCTTGGCGTTCTTTATTCTTTTTTAAGTCAAAATCAACCTTTCCAAGACTATTCCTCATCCCATCTTTCCAGAGTTGGGCTTTGGTTCCATCAGGGAAAATCCAAGTAACTTCTTGTGTTCCCATAGTTGCATAACAAGGATTAAGGGGAGAGATGTTGAGTAAGTCGTCATCGTAGTCAACGACTATTTTCTTGATTTTTTGCTTACAAAGCCTAAGAACCCTTTTATCAAGAGGTCTTTGAAAAACAATAATATCGGCCTCTTCAAGATATTGCAGTATTTGCTCTTCTCCATCACCCTTCTTAGCCATCTGAACGTCTGCTATATTATGGTGAGAGATTTTAACTGCTGGTTGAATAGCACGATAGAAGTCGCAACCAGATTCCCCAGGAACTAAAAAGACTATTCTTGCCTTCTCTCTTTTGGTAGGTTGTTGACGGCGTTGAATACTAAATTGAAAGAATAAATTGTATATGTCTTTCCCTGTCAATTTCTCTGACAGGATTATAGCGGACTGATAATGCTCTAAAAAGTCTATGTGCAACTTATCCCAGTCCATATCGTCACTAACCAAGCCCCTTGACTTGGCGTAATCCCAAACAGGGGTTCCTGGGAAAGGTGTCAATAAATAAACATCATAAGACTCTATCTTATTTCTTTTAATAAATTCTAATGTCTGTAAGACATCTTCTTTGGTCTCTTTTGGTGAACCTATGATAAAACTACAGAAAACGCCTATTTTATGCCTTCTTATTGTTTCAAGAGCCTTTTCATTGTCTTTGACGCTTATATCGCCTTTAAGATACCTTAGCGTGTCATTACAGCCACTTTCCAAGCCCATCCCAATAGAGACAACGCCCATTTGCTTCAATAGTTTGATTATCTTATCATTAACTAAACTTGCCCTCATACCCGCACAGGAAAACGCTACTTTTCCCAATAATCCCTTTTTACTTAACAACTTTACTATTTCCTTAACTCGCTTGGTATCGATAGCGAATATATCATCATAAAGAGTAATAAATTTTACTCTACGATTATTAACTAAATACTCGATTTCATTAACTACATATTCAGCGGAGAATAGTCTTACTTTTGACCAATGACGAGACGAAGCACAAAAAGTGCAACGATAAGGGCAACCCCTACTGGTGAACATATAGGTGCTGGGTTTAATGTGAAGCAAGTCTCTTGCAGGAAAAGGGATTTTGTCTAAAGACTCTATCTCGTCTCGTTTGTCCGTTATAACAATCTTATCATTATCCCAATACACTACACCTTTGATAAAACTAAGTGAATGTAGTGCAAAACTTTTATGCTTTTTAAAGGTCTTAATCAACTCACATATAGTTTCTTCGCCCTCACCTACAATACCTACATCCATATCTTTTGATAACGAGGTAGGAAGCATTGAAATATGCACTCCCCCACATAAGACGGGGAGGTTATACTTCTTTACAAGCGTTGCGTATTCCTTTGCTCGGCCGTAGTTTTGGCTTACGCAACTAATCCCGACTATGTGGGGTTTAAAGGTTTTTAACTCTTGCTCTACATTATCATTTATAACTTTGAATTCTATATCATCAAATTGTTCTCGTAAACTACTAACCAGATAACCAATTCCCAAAGGTGGATAACGAGTCTCAATTTCACGAGAAGTATCTATTGAGTTAATAAAAAGCATCTTCATTATTTTGTGGCCTGAACGATTGATTGCCAGTTGGCTCTTCCTGATAAATAAGGAGAATCTTTTATAATATCTACTTTCTTATAACCAATTCTCTTTAGATGTTCTACTAATTCGTAAGCGTTCCATAGTGAGAAGTGTCTATCAAGTTCCCCTATCCTGATAGGATTACAACCAGTCATTAGAATTCTATTTGCTTGTAAAAAATGACAATGAGTAAAGGTTAATACAAAATCAGGGAAACTTATGGTTATTACTCCATCGGGTTTTAATAATTTATGCCAATGTCCCAATGCTTCTAAGCAGTGGTCAATCTGTAAATGTTCTATGATATGTCCTGCGTAGATTTCATCTATAGAGTTTGCCTCAAAAGGTAAATCCATAACATCAGCAACCAAATCAGGATTAACTTTTGGGTTAGCGTCTATATTTATAAAGCCTTCTAACTTGTGAATATCACATCCTAAGTTCAAACGCCTCATATCTTTCTCACAGTTACTAATTCCTCTGCGTGAGTCTTCATCCACTTCCTTAAAGCCTTGTCATCAGTCCAAAATTCGGGATGAAGATGAAATACCCAAAAGGGAAGAAATCCTATATGTCTTAGTTCTTTTGATTTAGAATATCCCCTATTGTCTTCCCTACGTCTTATTTGAGCCGCTTTCATTGTTTCTACTGCTTCCTGAGGAGTTACACCTTTTAGATATTCAGGGGTGAGAACCATTATTTCTCCTTGTATATGCCTATCTCTATTAATCGTTTTGTCTTCGCTAGTTGATATAAAACAATATCTTCAAGACCTTTTACCCCATTCGCATTACAAAAAAACTCAGCACTTGATATACCTACTTCCTTACCATCTTTTTCACCATATAAACCACCATACCAACCTTTATAAAAATCAATTCCTAATATTTTTCCATAATATCCTTTGCTTTTATCAACAACAAACACAAATCCTCCTTTTAGGTGCGGTTTTAAGGGATAACCGCAAACCCACTGATTCTGAGTAATAAAGGTAATCAGCCCCTTCGTCTAGCTCGTTGAGCGGCCAGTAATCTTCCCAGAACCCGCTTCCTGACGAGATTCCAAAGTAAGCTCTGCCTCAATCATTATCTTCTGATTAGAGCCAGTCTTAGCCAGTGGAGTCGCATTAACAGGTCTTAGAGAAGCTACTTTCCACAAGTCATTCTGCAAGCAGGCAAGCGTATCGGTAGGCATAAACCTATCGAGCACGATTTTCTGAATACCGAAACTCGACTCGTAGATACTGACATAGTTAGAAAGTTTCCCAGTAGTTGCGTCAGTATACTTTGTAGAGTTAGCAGTAAACGCATCAATCTTACGCTTGTTAAAGGCGTTGGTGTAGGTAGTGTCCGGTTTTCCGCCATTATCCCAGATACCCTGTAGGGCATCAAGGTAATGAGCCTCCAACAGAACACCAGATGCTCCTGTTCCAGTTCCAGTCTCGACCTCGGTTGTAATCCAACCCAGCACGCCTTTCATAATCCTTGCAGCACCAGAACCTCCTGCGGTTCCAGTAGCAGTAGACACGACAGCAAACTCGATGTCACGGGCAAGTTCTTTTAGAGCTTTAGTCACCTGATAAGCAACCTCACTCTCTAAACCAGCCTTGTCAATGATGTCCTGCGTGTCAGAAATCAAGGGAGTTTTTCTCAGTATCTGAGTGTAGTTCCCTGTTCTGCCACGAGCAACCATTGTTCCACCAGTTGCGTCAGAACCTTCAACCTGGGCGTTTGCAGCAGCAGCACCCAAAGTATCGGTCAGCCATTCGTGGTAAACCGCTTTTGCTTTTGTCTTACCGAAAGTTGACAACATAGGCGTTTCAGTGGGTGCGATATTGGTTATGATGTCAAGTAAATCCTCTCGGCCAGCAGCAGTTGCGTTGTAAGTTACAAAAGTAGCCATTTGTGTTCACCTCCTTTAAAAGATTTATTTAGAGGTTAAACACCAAATGGATTGTAGCGAAATTATTTGGGAAACAATTTAGACTGGATAACTTTTTCCCAATTACCAGTTTCATTCGCTTCCGCAACAAGTTCGCTGTCCGTTGGTGTGGTAGGTGTAGTTTTTTTACCAGCACCTTCAACAAAGGTCTCGGCTTGTGTAGTCGTAGTGGCTTTGTTACCTTCTTTGAGAGCCTGAGTCCTGATTTCCTCGGATTCACGACCCTTGAGAATGAGATAACCAGTTTCGTAAGCATTTCCTCGTTGTGTTAATTCTGGCCTCTCTTGAAGTAAACGCTTCACCGCAGGGAGATTCTTCTCAAAATCCTTTCCATAGGTGATTTTGCAGTTTGCTTCGTCAAGGTCAACCAACGCTTTGAAAACTCGCCCTTCCAAAGGTCGCCCTCTTCGGGCTATCTCTTGTTTGATAGCCTTCTCAGGGTCTGTGGCATACAGTTCCTCAAAACTCTGTTCAGGCCCTTTGTTTGCATTGGCAATCATCGGGGTTACTGTTTCCAGGATTTTGCGGAGGTCTGCCGCTTCCTCTTTGGCTTGTGCGGCCTCTTGCGTTGAGCCGTGCATCAACCTTGTTGCTTCCTCGTGCATCTTAATAAGTTCCTCTGGGGACTTACCTCGATACCTTTCAGGAATCTCAGGTGTGCTGGTAGAAGTCTTGGTTTCTTCAGCAGCCTTAGGGTCAGCAATTTGCTGAGTGTCCTTTTGGGTATTGCCTTCTGTTACCATTTCTTCCTCCTTCTTTTAAATTTTGGAACTCCCTCTATAAAAGTTCCAATTTTTCAATATATTTTTTGTAAAGAAAACTATTAATAATCAATAAGTTCTCTTGTGGATATAATTTCCTAAATTGCCTGATAGTTTCTTGATGTCGCTTATGAAACCATCCCTTTATTTCCACCCACAAATTCCACTTGGGAAAATAGAAATCAGGACAATAAGTTTTATCTTGTAAAACAAATCTCTTAGGTTCATATATCCACTCTATTCCATTCTGGTCTGCTAATTGGGCAATTTTGGTTTCCCAACTACTTCGCATACAGGTTTCCTTGTAATATATTCTTTTGCCGTGAGGGGTAGATTTGCCATACATTGGATTATTTTTGCCCTTCATTCTCTTAGATACATAGAGACATTTCTTTCCTTTGTTCCAAGGAATACGCCCATTTTTATACTCCTTTTTCATTATAATTGATAATTTTTTGTTTGTTTTGGGCCATCCTTTCTTAATATATTTATATCTTTTGCCTGATAAAATCCCAAGATGGTTTCCTGCATTTTTATTATTTTGCCCCCAAATTCTGCCATCTTTGCAAATCGTCATTTTTTTTGTTCTTCTTTAATTAAAGTATTTTTTTCTTCAATCCATTCGTTGATTTTGTTAAGTAACTTTTTATATGCTTTTATACCTGCTCTGGTGGAACTGATTTTATCAACAGGCACTCGCATTAAGTTGTCTTTTCCCATTTCAATTTCCTTATTAATCCAATCACCTATCACCTGCCATCCAGTAGACCCAACTGTATTTTCAACTGCTAAACCTATTTTAATCTCATCTCCGTCAAATATCATTCTCTACCTTCTTTCGGAGGGATTCTCTTTCCCTCTATTGCTTCGTCTTTTTCTCTTAAGGCATATTTGATAATTCTTGGGTCGGTAATTCCTTTTTCTCTTAACTTCTCAATTATTTCCTTATCTTCTTCTGATGCTTCAGGGTCAGGTTGTTCAGGTTGCTGTGGTTTTCTTAAATCCTCAAAGTCCTTAAAACCCCATAGTTCCCAGAGTTTCTTGAAAACTGCCATTGGGTCAATTTCAGGAAGATTGGGAACAATATTGAGGGCTTGAATTATTTGGTTTATTTGGGCTTCTTTGTCAGCCAACCCTGACATTCCCGTAGGAATAAAGTCAAAGTTTCCTTTTATATCTTCGGGAGTAACATCTAACCAAGAATCGCCTTCTTTACCGACTATCCGAATAACCCTTGATTTTTTAATAAACTGTAAATCTAACTGATACATTTTCTTGATGATTTTCTTGATTCCTTCATATTCCATTATTCTGGCAATAATGGCGAACCTCTTGCTGGCTGCGGACTGGAGCCTGATAATACCTGTAGCAGTCTCCTGTCTCGCTGGAGAAGCACCATAGGCGTATTCGTATGAACCTGTGGCATCCTGGGCATCGTCTTTGATTATTCCTTCTTCTTTGTAGGCAGAATTAGTTACATCTTTCAAGTCCAATTCCTTAAACCATTCGCTCGGATTACCTGCACCCCGTATAAATCCACCTGGTCTGGAAACAAAGTCCTTTGTATTAACATCGGCGTTTTTATCTATAGCAAACATCTTGTTGAGGATTAAATTAACATTATCCATTCGCTGGTTTCGGACATCGTTGAGTTCATCTTGGAGACACAAGATTCTTTCAGGGATTCCAATTCCATAGAATTCGTTGGCTACAGAAATATAGTTGATTTTTATGAAAAGACTCTCTCCGTGGTCGTAAGGAAACTTCTGCTTTCTTAAAAGAACCTTTTTATTGGCAATAGTCAAAATACAATATACTTCTTTTCCATCTCCATTGAGGTCATACATTCCACTGTATTCTAAAACTTCAATCGGTTTAGTTCTTTTGCCTGCGGAAGGAGAACCCCAACCAAGAATGTCTCTTCGACCTTGCCTTACATCGTCTACTGAACTAAAAGACTTATCTGTGATTTTATCTACATTTTCATAGACACCCTCTTCCTGGCGTTTCTTGAGATAATCCATACTTCTCTCTAACCTGTGGACTACCCAACCATCTTCAATCTCGATAGCGTCAGGGTCGGGAAATAGATTATAAACATCTATCGGGATGATAGCGGGATTATTCGTCTTTGTGTCCCAAGGAATTTTACCTATGCCTGTCCCATACATTATTGCTTGCTGGAGTATGAAAATAAGTTTAATAAAGGCATCAGCATCTGCCCACTGGTAATCCAAAAGACTCTTAACAACTCCTGCGTGTTCTTTATCACTCTTTTCTCGTGGTCTGACATCAAAAGGCGTAGTAACACCAAGTAGTGCGGGTGCTATATCAGATAATGTAGAATCTACTTGTTTGGCGGTAATAGGAATAAATAAGTTACTTTGCCAATCGTATTTCTTGGCATTGGGAATACCACGATAGTTCTGGTAGTAAATATCCCAATCGTCTCTAAGTGTTTGGTAGTAGTCTTTGGAGTATTTATACTGACCTTTTACAAAGGTTACTATGTCTTCGTTAGTCGGTGCTTTTGATTTCTTAGGTTTCTTAAATAGTGCTACCATTTTTACCTCAACATTTTATTAGTTTTTAGAATTTCATATAAATCTTTAGATACATATTTTATTTGGTCTTCTTTTAAACGAATACTATTGTGATGATTTACTAAATGGATAATTTCGTGGAGTAAAGTTTCTTCTTTTTGAGAGTGCGGGTCTGGTTTACATATTTTTATTACTTGTTTCCGAAAATCAGCTTCGCCGTAATAACTCATTTTCTCTTTTTTCCCCTTCTTGGGAGAAATAATCATAGGTTGTTTTACTTTATATGTGTGGCCAGCATATTTAATTTCTTTAGGTATTCTCATTTCTTTCGTTTTCTTTTACGTGGTTTACAAACCGAAGTCACCATCTCCTGAAAAACTTGATTAGTTCCGATATTATCTATTTCAAAACCTTTAACTATGGCTTTGGTGGCTTGAGCTATAGCGGCAGTAAGTTGCTCTTTTGTAACTTGCTTCTTAAACCTAATACTTACTTCATACTTTTTAGCCATTACTTTACCCTCCCAAATATTCATCAGAAGTATTTATGATTATTACAGTTACTGCTTTTGCCTGAACTCCATCAGGAATGTTTAGTTTCGCTATGTCTACATTTTCTGCAACATAGACCGCTTCTGATTTTAACAACTTTATTGCTTCGATTACTTTCTTCTGTTTTTCTTTATCCATACGAATAACCGCTCCAGGTTTTTTTCTTTCTTCCTACTGAGTCAAACAAATCAGAAACATCAGCCTGATTAGTGGTTTCCTCTTGGGCAGTAGGAGGATAAGCAATTTGTAACATATAGGCCAAAGCATCTACCAAATCATCTGTTTCTGATTTAGGAAACCGAGTAAGTTCATATTCCAGTTCCTTCATATCCCGTCTTATGTAAATCATTCTTTGCTCAAATCGGGGAACAAGACCTCTGATTCTCATTTCCTTTGAAATACGAGTATCGGTTTTGAGTTCCTTGAGGGGTAGATAATTGCCCCTTTTTTTCATCTCGTCTTTTATAAAATATTGCAACGACTTCTGAAAAGCAACTACTTCCAAACCCATTCTCATGGGTTTATAACGCCTGTGGGTTTGAAAAATACTTTCCACGATTTCAAGGGGGTCTAACTTCTCTCTGGTGTAGGGTTCTATCCACCAGTTATTAAATTTATCTACTGCAATAGTGAGTATTACTGTATAGTGTGCGTGTTTTTCCTGAGAAATTGCAGGGTCGATGGTGGTAAAATGTAACACATCTTTGGGTATCTCGTCTGGGGAGTCATACCATTTAAACCACCCCTTTTTGAAAGTGGCCGCCTCATCGGGAACAGGATTACACAAATATTGTGCTGAAAAAATGTAAGAACCCTGAGAGTTCCGTTGTTCTATCAAGAATTCCTTAGATAACCTCTCAGGAAAAAGCAAATCCTTCTTAAAACACTCTTCCAGAGGTTTCCCCGGAGTCAAAACAGCACTCATTTTATGGAAATCGAACCCCGCCATTTCATACTTCTGAACATACCCGTATAAATCCGAAAAGTCCCAAGGAGTTCCTATGATGATAAGTCTTCCTTTGGGCTCTAAAAGACTCAAAATCAACTTGTAGTGGTCTATAACCTTGTCTAATTGGTCTCTGGTGGTTATATTCAACTGGGAGACAAGATCATCGCAGATTATCAAGTCGTAGTGCATACCCACTTTTACTACATCTATCCCAGAAGTGGTAATAGTGGGTTCTTTGAGGTTCTTGGTGCGGGTTCTTATGATAATCTCGGAATCTGTCCACCCCGGGGGCTCGGATTTGACCAAATCCCCGAATTTCTCCCTGAATACCGAGCCATACTCAATATGCCCCTTGATTTCCCTCAGAAACTTGCGGGCGTTGTTGAAAGTCTCGCCATCAATCAGGATTCTGATATTCGGGTCACGCAATATCTCGTGCAGAGAATAGCCGATGGTAACTAAAGAACTCTTAAAAGAACCACGGGGCATCAGAATCAGTTTTTTCCGCTTCCCCTTCCAAGTATCCACGAATTTACAGAGTTTGGAATGAGGCGAAGGTCTCATATCCTTATAATTAAGATAGTCGTTATTCAGTTTGTAGAGAGAAATGTAATTATCGTGGATTAAGCGGTAGTTCATCTTGCCTGATATTCTTTTGAAAGGTTAGTAGGAAACAGTTTAAAGTTATCAGGACGCTTGAGAATCCCCCCTGGAGTCCCATCGGTCTCTCCTGGGGGGTGTAACAAAGGTTTAACAAGTTTGGGTGTAACATTAGGATTGGGTGTAACAGGTTTTCGTTTTCGTCTCATAAAGTTCTTGTGCCACTCTCTATCTTTTAATTTATCCTTGTAGGGCATAAAACACTCCTAATTAAGATGTGTGTCTTTATAATATACTTTAATCAAATTATTTTAGAGTCCCACGAGGGGTCTCCACCCCCC
>SDBT01018543.1_pt1 | contig 10934 bp, 9 predicted proteins | sample 2277101 | NCBI WGS metagenome assembly SDBT01 (sample SAMN10404973, study PRJNA504765) | marine sediment metagenome | isolation source: marine sediment core GS10_PC15, 103 cmbsf | place: Arctic Ocean: Southern Knipovich Ridge | collected 2010 | reverse complement strand
CGGGTTCATTACGCCCGAGGACGGACAGAGGGACTGCTTCGTGCATCACTCGGCCATCCAGGCGGAGGGTTTCAAGACCCTGACCGAAGGTGCCCAGGTCGAGTTCGACATCGTTGAGGGCGCTAAGGGCCCGGCAGCTGAGAACGTAATCCAGGTCTCCTAGCTGCACAGGCGCTAGCCTGAGACAAAGCGCGGGCCGCTCCGAGAGATCGGGGCGGCCCGTTCTTCATTCCCCACACTTCCTTCCCCACAGATCCCTTGCCTGAAGGGGTGGTCCAGAGGCATCGTATCAGTTGCACTACGGGATGAGGAAACGGCACCGAGTCGTCCCGCTCGAGGCTCACCGCGGAGGCCCCATGGATTTCTTGGATCTCTTCTCCCCCCGGGGACGGGCGAATCGTGCCTGGTACTTCTGGCATATCCTCCTGGATGATCTCGTGGTACTGGGTCTCATCATCGCGATGATCGTGGTCAGCGCCGTCGTGGGGAATCCCTTCCTGGTCATCCCCATGCTGGGAGTCATCCTGGGTGGGATCTGGGCAGCGATCTCCATCACCGTGAAGCGGCTGCACGACCTGGGCCGGCCGGGATGGCACATTCTCCTCTTCCTGGTGCCGATCTACAACCTCTACCTGGGTCTTGTCCTCCTCCTCAAGCGGGGCACATGGGGTTGGAACGAGTACGGTTCCGATCCCCTGACAAGCGGCAGCCCGGGGGGGTACATAGAGCCCTGAGCTTCCGAGGGGGAGATCTAGAACCTGATCTCCCGCGACTCCTCACCTCGGGCGAAGTAGAACGTCCGGGGCGTTTCGTCAGGGAAGTGAACCACTTTGAGGATGTTCCTCTGGTCGTCGAAGCTCTCGAAAAGGACGGTGTTCACTATCCTGGCAGAGCGGATCGGCGCAGGGGCGTCGAAGCGAATCTGATACCACCAGACCGGCTCGCGGTCCGCCTCGTCCTCCCCGCTGCCGATGATCCTGCCTGTGAGCGACTCTCCCGCTACCTCGAAGGTGAAACGCTCGGCAAAGTAGGCCGCGAAGAGGGCATCGAACTCAGGGCTGGCCTCCATGGCCAGGGGCTCTCTCCCACTGTGCGCCGCCAGAGCCCCCTCCAGGTCGTCCTTGAAGATGCGGATGCGCAGTACGGCCAGATTCCTCTCCACGGCCAGGTTGCCGTAGGTCACGTACAGCCTGTGCTGCGCCACGGGAGCAGGGCCAACTCCCTCCCACCCGTGAGCGGGGCTCAGTAGCAGGAGGGCTACCAGGCCAAAGTGAATGAGCATCGGTTCGACTCTAGCTGCCCGGTGGCGCGATCCACTCATTGTTGGAGCGATCGATATCCGCGTACCGCTCGTCCGGGTCCAACACCACCATGGTGACCCGTTTGTCGCTGAAGAACCCCTTGGTGAAGGACAGCTCGTTGTCCCGCCACACGTCCACCGGCATCTCCAACCGCTGGACCGAGCCGTCCTCGTAGGTCACGTCCAGCTCGACCGGCATCACCAGGCCACCCCTGTTCTCGATCTCGATCCGGTAGTAGGAACCGCTCCCGGTCTCACCCAGGAGTGCCTCAGCCGACTGAGTAGTCACGCTGGCAACTGCCTGGTCGTTGGGGTAGGTCGTGTAGAACCACCCGCGCCAGAACCATGCCAGGTGCTCGCCCGATCCCTCGTCCATAGACCGGAAGAAATCCGTGGGCTGAGGCTGCTTGAACATCCAGCTCTGTGAGTAGGCCCTGAACGCCTCGTCGAAGGGACCCTCGCCGAGAATGTGCTCCCGCAGTATGACCAACCCCGCGGCGGGCTTGTCATACCCGTTGTTGCCGAAGTCCTTATGGATGATATCGGACTCCGTCATTATGGGCGTCTGGTCAGGATCCCTCATGTACTCGACGATGCCCGCCGGAGTCCCACTGCTGCCCTCGTAGAGGCACTCGTCATTCTGCGTGAAGTAGGTGCCGCAGTAAGTCTTGGCGTAGTCGAGTTTGCCGTAGTACTCGAGGAAGGAGTTGAGCCCCTCGTCCATCCACGTCCACCTCCGCTCGTCGGAGGCCACGATCATGGGGAACCAGTTGTGCCCGACCTCGTGGACCGTCACAGAGATGAGGGCCCTCTCCACCCGATCGCTATACGTGCCGTCGGGCTGGGGCCGAGCCCCGCAGAAGGCCACCATCGGGTACTCCATGCCACCCTCGGGGCCGTTCACATTGACCGCCTTCGGATAGGGATACTCGAAGGCGAGGCGCCCGTAGGTCTTGAGGGTCTGGAGGGTGGCCCGGGTGGAGACCTTGTCCCACAGCGGCATGGCCTCCCGGGGGTAGAGGGAGTGGACCTTGATCACGTCGTGTGCAGGGCTGTACCGGAAGCCGGCGGCGTCCCAGACGAAGGCCTTGGACGACACCCAGGCGAAATCCCGGACGTCTTCGGCCTTGTAGTGCCAGGTGAGCGTCCCGCTCTGCGTGGGGCGGCTCTCGGGGGACATGACATCAGCAGGCCCGATGATGAATCTGGGCTCTTCGCTCTGATAGGCCTCGGCCAGCAGACGCCGCTGAGTGGCGGTCAGCACCTCCTCGGGATTCTGAAGCTCACCCGTGGCATCCACGATCTGGTTCCAGGGCACCGTGATCTTGACGTCGTAGTCCCCGAAATTGAGGTAGAACTCGCCTTGTCCCAGGAATTGGTCGGTCTGCCAGCCGTTGACATCGTCGTAGACGCTCATGCGAGGGAACCATTGGGCAAGCTCGTAGATCCAACCGTCTCCAACCAGCTCCTTGGCCCCCCGTCCACGATCGGGCACGGGAAAGCTCCAAGCGATCTCCAGCCCCTGCACCCCGCCGGGCTCAACGGGCTCCGGCAGGTTGATCTTCATGATCGTGTTGTTGATCCAATAGTCGGCATCCACCAACCGGCCAGCGTCATCCACGAGTTGGACTCTGGAGAGAGTGTAGCCGCCGTCGAAGGTCTCCAGACCCACGAACCGCAGGAATTGGGGGCTGATGTTCTCGGGAAGAGCCCCCTGCATCCGATAGGTCCGGCTGTGCTCCCTGGAGCGAACATTCTGGTCCAACTGCACCCACAGGTATCCCAGAGCATCGGGGGAATTGTTGTGGTAGGTGATCCTCTCGGATCCGTATACGCTGTGGGTCATGGTATCCAAGGACGTCTCGATGACGTAGTCGACCCGTTGCTGCCAGTAGTCAGGGCCCGGGTATCCCGAGCCGCTCCGGTACCGGTTCGGGTCGGGCCACTCGTCCATCAAACGAAAGATGGAGCGGTTGGTCTTCGAGCCGTCGTTGTGCAGCCAGCTCTGAGCCAGGGCATCCCCGGGGACGATCAGGACCAGAATCAGGAGGCTTCCAAGCCAGAGGGTCGGTCGGAATCTCATTCTCGCTCACTCCATGAAGTAGAACGGTGGTCAGCCGATGAAGCGCTCGGCCATCAGCGTCAACGCAACCCCGGCGGCCGCGCCGGACAGCACGAGTATCCAGTCGTGTCGTCGCATGCGGACCCAATGGACAATAGCGAATGTCAGGAGTAGGATAGCCAGAACGATGCAGATCTGCCCCACCTCCAGCCCAACGTTGAAGGCAAACAACGGAAGGGCAATACTCTCCTCGGCCCCCAGCACGGCCCGGAGGAAGTTGGAAAAGCCCATCCCGTGAATCAGGCCGAAGCCCAGTGCCAGGAGGTACTTCAGGAACCGGGCTCGCCGACTCTCCTCCTCGTCGGCCCGTCCACCAGCGGCCACCAGAATGTTGAACGCACCCGTTACGAAGATCGTCAGCGGGATCAGGAACTCCACCAGGTCTGTGCTGATGCTGATGATGCGCAGGGTGGCGAGCGCCAGGGTGATGGAATGACCGACCGTGAAGGCCGTTACCAGCACCAGGATCTTCCGCCACTGCCTGGGCTCGTATCCGGCGCACAGCGCCACGACGAATAGGATGTGATCGTATCCGCGGATGTCGGCGATGTGCTCGAAACCCAAGCGGAGATAGACTAGGAATTCGGAGACCATGGCGCAAAAGATCTAAAGAGTCACCAACTTGTGCCAGCCCGGAGGGTGACGCAGCTTGCCTGCATCCCCTTCGATCACCTGGGAGCCACAGATGAAGACACAGAGAGTCGGGTTTGGTCGGGTGGTAGCGGTCATTCTCATGAGCGCGGGCCTTCTCAGTTGCGGCTCACAGGGCGTAGCCACCGGTACCGCGGGCGTCACCTGGCCCGGTGTAGAGTGGCCGGTTTCCACCCCCGCCGCGGAAGGCATCGATCCGGCCGCCATCGACTCGCTGGTGGCCGATATCGCCGACGGCCAATACGGGCTGGTCGATCACTTCCTCCTCATTCGGCACGGAAAGGTGGTGGCGGACCACCACTTCGAGCAGGACTACGTGTCCATCGCGGCGCAATACGATACGACGAACCATCAGCACAACTACGATCACCCGGAGTGGCATCCGTACTACCGGAACACGGATCTGCACACGCTCCAGTCCGTGTCGAAGAGCGTCACATCCGCCGCACTGGGCATCGCCATGGATGAAGGCCTCATCGAGAGTGTCGATGTGCAGGGGATGTCCTTCTTTGGGGACTACGAGCCCGACCTGTCCGATCCCCGCAAGGCGTCGATGACGCTGGAGGACATGCTCACCATGAGGAGCGGGATCGACTGGAACGAGATGATCTCCTACGACGATGCATCGAACAGCTGCATTCAGATGGAGGCCAGTGACGAATGGATCCGCTTCGTCCTGGATCGTCCAATGAGGGAGGATCCAGGAACGGTCTTCGACTACAACAGCGGCGTGTCCGTTCTGCTGGGGAAGATCGTGGGCGTGGCCACCGGCCAGCGCGTCGACCGGTGGGCGGAGGAGAGGCTATTCAACCCCATCGGGATCACGGATTACTACTGGAAGACCACTCCGGACGGCGAGGTGGACACGGAGGGTGGGCTCTACCTCTCGGCCCACGACCTGGCCCGGATCGCCTACCTCTTCCTGCGCGGGGGCGTATGGGACGGCGAGCAGATAATCTCGAAGCAGTGGGTTGAGGCATCCACCGCCCCGGTTGTCCCGGATACTCGACCGGACAATGGCCGTCAGGACACCGGATACGGATACCAGTGGTGGGTGGGCCGGCCCGAGAACGGGCGGCCCACCATCTACTTTGGCAGCGGTTACGGGGGGCAGTTCCCTATCGTGGTGCCGGAACTGGACATCGTTGTGGTCTTCAACTCATGGAACATCCACGGGGGCGGAGAACGCTCCACCTTCTCGGCCCTTTATGAGAGGATCCTGCCGGCGGTACGGTGACAGCCCTATCCATCTCAACATCCTCGCCCTCTGCGCGACGGAGCCATGCCATGCCCAGAAGTCGGATTATCCCGTCCCTGATGTTTGTTCTGATGGCCGCAGCATTCGGCGCACCGTGGGCGACGGCGCCCTGGGTCCTCGGGCTACTGGGACCCTCCGTGGCGGCCGCCCAGGCCACTTCCGCGGCGGACCGCCTGAGCGCCTGGGGTGACCACCTCCGCCTGGAGCGGGAGTCGCCTTTCGCAGACGCAGTGTGGCGGGCCGTCGGTCCCAAACAGGCCGGAGCCAGGATTGAGGCCATTGCAGTCCCCCCGGGGAATCACGGCACCATCTATGTCGGTGTGGGCTCGGGAAACCTGTGGAAGACGGTAAACAACGGGCTCACCTGGGAGCCGATCTTCGAGAAGGAGTCCGCCTTCTCGATCGGTGACGTGGCGGTGTCGAGCTCCGATCCGGACATAGTCTGGGTGGGGACAGGAGAGACCCAACCAAGGCACAGCGGATACTCCTACTCGGGGACCGGTGTCTTCAAGTCCACCGATGCCGGGCGCACCTGGTGGAACATGGGTCTCCACGACACGCATCACATCGGCAAGGTGATCATCCACCCCACCGATCCGGACGTGGTGTACGTAGCGGCCATCGGTCACTTCTGGTCCCGAAACGAGGAGCGAGGCGTCTTCCGGACCACCGATGGCGGCAACAGTTGGGAGAAGGTGCTCTACGTCAGCGACCATACCGGGGTGGTGGAGATGACGATGGACCCGTCGGACCCCCGGATACTCTACGCGGCGGCGTGGGAGGCGGTGAGCGGTGAGCCTGCGGAGGCAGGCGAAGAGAGCGGCATCCACCGGAGCACCGACGGTGGCGACAGCTGGGAGAGGCTGACCGTCGGACTGCCCACCGGGCCCATGGGACGCATCGGCCTGGACGTAGCGTCCGGCAGTCCCAACGTCGTATACGCCTTCATCGACAACTGGGCGGAGTACACCGGAGAGCAGCCCGAGCGGGGGCGGCGGGACATCGTGGGCGGAGAGGTCTACCGCTCCGATGACCGGGGCGAGACGTGGCGAAAGGTCAACGTCGACGACATCTATCCGGTCTACGGCGTCTACGGGTGGAAGTTCGCCGACGTCCGTGTGTCACCCGACGACCCCGACCAGATCTTCATCATGGGCAACCGTGGCTTCCACTCCACCGACGGGGGCAAGACCTTCCAGCGCATAGGCGAGCAGATAATCCGGATGCACCCGACCCGTGGACTGATCATGCACCTGGATCAGCACGAAATCTGGATCGATCCCATGAATCCGGATCGTGTGCTTCTGGGCAACGATGGCGGCCTCTTCCAGTCGTACGATCGGGGCCGAAGCTGGCTCCACATCAACAACATCCCCGCGGCCGAGTTCTACTCCATCTCAACGGACATGTCCGAGCCGTACCGGATCTTCGGCGGCACCCAGGACAATGCAGCGCTGTACGGGCCAAGCGACGTGGAGCTTCGAGACGCGACCGACGATCCCTGGGAGAACGTATACCTGGACCGGTGGACGGGGGGGGACTCCTTCGACACGTACCTCGATCCCACCGACTCCACCCTCGTCTACTACGAGCACCAGCACGGCGCCATGCGTCGCATGGACATCAGCGGAGATTCGGTGCTGACCGGCGCCGCGGAGAGCATCCGACCCTCACTCCCGGATGGGGAAGGGCGCTGGCGCTCCGGGTGGTACACGCCCTTCGTGATCTCCCACTACGACCCGCACACGCTGTACGTCGGCGGCAACCGCCTCCTGAGGTCCACGGACAGGGCAGAGAATTGGCAGCCCATCAGCCCGGACCTGTCGGATCGGGCGGGAGGTCCCCGGGGCGTGGTGCCCTTCGGCACCATCACAATGATCTCCGAGTCCCGCCTTCAGCAGGGGATGATCTACGTGGGAACCGAGGGCGGCTCGATCTGGTTGACCCGTGACGAGGGGGAAGAGTGGCGGAAGGTGAGCGAGGGCCTGCCGGAGAAGTGGGTGAGCCGCGTCATCGCGTCGGAGCACGACATCGGCACGGTTTACGTATCCTTCACGGGTTTTCGTGAAGACGACTTCGAGGCGTACCTCTATGCGTCCAGGGACTTCGGCGAGAGCTGGACCTCCATACGGGGCAACCTGCCGTCGGAGTCGGTGAACGTGATCCGGGAGGACCCTCACGATGCCGGCGTGCTGTACGTGGGAACCGATCTGGGCGTGTATGTGTCCACTGATGGAGGTGGGACGTGGCACTCACTCTCCGTCAACCTCCCCACCACTCCGGTCCACGATCTTCAGATCCACTGTCGGGATGACGAGCTTGTGATCGGGACCCACGGACGCAGCGTCTTCGTTTTGGAGTTGGAGCACGTCCGGCCACGGTTCGGAGTCCACAGGTAGCGATCTGAGGAATGACCATGATCAGGATCCGGCCCTCCCGCGCAGTTGTGGCGGGAGTCGCGTTGTGTGGGGCGCTGGTGGGCGGCGTAGCCTGCCGGGCGCCAGAAGACACCTCCTCCCTCGTCATTCCCGACAACGCCCTTATCCTAACCAACGGGACCGTCATCACCGGCACCGGCGCCGATCCCATTCCCGACGGCACAGTGGTCATCGCTTACGATCGAATCCTCGCCGTGGGGCCGGCTACCGACTTCCGCATCCCCCAGGGAGCCCAGGTCATCGATGCCGGCGGAGGTACGATACTGCCGGGCATCATCAACTCCCACGTCCATCACGGCGGCCCCGCTGAAGAGCGTCGCCGCTTCCTGGAAGAGGGGGTGACTACCGTGTGCGATCTGGGATCTCCCTTCGATGAGATCGCCGGGTTCGAGGAAGAGCGGAGCCCCGATGGCCCGGTTGCCCGGGGCTTCTTCGCCGGACCCATCGTGACGGCACCCGGCGGCTATCCCGACGGGCTCTACGGCACCACGGGCTTCAACTACGAGGTGTCAGATCCCCAGGAAGGGCGGGAGGCCGTGCGCGATCTCCTGGCTCGCGGCGCCTCCTTCATCAAGATCGCCATGGACCCCTCGTGGAACCTTCAGGATCCACTCCCCATGCTCTCCGTGGAGCATGCCACCGCCATCGTGGAGGAGGCCCATATTCATGGGATTCTGGTGCGTTCTCACCAGGTCCAGATCACCTACTTCCCCATGGCGGTCGAGGCCGGCCTCGACGTCATCGAGCACATGCCCTTCCCTACCGCATGGCCCTCGCCGGAGGAGATACAGGGCTACATGGAACTCGAGGATCCGCTCTCTCCCTTCTTCGATGAGCACTTCCCCCAGTACGGGCCGCTGCTGGAGAAGATGGCCGCTGGCGGAATCACCATGGTTCCCACCGTGAGCGCCCTGCTGAGCGGTCTGTATGGAAGGACCGACCTCTCCCAACGCGACCAGTACGTGGTGGATGCCATCCTGGACATCATCCGCCGGTACAGGGATGTGGGCGGGGTGGTGGCTCTGGGGAACGACTTCAACGGTCGATCCGTCCGAGAGCGACTCCCGCTCATCGAGATGAAGGCGCTGGTGGACGCCGGCCTCACGCCCATGGAGGTGATCGAGGCCTCCACCCACAACGCGGCATTCGTGTGCGGGCAGGACGAAGATCTGGGCACGCTGGAAGTGGGGAAGCTGGCCGACATCATCGTGGTGGAGGGAGACCCTGTCACCGACATCGAAGCGATCAGTCGAGTCAGGTTGGTGCTTCTCGGCGGCGAGGTGGCCTATGAGCCGGCTCGGTGAGGGCGCCTACTTCAATACTCACGTAGGAATCCACGGGTCCGAGACAGGATAGCGGAGGCACCGATAGAGACCATAGGACTGGTCACCTGGATACAGCTCGGCCTCGTCACGCTCCTGGCGGCGGTGGTTCAGGGCGCCACCGGGCTGGGGTTCGCGCTCCTCGCCATCCCCTTCTTCCTCCTCATTTTCGACTCCGTGGAGGGAGTGCAAGTGGCCATGGCCCTCAGCATGACCATCTGCGCCGCAGTGGCCCTGCCCCTGTGGAAGCACACCCCCAAGAAAACGTGGGCACTCCTGGTGGTGGGGAGCGTGATCGGCTTCCCGCTGGGACTATTCCTGTTTGCCTCAGGGAGCTTGAGCGCCATCAAGCTTGCCGCGGCCACTGCCATCATGACATTCGCGGTGGCAACGGCCCTCCTGAGGCTTCGGCAGAATCCCCGGGAGGTGAACGCAGCCTCCACCGCTTCCGCATCCCTCCTGGCGATCGGGGTAATCTCGGGAGCAATGACCACGGGCTTGGGGATGCCGGGTCCCCCGGTGGCCCTCTACCTGGCATGGAAGGGAGTGCGGAAGCAGACCCTTCGGGCGCTGGCGCTCACTCTCTTCCCCATCTCGTATGTGGGAGCCCTTTCACTCCAGGCAGCCACCGTGGGAGTATCCCTTCGGGTATGGATGCTGTACGGTCTGCTCCTCCCCTTCGCCGGCATCGGGGCCTACGCCGGGCACCGGATGTCGCGCTTCATCCCCGAAGGGGTCTTCAGGAGCGTGGTCCTCATCTTGATGTTCGGTACGGGTGGGTACATGCTGCTGGTGATGCTGCTGGGCTGAGGACGCTGGCTCCGGCAGAGAAGAGCGGGTCTTCGATCAGGCGGCTCATTCCTTCGAGGCTCCAGTAGCCTTCCTCGCCGACCTCTTCCGGGGGGAAGGAACCTTCACCGGGGACGTCTTACCCCCGCGCGTTTCGCGCCGTGTCAGCGGAACCACCTTCGGATGCTGGTCGGCGGCAGAGCTGACGACATGGATCAACCAAGAATTGATGCTCTCTCCTCTCGCCGCAGCAGCAACCGCAACGGCCCGGTGCAGATCAGTCCCCAACCGCACATTCAATTTTCCTGAGAAGGGTTTCTCTGGCTCCTCTCCACGGGCCGTACAGACCTCCAAATAGTGGTCGATAGCTCGATGCATGGATGCCTTGAGTTGCTCGACGGATTCACCCTCGAAGTAGATCTGGTCTCGAAGGTCCACAACAAAACCGGAAAACAACTCCAGCTCAGTATCAAACTCGAACACCCCCGTGTATCCCTCATATTCGATCATCAGGCTGCTACTTCCTTTCCGGGCTACTCGAAGTGCCCGAGCTCGTCCAGGAAACTCCGAACGCGCTTCACCAGACCCCGTCCGCATTTCTTCCTCGGGTGAGGCCGGTCCACCGTAAATTTCCGCTGAATCTGGTCCAAGGTGTCGGACCGTTTGGGCGTGGTATCACATTATGGTACTATCTAATCTTGATCGAGATCCGTAGGGGAGACGGGCCCGGCCGCTTCGCGGACCTTCGCCGCTGGGACGGTTCAGCTGAAACGCGATCCCCGGGGCAGCGGCCCTCTACATCTACTGCGGTTCCTTCCGAGTTCACCCCAAAGTCAGCAGTGAGTGAGCCTTGGACATCTGCGTTCGAATCCGGAACCCGTGCGGACAAACTGTGTCACACGGGGCCGAGCAGTTTGCGCACGCAGAGCCGTTGGAACCTGCCAACCGCGCATACCTGCTCATGGCATGCTTTTCTCGACCCTGTCCTTCGAAGTAATACGCGTAGCGCATGATCCTGCTCACCGGCACTTCCTCCGGACATTCGCCGGCACAC
>SDBT01018542.1_pt1 | contig 10934 bp, 16 predicted proteins | sample 2277101 | NCBI WGS metagenome assembly SDBT01 (sample SAMN10404973, study PRJNA504765) | marine sediment metagenome | isolation source: marine sediment core GS10_PC15, 103 cmbsf | place: Arctic Ocean: Southern Knipovich Ridge | collected 2010 | reverse complement strand
AGAGCCGGGCGGCCTCGGTGTTGCCCTCATTTCGTCACTCATTTCGTCCTACCTTCTTGCTACCTTGGTGTTGATTAGATTCGATACATCGCCCTTGGTCATGCCCTCAAGTATCTCAATGCCAAGCCTCTGCGCGTACTCTCTCTGCTTGAACGTAGGCGCTTGGTTACGCCACTCCGCCCCGCTGTCCTGCATCGTGTAATCGTCGGGCCTGTACTGCTTGATCCACGCCTCCGCTGCCTCAATGCCCTTCAACGAATTTTCAAACTTGCCGATAACCTGTGCCTTCTGTCGGAGCTGCTTGAGCCTTACTTCAACCTTGCCCAGCGGATCCTCGACAATGCCCATCTGCTGACCGTTGAATAGCCCCAGGACGTATCCAAAACTTGCACGCGTCCAGGCCAAGTTTCCAGGCAACCCGCCGCCTCTGGCTGCCAACGGGTCGAAGGCCGCCGCTATTGTCTTTAGCTCACTGATAGAGGAGGCGGCCTCAAAGTCCACAAGAGAAATCTGAGATTCAATCTCATCTATCCCACGACGCGCCGTAAGCACATCGCTGTCCACTTCCATCTTGAAACGAGGCGGCAGCCCAAACAGGCTGTTCACGTCCGCAACACCTATGCTCGCCGTGTCAGCAAGGTCTATTACCAGCAGGTCATCTTTGCCGGGAGCTACTCGTGTACCCCTGCCCAGCATCTGCGTGTATAGCAACTGCGACTTCGTAGGCCGTGCCATGATGATGCAAGAAGTATCCGGTGCGTCGAAGCCTTCAGTCAGCACCATGCAGTTCACAAGTATCTGCACCTTGCCCGACTGGTAATCGCGGATAACCTCGTCGCGGGGATGTTCCATTTGACTCTTTGCACCTACGACGTACTCAGTAGCGATACCCTCACGCTTGAACACCTTCGTCATTTCCTTAGTATGCTCAACGTCAACACAGAAAATCAGCCCCTGTCTGCCTTTTGCGTGGTCGAGGTAGGCTTTAACAGCCAGGTCGTTGCGGTCATCGGTGTTGACGGCCTGACTGAGCGCACGCTCCTGATAGTCGCCCATGCGAGTCTTAACCCTAGATATATCGGTCGCCGTGTCAACGCGGATGGCCCTGATTTTGCATAGCCAGTCATCTTCCATCATTTCGCGGATCGTCCGTGAGAACACAATCTCATCAAACACGTATTCCAGACCTTGACCATCAGTACGTGAAGGCGTGGCCGTAAAACCAGCTAGAAACGGCGCGTTAGGCGAAGGCTCGAAATTAGTAAACCTCTTCAGCACTTCTGCCTTCAGGCTCTTGCCTGCGATATTGAACCCCGTAAGATCAGATATTTTTGGTGCCAATCCAAAATATGACAGGACCTGCAGATATGTTCGGGCCGTGGCGTGATGCGCTTCGTCAACGACAACAGCAGAGAAGTCAGCCGGGTTGAACCTTTGCAGGCGAGTCTCAGACACAGCAAAAGTCTGAATACTGCCTATGACCACATCTGCGTTATCGCTGGCTTTGTTACCGGCCTGTTCAAGCTCCACAATCAAGTTGGGATGCGTCCGGAGTATCTTTTCTTGTGCTTGAATTAACAGTTCTTCACGATGCGCCAGTACCAAGACCTTGCGCGACGCTGTCCCCGCTATCTCAGCGAAGATAACTGTCTTGCCACTGCCAGTCGGAAGCACTACGAGCGCGCGCTTACCACCGTCTACGCCAAAGTGTGCCAGCGCATTAATACAGTGCTGTTGATAAGGGCGAAGGGTAAACGCCCCTTCATCCTGATGTTCAGGAATTAACTGTGCTTGCATTTTTCCTTCTTTTTACGGGATTTAGACAGAAAGTTTTTGCTGAATAGGCGGCCCTGCACCTGTCACCGGCACAGGCTGCGTATTGCCATTCGGGTCATCAAGTGGTGGAGGCACAATTTCTTTCATTAGCGCTTGCCCACATTCAGCGCAGACACGCTTCTCTTCGGGGGATTCAGGGACCTCTTGTATCGCGCTATACAGGATGCCTAAGCCCTGGAAACACTTCTTGCCTTTGATTCCGAGTATGTACGAACCAAAAATGTAGGCATCGTCTTTGTTCTGAATACTGGCCAGCGAAGAAAATGAATTCATGTATATCTGCAAGAGCGCCTGGTCAGCGTCAGCGTAGGTACGGCTGACCGCCAGTGTGCCGCCTGTCATGCGCTGGACATGCTCGATAGCAACATCCGCGTCACCGGGTTCCTCTTCGATAACCATGAACTTCATGAACATAGTAGTTACCGGTCTGCCCAGGGCGAAGCTCGCCGCCCGGTAGAGGATTTTATTCTTGAATGCTTTCCTATGTGATAGCTGAGTGATAGCTTGCTGGAATTGCTTTAGCACGGTTGTGAATACGGGCGCGTTGTCTTCGGGGTTCTTGCCGACAATAGGTAGTTGTCTAGTTAACCATATCTCCCTGTACGCCCCTGTATCACCAAGGTCGGGGAGTGCGACCTGCCGTAGAGTACGACTCGTTTGAGTGGGGCATTCGGCGTGGAATCCCGCAGTGCAAGCGGCTTTGCCTGTCAATTGTGTGCCGTGCGTTACGCAGTTCCAGTTCACGTTCCAGCCGCAGGTACGGACACGGGCTAGTTTCTTGGATTCAGAGCCTTCGAGAGTAAAGAGGAAATCTTCGAGGATTGATTTGCTAACGGTCTTCTCTGGATCGTGCATCAAAATAGGTGATAGATCACCAGAAATGCCGAGTTTCATACTAAGAGTGTTGTTAGTATATAACTCGGCATTTATTCCAGAGATTTTTGCATTCTCCCCTGTATATCGGGATGCCGCGTCATATGCACCAGCGATGACATTTGAGACACGTTCTTTCAAGTCGTCTTCTGATTTTTCGGCTCTCAGAGTTGCCGTCGACTTTTGGAAATCCTCTACGTGCGTCTCGTCATGCTTTGCTTGATGCTTTGCTTTCTTAGCTGCTTTGCGTTCTGCAAATGCAGGATCAACATGGGCCGTCAGTGCTGATAGGAATTTGTGACTGTCTCCGTGTTTGCACTCGGTGGCAGGATGTCCGTATCTGTCGTACATGGATGTGACGTGACTGGCGAATTCATTATCTGATAGAGGCGGCACGAAATGGTCTTGCTGCCACCAGTTCAGGAACCTCACGGCGCAGTCTACACATACGCCACGCCTTCGTAGTAGGCCGACGAGTCGCGGGATACCCTGAGAGCCACGGCGCATCCCTTCGGGGTAAGTTGCATTGAAGAGTTCAAATACTTGCTGAGTAGAGTATTTCGCGCCGCCTGTGTACGGGTCTGAAGGCAGGGGGGTCTTGGTGGAGTTGGGGGTAAAAGAGATAGCATCTTTGATATAGGCTAGGAATAATTCGGGGATTTCTTGTACGGCAACGTTGCCAAGTTCTTGGCCTATCTCCCATTCGTAGGCATTGCCTGATGCATGGATAGATGGCGGTGCTACAACCTGCCCACCTAGTGTTTTCCATTCGACGCCCGGAAAGCCGAGGTTGACCAGGCTGCCGCCAGCAGGCAGGTTAACGCCAGCAGGTAGCGAGAAGTAATAGTGGTCTCCGCCACCGCCTGTCATGACGTGAGGTGTATCTAATGGCTTCCCATGCTCTACCATGAGCAAATCAAAACTATCATCGCCGCCGGAGCGAGGGTCGATGTCAAGAACGATTTGGCGTGGTCCAGGCGCTATGCCAATATTGCCTTGATGGTACTTAAAGCGATATTCTACTTCCGTTTTGGATATGCCTTGTCCGTATCGTTGCCACCGACTAGTAAGAGGTCTTTTGCCGAGTGACGGACATTCTTCTTCTTGCTTGGATTTGTTGTCGTAATGGGTGTGCGGTTCTGGGCCACATATGGTAATTGGGCTGTACCCTAATTCGTGAATGGCGAGAGCGGTTTTTAATGCGTTATTCATTCCTAAAATAACCTCTTGAAAATTACTTGAAATTAATGGCCTTGGTCGCAAACCCAAATGATGTCTGATAGGCGAATGTCTATGCCTCTTTCAAACGGGAGTCCATGTAAGGCATTCGATTCCCAACGTTTATAGCCGTGAATGGTTAGATTATCGCCATCTAAATGAATCCAGCCCCCACCGCCAATTGATGCAGCGAAGAATTCTATTAAGCCGAGGGTTCTATGCTGTAGGGCATAGGTAAAAGGGTCATCTAATGCTTTCATTAGCGCCGAGGGTAGCGGTGGCCCTGAATATGTACGGTGCGGGCAGTCAATAATAGGTACCGCGCCGTCGCACTCAAGGCATATATCAATTTCTTCTGGCATCGCAATACGCTCCCAATCAGTTTTTATAGACGGTGATGTGAATTGTTCGGGTATCGGGACGAATCCCTGACAGCCCGAAGTTTGTTTTCAGTGGTACTTTCTTTGCTATGAACGGCACAGTCTCTAAGCCTGACACTCTGGTGACAATGGCATCCTCGTGTGTGTACGTCAGGTATTGCTGTTCGTCAGGGCCTTTTTTAAGGCGATCAGCGACGCTCATCGTCAGGTCAACAGGGAACACGTCTGTGAGGCGGTTGACTAGCCTGTGTTGTCGGCAGTTACAGTTAGGTTCTTTGAGCATGTTGTTCCTTAAAAATGCCTGTACTTGAATCCCTGGTTCATGCCGCCTGCGTCTCGCTCGTATGTGTGCGGCTCATACCTACAGCGCCAGTCGTACAGGCCGCGTTCTTCGTCACAGGCACTCGTGCATACGTCGTGGCCCGTGCAGGTTCCTACGCGGCACCCACAAAGCAGGAATGAGCTGCGGGACTGCGTACGGCGTTTCTTGGTTGGTGTTGACTTCATCGGTCGGATTCTTTTTTCGTCATTATGCGAATCATGTCTATGCCGTAAAATATTGAAACGCCGAGAATGAAGACGGCACCTGTTGCTATCAGGGTGTCGATGAATGTCTCGAATGTCTTAAAAACAAGCCATGTGATAAATGGAAACAGTGCAACCGCACCTGGGACGATTAAATTTTGGGTATGCTTTACTTTTTGAATCATTTGGCTGACCTTCTTCATACGGCTTTCGCCTGCATTCCACGATGCGCTGGGATTACCCTGTCGTCATTGAGTCGGTTGGTGCGCTCGGCTCTCAGCTGCGCCTGAGTGCCGTACATCGGTTCGTTGGAGTAGCCGCACTGCAGGCAGCGCTGCTGGGAATACTGCGGGAATATGCTTCCCTGACACTTTGGACATTGGATTCCAGCGTTCATTTGCTTCCCTCGTTGATTAGTTCTTGCGGAGGCGACGGCGCGAAGTAGTAGTCTCTATGTGATTGCGAAATCGTTATTTAGGAGGAGGTAGTTTTGCACCGTCGCCTCGATTGCCCTGAAATGGGCTTGTGAATTAACTGGTATTGACTTGTTAAATGATGATTGCTAGTCTTATTTGTAAGGGTGATAGTGTTAATGCTTTTGTTGGGTGTTCCGCTATCCTTTGATTTTGAGGCCCCTCGAAAGAGGGGCCTCTCCTCATTGGGTCTTTAATCGAAAAATCCTAATTCAATTGTTAATTTATCTGTTCGCGTCACTTTCCTTTCTAAAGTTTTTGAATCGGCGCTGCTTGCAATCCCTCGCTCTTTGTCTAGCTGCCGATTCTTTTCCACTGATTGTTGCCACGTAGGTCTGCCGCCTAGATGCCCATATTTTTCCCCTTGCTTGACGTAGTGCAATGGGTCTATCGCTTTTAGCTTCCGTGCCGCTGCAAGGCCAGCGTTCCTACGCTGTTCTATCTGTGCGTCGCTGAGTGCCATCAGTTACCCCCTGTTGGCTCTACAAACCACTTGCTGGTAAATCTACTTATTAGACTTCTTTGCTTTCTTCTAGTTGCTTCGCGGATGCGATAATGTCCACCGCCATTTGCTCAGTTATCACCGCCAGTTCTTCCGGCAGTATCGGCAGAGCGTCTAGCTGGAAATACTTGTCGAACGCTTTGATTAACTCCCCGGAGAGCCATTCGGCGGAGGGTATGGTGGCGGGAGTTGAGGCAGGCATGACTACGCCCTCTCTCCATCAAATTCAATCAAGATGCGAATGTTTTTCAGATCTGCACCTCCCGCCATCGAATACTCATCACCCAAGGCGTTGTAAATGAGGTCGTCGAGATAAATACCATTGGGGTATTCTTCATTCGCGATGGTTACCCCACGACTCACAGGGCGGGCATACCCTTCGGCGGCGGTGACTTCGACTTTGAAGTGGGGCATCGTTACGCGCCCTCGTTTTGCTGGCGCTCGGCGTCGCGCTGGCGGATGATTACTTCAATAGCAACTTCGTCAAGGCCAACGCGGATGCGCCATTGAAATATGGCGAAACGTGATTGAGTCAGCGATGAGGCGACGCGCTCCCAATTGCGATGCTTGTCATATAAATCAATTAAAATGTCGCGGAGGGGTCTTTCGTGAATTTCCTCGATGGCTTTCATCGATGGGGTCAGAGTCATATGAGAGTCCTTTACTTAACGTACTACGCTAAGTAACTTAACTCATCGCGTTATGGTTGTCAATACGCAACTTACGTAATAATTAACGGAGTGCTGATAAAACGCTAAGTTGAGTTGAGTGGAATGCAAGAGCAGACCGTTGGCTTGCCTAAATTACTTCGCGAGTCGCGAAGGTATCGGGCAAAACGTAAGCAAGAGGAAGTTGCCGAGGCGATTGGAGTTCATGTCGTAACAATTTCTCGTTGGGAGAATGGGGTGATAGCTCCGAAGCGCGATAAATACGCTCGCATAGAGCAACACTACCAAATTACTAGAGCCGAATTGTTTTCCGCATTAGGCGAATTGCCGAAGTCAGAACACTTGGATATTACATCTCACGAGGTTGAACTTATTGAACTTTACCGTATGGCTCCGCCCAACCTACGAGCATCCACGTTTCAAGGGTTGCAAGCAGGGTTGCAAGCGGAACAGGGTCAGTCACGGATATTGTTGAGGGTAGCTGAGACGCCGGGGGAATATCAGGTACATCCAGAATGATCGTAATGCGTTTGACAGGCTCATCACTCAATAACTCACCATCCAATATAAGAACGTGTGTTCTAAGTTATACCTAGATATTAGAACCGTCAAGAGGGTGCCCCATGCTTTGGTCTGCAATATTATTAACCGCCTGCGCCTGCGGATTCCCCTCCAACCGGATGAATCGGAGCGGATGGGGCATAGGTATTACTTTGGGTATCTCTGCTCTCTTTTTCTTAGATTACGAGGTACTTGGAGTCCTTCTTGTGCTTGGTCTTATTGGGGTGCTGCTTAATTTGAAGCGCGACTCGGATATGCAAGGCGACAACGAGGAAGAAGGGAACATAACAAAATAAAAAGCCGCCCGGTCTAGTGAACCAAGGCGGCACAGATAGCGAGGCAGGTAAACCATCGCTTTTTGTATTTTAGCATGAAAGGAGTAAGGGGCGCTTCGAAACGTTTGTGCGAGTACGGCTCATAACCGATTGGTCCCAGGTTCGAACCCTGGCGAGCCCACCACTTAGCCGAAACTTCCATAACTCATTCTAATTTATCTTGTTAGCGCCCTCAGAAAATGACATGGAACGGTCGGTTACCCCTCTGGATAGCTTTGTGGAGAGCGGTCGGTTATACCAATTGCTCGATTATTACCTCAGTTGGCATCGCATTGAGGGCCACACGGAAGTCACGGTCAAGGATTACCGGAAGAACGTTGGTCTGTTCATAAGATGGCTTGAGGCAAGTAATCACAGCCTTGTGCTTCAGGACTTGTCTGGCTTTCATGTGATGGCTTATCTCCAATTCAAGAAGGATCAGGGGCGCTCGCCTCGCTATATTCGGAGCATCTATCAGCACCTGGACACGTTCTTTACCTGGTGCGTTGATTACTTGGAAGTTATCGAAGTCTCGCCTACTGCCAAGATCAAGGCGCCAAAAGTTCCAAAGCAGAACAAGGGATTCTTGAAGGCGGAACACTTCCAGGCGCTGATTGACATTTGCGCGACGACGCGATTCTTAGGGTCCAGGCGCAGGTCAATGCTCTGGATATTGCTCACGACTGGAATCCGGCACATGGAGATGGCGAACCTAACGAAGAATGACCTTGATTGGGAATCCAAAGGCGGGCTGATTCGGATTCGTATGGGCAAAGGTCAGAAGGACAGAGTTGTTCCCTTCCACAAGAACGCTCAGAGGGAAGTGTTCCGATATTTGGCTTACAGGGACGATGAATATCCAACTCTATGGATTAAAGATGATCGGACGCCTTTGCCTTACGATGGGTTAGGGGCCGATATGCGGAAGCTGATGGTCAGGGCTGGCATTCGTGGTGAGGTAAAAGACACGTTCCATGTGTTCAGGCGTACATGGGCCGCTAATGCCGAGCGCAGGGGGATTCCGAGGCAATATATCTTGAGCGTTGGCGGATGGGAAGATGTACAGATGCTGGACAAGTACACGAGGGCCATGAGGGAAGAAGAAGAGGCTGTGGAGGCGTTCAAGGATTTTGACCCCCTTGATTCTTCGAAACATATGGGTTAGTCTCTAAATACAGTTACCCGCTGTTACATTCGCGCAATAGAAGAATAGGTTTCTACAAGCCACTTGCTGGTAAATCGAGAAGATTTATCGGTGAGTGGCTTTTTGTATTGGGAAAAATGTTAGCCAGGGGGGGAGACAGTAACATCCGCGATGAGCGAGCCAGACGGGCGGCAGTATCAGAGGTATCGAGCGAGCCAGGTTATTTGACAGTAACAATTGAAGCGAGCGAGCCATGGAAAGGGGACAGCATCACGGAGGTTGAGCGAGCCAGGGTAGTCGAGGGTATCAAAATGTACGAGCGAGCCAAGCCTCAGGACAGCATCACGGTTAGAGAGCGAGCCAATGAAGACGACAGCAGCAAGGTATTAGAGCGAGCCACTTCGTCCGACAGCATCACACTGACGGTGCGAGCCACCGAGAACGACAGTATCAAATACAGAGAGCGAGCCACCGTATCCGGCAGCAACATGGAACGCGAGCGAGCCACGTCGCCGGACAGTATCAATAAAAGGGAGCGAGCCAATGAATAAGGCAGTATCAGGTCATTAGAGCGAGCCAATACGACAGACCGCATCAGCGTTCATGAGCGAGCCATTTCAGATGACAGTATCAGATCATTAGAGCGAGCCAAAATCAATAGAAAGTATCAAATTAAAGGAGCTATACACCAATGGTAATTATCGAGAAGCCGTCCGATGCCCTGACACCTCTAACAAGGGACTTGAAAAAGGCGGCAGAGACACTATCCAGCGACGAAGCGCGTTATCTAGTGGACAGTTACTACCAGATGCAGGGAGATAGGATTAGAGCGCAGAATCAGCTTCGGTCTATGACCGCTGAGGAAAAAGAACCTCATGAGCTATTCCTCTGGTTGAACAAGAATCAAAACACCCTTGAGAATCGAATCAAGTCTGCTTTGGATTCTTACAGCAACGGGCAGGCATTGGGTATATGGGCGCGGCAGGTTGTTGGCATTGGCCCTGTGATTGCCGCAGGACTGTTGGCTCATATTGATATATCCAAAGCAGAGACAGCAGGGGGCATTTGGTCATTTGCTGGCCTTGACCCCACGAAGATTTGGGCGAAAGGTCAGAAGCGTCCGTACAACGCCAGCCTCAAAACACTGTGCTGGAAGATAGGCGAGAGCTTTGTGAAGGTCAAAGGCAATGAAGCGGACGTCTACGGGCATGTCTATGAGGATTATCGGTTATACATCGAGGCCAAGAACGAACGCGGCGATTACAAAGAGCAGGCAGAGGGCTATCTTGCCGCGAAGAACTACGGCAAGGCGACAGAATCTTACAAAGCCTACGCCAAGGGCCAACTACCGAAAGCCCAGATATACGCCAGAGCCAAGCGCAGGGCCGTCAAGCTATTCCTTGCTCATTATCACCACGTTGGGTATGAACTGCTTCATGGCACACAGCCTCCAAAACCCTACGTTATCGAACACATGGCCCACGCTCATTATATGGCTCCACCGAATTGGCCTATGTAGCCAAGTGCGCCGACAGTATCACGCAGATAGAGCGAGCCAGGGTATAAGACAGTATCAAGAACTTGGAGCGAGCCATATTGCGTGACAGTGCCAGTTGAACGGAGCGAGCCATTGCTGTGGACAGTATCAATATCTATGAGCGAGCCAAATTACGGGACAGCATCATTAGCTCAGAGCGAGCCAAATCAAATGACAGTATCAGTCCAACCGAGCGTCATCACGACAGAGAGCGAATGAACCAATGACATTAACGGCACACGAAGAATGTATGCAGATAGTCGCTGGCTATGCCACGCCCTTCTGGGTAAGCGATTTATTGCCTATTATCTGGGGCAAAGATGTGGTTGATGTGCTGAACTCCCTCGACGTCATAACGAAACTATTCAAACACAAGAACCGTGAAATAAATGACGCGAATAACGACAGCATCAATGTTATTGCCGTTGATAGCGAAGGCAACTGGATAGCAGTGCCAATAGATTGGGAAGGTTAGCTTTCATCGCATGCCTCCCTCTCCGCCTCCTGGATCAGTGCACCGTAATGTTTGCAGAAGGAAGCACTGGCGACTGCAGCAAGAGGTTCAACGAAGCGCAAGTAATAGTAGGTAGAGAGTATGGAAACATGGCCCATATAGGTAGACAGATATGACAGTTTGGCTTGAACGTCGGCACCGTTGCGATACCAGCGGATAAGGGCGTTGACTGCGAAACTGAAACGAAAGTCGTGAATGCGTGGCAGACGGCCGTTGGGTTTTTTGATGCCGGCGAGATCTAACAGAATCTGTACGTTTTTTGTGAGTCGAATGTAGCTATACGCACGACCACCACAATATGGAGTCCATAGCAGAGGAGCATCGGCAGGTAACGGAGGATGAACTGCTTTATGCGCCTTCAAAAACTGTTCGATCTCCATGGCCACGTC
>SDBT01018541.1_pt1 | contig 10934 bp, 1 predicted proteins | sample 2277101 | NCBI WGS metagenome assembly SDBT01 (sample SAMN10404973, study PRJNA504765) | marine sediment metagenome | isolation source: marine sediment core GS10_PC15, 103 cmbsf | place: Arctic Ocean: Southern Knipovich Ridge | collected 2010 | reverse complement strand
ACACTACTAAAAATGACGAGTGGTATTTTACAATCAAAGCCGATGATGGAGAGAGTTATTCAGCTGTTATTTCATTAGCCTCAAATGTTACTATTCTCAACACTATTCCATTGGTCGGTAATTTAACAATCACGACTGATCCCACAACCACTGCTGAGTTGGTTGCGGATTATGATTATACGGATGATGATTCTGCTGACAATGTTTCTCTGACCTTTATTGTTAAGTGGTATAAAAACGGTCTGGAACAGGGATTACCATTAGCCAACGTAACTACTATCAATTCAGGAAATACCAATAAGAGTCAGGTCTGGTGGTTTACGGTCCAAGCGTTTGACGGAGAGAATTACTCAACGGTCGAAGAATCTGCTCATCGTGAAATCCTCAACACGGCTCCCGTAGTGAGTAATCTGGGCCTGCCTTCTAGTCCAACGTCAACGGATAATTTGGGCGCCACCTGGGATCCAGTCGACGCGGACAATGATGGACTTAGTTCTAATATTAAGTGGTATACTAACAGGAGCGGCTCCTGGCAGTATAATTCGACATATGATGGTTATACCACTCTACCAGCTAGTGCCACCATTAAAGGGGACTATTGGAAATTCTACATCCAACTAGATGATGGAGACAGCGACCCAGGTACCCGTTATTCCAATGAATTAAATTCTTCTCCCGTCTTAATCCTCAATACCCCTCCTGAAGTGACCAATCTGGATTTAACCAGTAATCCAACGACTACGGATGATCTAGTGGCGACTTGGGGCTCCAATGATAATGATACAGGTGACAGTCTGACTTTCACCGTCACATGGTATCTGGATGGTACTCTTAATAGCAGCTGGCCAACCACCGCAACGAGCGCGATTCTCGAGGAGGGCAATACTACTAAAAACGATCTATGGTATTTTACGATTCAGGCATACGACGGAGAGGAGTCTTCAAGCATTGTTTCACTAGCATCGAATGTTACGATCCTCAACACAGCCCCAGTTACTGGTAATCTGACTTTAACAACTGACCCTACCACTACTGATGATTTGGTAGCGACTTATGACTCTATTGATGCCGATAGCGTGGATTTACCACTAACTATCATTGTCAAGTGGTATAAAAACGGCCAAGAACAGGGATTACCATTAGCCAACGTAACCACCATCAATTCAGGGAATAGCAATAAGAGTCAGATCTGGTGGTTTACGATCCAGGCGTTCGATGGGGAAGCTTACTCAACGGTCGAAGAATCAGCTCATCGTGAAATTCTGAACACAGCTCCCGTAGTGAGTAATCTGGGCCTGCCTTCTAGTCCAACGACAACGGATAATTTGGGCACCACATGGGATCCAGTCGACGCGGACAATGATGGACTTAGTTATACTATTAAGTGGTATACTAACAGGAGCGGCTCCTGGCAGTATAATTCGACATATGATGGTTATACTACTCTACCAGCTAGTGCCACCATTAAAGGGGACTATTGGAAATTCTACATCCAACTAGATGATGGAGACAGCGACCCAGGTACCCGTTATTCCAATGAATTAAATTCCTCAGCCGTCTTAATCATCAATACCACTCCTGAAGTGACCAATCTGGATTTAACCAGTAATCCAACGACTACCGCTGATTTAGTGGCGACTTGGGGCTCCACTGATAATGACAGTGATAGTCTAACCTTTTATGTCTTCTGGTTTCTCAATGGTGGGTTAAACACCAGCCTCCAGACATCTCTCAATAATGCCACCCTTAGCTCTGGGAACACCACCAAAACCCAATTGTGGAGTTTTAATGTCACCGCTTTCGACGAAGAAGTTAATTCTACGGAATTTTCCTTTGGGTCCAATATCACGATATCAAATTCCCAACCGATTGTCACCACTCCCTCCTTCAATGAAACCAGTCCCGTCGCGGAAGGTGTGCCGTTTAACATTACTTACAGTTATAGCGATGCAGATGGCGACCCAGAAGTGATAACAGATAAACTGATCGTCTATTGGTATGTGGATTGGATTTATAACGTTACTTTTCAAAATTTTACTGAGATTGACGATGTAGAAACCAGTGAAGGGGAAGTATGGTCATATATTATTCGGGTTTACGATGGAGAAGCTTATAGTGAGAACGTATCCTCGGTACAAGGAATCATGATCGGTTCACGATTAAATGACCCCCCTACCGCCGAAAATCTAGCAATAACTCCAACCATCCCATTAACTCACCAAAGTTTGATTGCGGCATATGATTATGTTGATAATGATAGTGACCCCCAATATGGCTTTGAAATCCGTTGGTACAAGGATAACACCCTGCAGGCGGCGTATAATAATTCAGAGTCCATTCCAGCTAGTGCTACTAGTAAAGGAGATGTCTGGAATTTCTCGGTCCGAGTTTTCGATGGCATTGTTTGGGGAAGTTATTCTAATTCCACCCCATATACGGTTGTGAATTCTCCCCCTGACGTTTTCAATTTAGAGTTAACTTCCACTCCTACCACTCTTGATGATTTAGTAGCTGGTTGGGAGTCCAATGATAATGATAGTGATAGTTTAACTGTTATTGTCACTTGGTATGTCGATAGTATTGAAAATACCACCTTTGCTAATAAAACGGTGATTGGGGCGGGGAATACTACGAAAGGACAGGAATGGAATTTCACGATCCAAGCATGGGATGGCGAGGCTTATTCGTCTGTTGAATCACTGGGAACACTCGTAACTATCCTCAACACGGCTCCCGTGGTCGATAGTCTGACCCTTACAGCTGTTCCTACAACTACTGATGATTTAGTGGCGACTTATGACTCTATTGATGTCGATAGCGTGGATTTACCCCTTACGATCATTGTCAAGTGGTATAAAAACGGCCAAGAACAGGGATTACCATTAGCCAACACAACCACCATCAATTCAGGGAATACCAATAAGAGTCAGATCTGGTGGTTTACCATCCAGGCGTTTGATGGGGAGACTTATTCAACAATCAAAGAATCAGTTCATCGTGAAATCCTCAACTCGGCTCCCGTGGTGAGTAACCTGGGCCTACCTTCTAGTCCAACGACAACGGACGGTTTAGACGCCACCTGGGATCCAGTCGACGCGGACAATGATGGGCTTAGTTCTAATATTAAGTGGTATACTAACGGGAGCGGCTCTTGGCAGTATAATTCGACTTATGATGATTATATAACTCTACCAGCCAGTGCCACCACTAAAGGGGACTATTGGAAGTTCTATATCCAACTAGATGATGGAGATAGCGACCCAGGTACCCGTTATTCCAATGAAGTCAACTCATCACCCGTCTTAATTCTCAATACTCATCCTGACGTTGCCAATCTGGATTTAACCAGTAATCCAACGACTACCGCTGATTTAGTGGCGACTTGGGGCTCCAATGATAATGATACCGGTGACAGTCTGACTTTCACCATCACCTGGTATCTGGATGGTACTCTTAACAGCAGCTGGCCAACCACCGCAACAAGCGCAACTCTCGAGGAGGGTAACACTACTAAAAACGATTTATGGTATTTTACGATTCAGGCATATGACGGCGAGGAGTCTTCAACCATTGTTTCACTAGCATCGAATGTTACAATCCTCAACACTATTCCAATTATCGATAGTCTGACTTTAACAACTGACCCTACAACTACTGATGATTTAGTGGCGACTTATGACTCTGGTGATGTCGATAGCGTGGATTTACCCCTTACGATCATTGTCAAGTGGTATAAAAACGGCCAGGAACAGGGATTACCATTAGCCAACGTAACCACCATCAATTCAGGGAATACCAATAAGAGTCAGATCTGGTGGTTTACGATCCAGGCGTTTGATGGGGAGACTTATTCAACAGTTGAAGAATCAGTTCATCGTGAAATCCTCAACACGGCTCCTGTGGTGAGTAATCTGGGCCTGCCTTCTAGTCCAACGACAACGGATGATTTGGACGTCACATGGGATCCAGTCGATGCGGACAATGATGGGCTTAGTCATACTATTAAGTGGTATACTAACAGGAGCGGCTCTTGGCAGTATAATTCGACTTATGATGGTTATGAGACTCTACCTGCTAGTGCCACCACTAAAGGGGACTTTTGGAAGTTCTACATCCAATTAGATGATGGAGACATCGACCCAGGTACCCGCTACTCAAATGAAGTCAATTCATCACCAGTGTTGGTTATAAATACTCCTCCTGAAGTTACCAATCTTGGTTTAACCAGTAACCCAACAACTACTGCTGATTTAGTGGCAACTTGGGGCTCCAATGATAATGATACCGGTGACAGCCTGACTTTCACCATCACCTGGTATCTGGATGGTACTCTTAACAGCAGCTGGCCAACCACCGCAACAAGCGCGATTCTCGAGGAGGGCAACACTACCAAAAGCGATCTATGGTATTTCACGATCAAAGCGTCTGATGGCGAAAACGATTCCAGTGTCATTTCATTAGCATCGAATGTGACTATTCTCAACACCATCCCAGTAGCAGGGAACTTAAACATTACTAGTGTTCCCACAACAACCGATGATTTAATCGCCAATTGGGATTATTATGATTTAGACAATGATCCGAGGGATGATGGGACTGCATTCATTGTTTGGTATCTGAATGGAGAAGCGGTAGTCGGCTTGGCAAATACTTCCGCAGTTCTTTCAGGAAACACAACCAAAAACCAAGTCTGGTGGTACACCGTTCGTGCTAACGATGGCCAAAACTATTCTCTCCTTCGGGAATCTCAGCATGTTCAAATCCAAAACAGTGCTCCTTTCAATGTATCCTCTGTTCCTCTTCCTCCGAGTCCCACTGTAGAAACAGGATTGATCTTGGTCGAGTCAGCTATCTTATCCTCCCTCCTTGATGCTGATGCTGATGATATCCAATACATTGAAAGCATTCGATGGTTCAAAGACTCCACTCTTCAACCTGATCTTAACGGGTCGTCTAATGTACCTGGTAGCAGATTAAATAAAGGGGAGACTTGGTATTATACTATTATTCCCTCTGATAGTCTAGATACGGGGTCCCTTTGTACTTCTGGAGATATTTTAATTCTCAATTCCATTCCCACCATTACTTTGGCATATTTTACCGAGTCTACTGTGAAAACAACAAATAATCTCACGGTTAAATATCTCTATACTGATGCTGACGGTGAGAACGTTAGTATTTCTGGGATTAGATGGTACCGTTCCACTGATGCCATCAATTATTATAATATCATTAATGGCAGTTTAAGCCTTCCCTATACCGCTACAAACAAAGGGGAAAGATGGAAATTCGATATTAAAATTACTGATGGCTATAATGAATCAGCAACCTGGATAGAATCTGATCATATTGAAATAAAGAATAGCAAACCATGGGTCGACCCCTTTAGTATTAGTATCACCGGGGGAATTAACACCTCAGACTCACTCTCTCTTTCTTATTCCTGGTATGATGATGATTATCCCCTAGACAATGAAACAGGAACAACTATTATTTGGGCGAATAGCGATTTAGAATTCGAGCCAAATAACCTTCTCACCTTAAGCTCGACTTATTCGAAGGCTGGACAACGCTGGTGGGTTACGATTACCCCAAATGATGGTGAGGAGGAGGGGTCTCCAATTATTAGCTGGTACTATGGCAAACAGATCACTATTGGCAACACTCCTCCCGAATTAACACAAAATGATATTGCCATCAACAGCGAATTTAATGGCACAGAGTACCCAGGAGTTAACTTTAGCACACGATTGAACCTTGTTGTCAGGTACAATGTTACCGATATCGATGGTGATCAAGGCGTAAGCGCTTATGATCTTAACCTGGATACGGAGGGGTATGCCCTTGGATCAGAATATCGCTGGTATCGGAATCAGTCAGGGGTGGTCACTCTAATTTCAGTCCTGAATGAGAAAACCACCGTTGATTATTACCACACCAAGAAAGGCGATATTTGGTGGGTGCAAATACGTCCTCGAGATTTTTATAGCCAATTTGGCAATCCCGTCAACTCCTCAACAATCGAAATTGGAAATACGGCTCCTTTTCTGACTGATTTCAATTGGTTAATTTCCAACCCTACCACATCAGATGATTTAACATTTAATTACATTGATTATTATCGAGATTTTGACGGGGACCCTATTAATACATCTAATACTCTCATCCTTTGGTATGTCAATGATGCTTTAGTGGCGGAAAATATCACCTTTTTAAGCAATAGTTTTTTCAACAAAAGTGATGAAGTTTATGTGATTGTGTTAGTGCATGATGGGTATGTCTGGGCAGCGGAAAATAAAACTAGTTCAACAGTGGTAGTAAGAAACTCCCTTCCTGAAGCGGCTAATGTTATCTTACAACCAACCCTCAGTAACACGACAGAAATCCTGTACTTAAACTGGTCGTATTCAGATATTGATAATGATGCTGAAAATTCTTCATGGCTCATTGTCTGGACCAGAAACGGAGCACCTCAGACGGCGTTCACTAATTGGAATTATATTCCCTTAGAATTCGTGGCTAATGGTGATCTCTGGGTTGCTGAATTGAGAGTCTTTGATAGCGAAAATTACTCGATTATCTATTCCAGTGAGATTTACACCAAAGTTTTGTCGGTGTTTTATGAGCTTGATGCCTCAGAAACCAGTCAAGTGGCTCTCACTATCCGTACGGATGAATTTTGTGTGGAAGATGAAGATCTTATCATCTCATTCCATTTTGATTCAGCCGAAGACGCGAATAACTCCCGAATTCAATGGTTTAAGGCAGTCACAAACGGGGACTGGGAAGAAATCCCCGAATATGCTAATGAAACCGTTATCCTTTCCTCCTCTCTCCAGCCTGGGGATTGGTATTATTGCCTGATTACCCCGACTGATGACGAATACATTTGGGGCCAGATCAACTCCAGTATTATCATTATTGAAAGCCGACCAGTCATTCAGACTGCCTCAGCTGATATTGTGGTAGTCCTTGAGGAGGCTGAAGGCCAGTACCAATTAACGGTTCTTACAAATGACACCCGTAACGAGATTTATTCGGTTGAATTCACTTTTAACGATACTAGCTTGGGGACGCTGCATGCTCAACCAGTAGCAGGATCAAATAATTCCTGGAGAGCTTCATTATCACTCTCTCCTGCTGATTTTCCGAGTTATATGAATGTTTTCCTTGCGGGAACCGTTAAAGTAACATGTCAGGTCATTTACGACAGTCAAACCTTTGCAATCTATACAACCGACACCTTTAACATCACTGTTGAAGATACTGTTGCTCCACGAGTGATTAATGCTTATTTCGTCCCAAATAGTGATATTAACCCGACAAACCTCACTTTTTATGTCGAAGTGCAAGAATTTGGAACGGGGGTGTCTTCAGTCATTGTCTATTACTACTTCGATGCTGCGGAAGAGAACCAGTCGAGCATGGCTGGGGTAGGCGCTACTGTCTTCCAAACCGAGTTATCGGCGGAAATGAGCGCATGGAATCAAACCAGCTCCTCTACTCTCTACAATGCTACTGTTCCTTTCTATCAAAATGATACCAACTGGCGGGTGTTGTATTATGTATCCACCAGCGATTTCGCTAATAATGTTAATCCTCGGGCGTATGATATCCTCCGAGACGACCCCGATCTGATTGATCGGAATGTCATTGTATTTTCACCTCCTGGTATTGATCCGACATTTGTGTTACTTATTATCGGAATAACTATTATTGTTGCGATATTTGGCTCTCTTGTTTATGTTAAATTCATTCGTAAACCTGAATTGGTTGGTTTAGACAAGGAACTCGTCTTGAAAAATCTATCCAAAGTTAGTGATGCTGAGATTGTTGGTTCTATGGATTCCCATACACTTGGTGTCATTATTAGTTTCTTTGACCAGCGTCATGGCCCTATTCCAATCATTGTTCTGCCTGAAATTCTTAAAGACAACTTCAATAAGCTTGTTGAATTATCTGATCGTTCGTTTAGTGGTACTGGATTTGCGAAAAATTTCACTGATGTTATTCCTTCTAGCTACGATTTTGATATTACTCATGATTTAACTACAAGTGTAATGAGTTTTGGTTATGCTCTCGATCGTCCTCAAGCCAGAGGTGGTAAAGAGAATATCACGTTTAATCTCCTGATTCATCAAGATGTGTTTGAACTAATTCAACAATTTCAAAATGAAATCAGGGAAAAAGTTAGGGAAGCTCATGTTGTAATGAACACAGATCCAGATGCAAAAGATGAAATCAAAAGAAAAGTAATTGAAGTTCGGAAGTTCCTTTCCATCCTAATTCTAGCTTATAAACAGATCTATGGAACAACAGAGCTATTAGAAGATGAGTGATCTCCATTATTATTTTTTATTCGTTTTCCAATAATGAGATATACTTTGTCAATTGGTCAGATGCTTTCTTGTCTTCTTTTTCATATCTGGGCTTTTGCGGACTTTTTTCTATAGAACTTTTTCTTAATCCTGTTTTTCCAGTTTTTTGAATATTCATAATTAAGGAAAAAATAATCCTACTCGTAAAATCAATCGCCCCGTCTGATTCTATTGGAAGAGGTATAGCTTCTTTTATCAAACGGCTCAATTGATCCAATTTTATCTTTTTTGTAACGTTTACATGACCAATTGGAAAGCCTCTTTGAGTGAAGCTGATTATCATACCTTTTTTACCCTTTTCAACATAAAATCCAACATTTTCGCTATCAGGGATAAGGAGAAATTCTCCATCAGCTTCGATTTCCATCGGTACAATAAAATCTATCATTTCAGTCAAATATTTATCTCTTTCTGTTCGAGTAACATGTTTTGATAGATTACTGGTTGAGATTGAGTCTGATTCTCTCATTTTTTGAAGAGTCTGAAAAATTATTCTTGCTGCAAAGTTCATTGAACCTATTCCATCTTCAAAGTATCCTAAAGCACTTAAGTTTAACTCATATCCTAAAAGATAAAGTAATTCTTCAGAAGATATAGATGAAGATACTACTGAATTTCCTATGAGCTCCTTATGCCCTATTGAACCTTGTAGATACAATGAAATTTGAGCATTTATGTTATCAGGCCCAATTAGATCAACCTTAAATCCAACACCTGGAGTATTCGGAATGGTGATTATTCCACCTGCAGTTTCAGCCTCAACGATAACATCTAGCTCTGAAATTGTATGGACGGTTTTAATAATGTCTTTTTTCTTTTCCTTCTTTCGTTTTTTCACCTTTGGTTTTTCTGGTGCAAAATATTTCTTTATAATTTCTTCAGCACTCATTTTTTCTCTTTCTGTCATTATTACAAGATATTTCACAATATCTTCTTCATTTAATTCGCCTTTTAGATAAACAAAAAACAGGTCTCTTAATCTATCTTTCTTTATTTTTTTAAAGTTCTTTGGCCCTTGCGATTTTTCAATAAATGGTAGATATTTTAAGATAACATCTATGACAAGAGATACTGGTATTCCTGATGTTACTGCCAGTTCAAATTCGCTAGAATACCCTGAATCTCTAATTTCTACCGCTTTATCATGATCAATTTGATAATAATCAATTAAATGAGAAATTTGAGGTTCTTCAGCTTCTGGTTCTACTTCAGGAATTATATCCTTCAGAGTAGATTCTTTCTCTATAGGAGGGCTAATATCCATTTCTGGGGTAATACTGGTTTTTATTTGTGGTGTAAAATGACTCAAAATGGTTTCTTCAGAAGAAGATTCTTCTGTAGCAGCTTTACCTAGAACAACAGATTGATCTGAGATTTTCGAAAAAGCTTGTTCTCCAGTTTGCACATTGGTTTGCACTGCTTCACGCATTAAAAACTTCAATTTATCTAAGACAGCAGGGTCTCCCGCCATCCTTGGTTGGAATTCTATTTTTTCTTCTACTACTACATCGTTTATTTCTTCAGCTATTATTATCGGTTTTCGAAGTACCATATCTATTTTATGGATTTCCTCTATTTCGCCTATTGTTCTTCCATCAACAAATTCACTTTTTGCGATTTCTGGAATAGTTATCTCAAACAATCGGCCGAACGCGTTTATTACAGTTTCAGGTTTGTAGATTGTCGTTCTAAAAAATCGGATATTCTTATCATCACATTCTATCTGAAATTGTCCTTTTAATTGTTCATGGATACTTTCATAATTAGGTGAGTTGATTACTAAATCATTTTTGTGTAAAAAAACAAAAATCTCGGTTTCGGGCGAGAAATTCTTGAGTTTTTCGAGACATGCCTTAAAATAATCAATCGAATTGTTTCGTGAGGTTTTATTTGCTACATCGATTAGAAAAATGAAAGTATGCACACTACTAAATATAAAAGGACTAAAGCTACTCAAAAATCTTTGCAAAAAAACCTTTTGACCCCCAAGGTCAACGATTGTGATTGGAAGATCATTAATTGTAATTGAAAGACGTTCGTAATTGAGTGTCGCAGATAAGCTGTCAACGTCTTCAGTTCGCTGCTTTAAGAAGAAGATTCTTTTTACAGCAGTTTTTCCAGCTTCGCTTAATCCAGCAATTAAAATTTTATGACCGAATTGCACATTAATTTCAGTTTGAGAAACCCATTCAGACATCTGAAGTTTATTCCATTTTATTTTTCCTAAAAGGTTACTTAAACCATATACATATTTGTTTTATATTAATCTTCTTAATATTTCCAGAGAGACTCACATTAAAATACAGTTTTCCTGTGTCTAGATTTCTTCTTTTCTGACCTTAATTTGCCGACAAAAAGGTTTAAATAATGGTAGTTCTGCATATAGAGATAGATGATACCTTTATATGCATTTTGAAAGAACTACCAAGAAAACATTAACTCGTGATATTTATAAAGTTTGTGACGGAGAACAAACAAAAGCAATTATTGGTGAATATTCATCTAAAAGTACATATCAACCTAAAGATATTATTGGGACAATAATTGAAGCTTGTT
>SDBT01018540.1_pt1 | contig 10934 bp, 12 predicted proteins | sample 2277101 | NCBI WGS metagenome assembly SDBT01 (sample SAMN10404973, study PRJNA504765) | marine sediment metagenome | isolation source: marine sediment core GS10_PC15, 103 cmbsf | place: Arctic Ocean: Southern Knipovich Ridge | collected 2010 | reverse complement strand
ATCTAAAAGTGATTTATTGTTATGATCAGTAAAATTGACATCAGCACCAGCTTCAATAAGACTATTAATATCCTTAATTCGATCGCCAAGTAAGACTGTAAATTTTAAATAAATATTTAAATGTAATTGACTAGTTGGAAAATCAAAACAATAATTATTCAAACATACATATTTTGACATTTTAACTAATAAATAAGCAATAAACAAAATCAATTTTTTCTTAATTTAATTAAATGAACTTTGTAGTGGATTTTAAAGATGAGAATAACGAAGATTGCGGTTCAGAAAAGAAATACCCATACACGTACGAAGATTATTGCAGAAAACGTGATGTAGGTGCTCCTATTGATATTAATCAACATTACGAAAATGCCAGCAAAGAAGGAGAAATAAATAGACAACAGGTTCTTGAAGGAAGAAGAGAAAATAAAGCAACAAGAGGTGAACCTATCGGTGTTCCTTTTTACGATAAAGCTTACCATCAATGCACAACACCTTTAAGCAAGGACTATTTTGATTATCAAACTGTACAATTCATTAGATATTACATTAGTGCTATCTTTCTAGAGAAGTATGGAATTCCTCTTGGACTTCAGCCATACAACCCTGTATATCTTTTCATGGTGCAAATGTACAATGACATTGCTTGTGATATGTGCCAAAATCGTGGAAAAGGAAGTAATGCTTTTAATACTCTTCTAAGTTACACTCTTCAACAACTAGAAAAAAGAATCTACAAGAACTTTTCCCAACAAATTGGGATGCTCAATTGGACTCAGGCGGCGACAAATAGTATTCAAATCGAATACCCACAATATACTCGTGTTACTCGGAAGGAGCTTCAAATGTCACGGTACTACAATGGTTGCTGGGGACAGAAATAAAAAATAATTTGAAAGTGAATATGTTTCAAATTATTTTGATGAGTTTTGAAAATCTGCACCCCAATCAAATTTTAGATGAGGAATTTCATAATTAATTAATGTTAGAACTTCAAGTTCATAAGATTTATAGTAATTTTTTGTTCTTAATGCTTTATTTTTAACAAACATCGAATATCCACCAATTGGATCACTATATAATTTGAGAACTGGTTGATCTAAAATAAATTTATCCGAAATACAGAAACATATAATATAATATAATTCTATTAATTCAATATTAAATAAATTATCTTCAAGAAACCATTTAATTCCCGAATCTGGCATATGAATAATTTTTTTCATTATTGCATCAGATGTATAAATTATATACCGTACAATATATGCTTTTTTATATCTTTCATATAATTGGTCTTTTAATGGTTCTAAAATAGTTAATATTGAGTTAAGTTCTGGCAATCTCATAAGATCCGTTTTTTGCGAGTCTGTCTGCTTCGTTGTTACAGTACCATCTAAGCCATTCTTTTCCATCAGTTTCTTTAGGTTTTGCTTGATGACCACGTACGTGCTTAAATTTAACGGGGATTTTAAAGTCTTGTATAATTGCATTTGCAATTTTGAGTAGGTCAATATTCTTAATACCTTCATAGTTCTTGTTAATCCAGCCTTTAATCCAAAGATTAAAGGTTTTAACCATAAGCATACTATCGGTGTAAATTTTGATATAACTCGCTTGGGATAGATTAAAAATCTCTGCGTTCTCCTTGATTTTTTGTAAAGACCTGATAATCGCCCATAATTCCGCTCGATTGTTTGTTTTTTTCTCAAAGGGTAATGTTTCAGACAAATTGAATTGCTGAAATTGCGGATAAAATACACCAATTCCAGCTTTTGCTGTGTGATCTTTAGAGACTTCTAATGCGGTATAACTTCCATCTGTGAAAATTAATATCCTTGGCATATTGTTGTAGTAATAATAATAAGATAATTTCATTTTTAAATTGATTATATCTAAACTTTGTTTTGGGGATAATTCTTATATATTTTTTCGTGGTTATAAATATATACATAATGCCTAAACGTAGAAGCTCTTCTAGAAAACGGTCGCGTAGTCGTTCAAGATCACCTAAAAATCGCAGGAAAAGTCGTTCAAAATCACGTCGATCAAAGTCACGTTCCCGTAAAGGTTCGAAGGTTCTTAAATATCTAGGGACTCAGCAAATGGATGTAAGTCCTTTCGTTACACCTAAATCTGGCGTTAGAGATCTTTCATCTGGACTTTTTACAAGTGATTACAAGCCTTTATTTAGCGATAGATCAAAATACGTCGATAAAGGAAAATACAATCCATTTAGTCCTGATGCCAAAAAGGATGATGTCTTCCAGCATTTAACTAGTAATAATGAATACATGCGTCGTCTCCTTGACCTTCATCGTGAAGGACAAGATATTGGTGTTAGTCTTAATGTAGGTGGTGTTGGTTCAAGTGGCGAGCCTATTTCCGTCTATGACAAGCATCCCAATTCAATTATCCCTGAGAAAGAGCCCAAGGTTAAGCAGGAAGGCGCAGGAGGCGGAGGTCATCCGCTTTTAAATCGTTTGATTGGAGGTGGTCTTTCTATTAGAGGAACTGCATTTTCACCCCATAGACTTGGCAGTACAATGGGATTAAAACAAATTCGCGTTGTTCCACCTAAGACTCCACAGTACATTAGAAATCGTATTAAGGATGTTGATCAAATGATCCTTAAGGCTGATATTAATACTAAAGAAACTGCAAAGAAATTAAGAGGAAGTAATTACATGGTTGTTTCAAACCCCGATAGCTTTGACCCCGATAAAGAGTATCTTTTCAATTATAAGAAGTTTTAAATGGCTAACGAACGAAGTGAGTAGCCATTTAAAATTCGATAAGAAGTTTTAGCGTTATATTCAATTAAATTTTAATATTGATTATAATTAAAAATAATGAAATATATTTTTTGCAACAGTAATAAAGAAATTAACACATTTAATCTACCTAATTTAAGTAAAAAAGATAATATAATTTATCATAAAGGCCCAATATCTAGTATAACACAATATTACAGTAATAATACAATTATTGTTTTACCTTTTATTGAAGCTGAATTTAGTGATACATTTAAACCACAAAGAAAACAGTTAAATAATATGTTAGAAGAACATGGAATGAATTTATATGATATAGGCACTGCAGTTTGGACACCTATTGATGAAGATACAAATTATGGTATAGCTTTTACATCAGGTGATAATATTTATTGGGCATATACAAGTGTTGTTGGACTTGCCGATAAATTTTCTTTTGATATTAATACAATTATTTTTGATGTTCATGATTTTGATTTAACTAGTTTTGAATCCCAAATTACAAAAGCAATGAATACTAAAAAAAAATTAGATTTTGCTCCTGAAATCTGTGACATTTATTATAATCCGTAGAATATGGTGTATGTCATAGGATATTTGTAAATTTCTTCAAGTCTAAGACCCTCAAGATAATTATCCCATTCAAGAGTATATTCTTTGTTAACAATCTCTTCAAGGAATTTAGTTTCCTTTGCAATATATTCTTTCACTTGTTTTTTATTTTCATTAATAATAGCTGTAAGAACCTCAATTGTTGGAGTTTTGGTGAAATTCTTTTTGATTTTTCTCTTATCAATTACATTTGAAGCCGTAAGTTGATACAGTTTATTTTCGAAGAAAGAGACAATTTCTTTATCAACTTTCATAGTTTTCGTAATTTCTTTTACTCTAATCGGGAATGTTTTATTGTTGCTAAAACATTGAATGATATGATTATAATATTGAATATTATTAATCCATTCCCAATTCTGATAAAATGAATTATTAGTATAGTTATAATTATAATTATGCATCCATCCAACAATATATTTGTCATCCTGTGAATTAATTTTCAGTGTATATTTCTCCAACTTGATTTGCTTATTTTTAATATCACCTTTTTTAAACCCTATTAGAATAATTCCAAATCCCTTACGATGATACTTATTAAGACGATGACAGTACGTTGGTGAATATCTCTTCATATCAACTGTGTTATAACCGGTTTCATAAGCAAATTTTGCACGTTCATTTAGAAATACTGTATTTCCATCAAATCCAATACAACTTGCTTCAAGATCAAACGAATCTAGAATATCTTTCTTTGTTGCATATAGTTTGAGGACAATTTGAACATCATCAAAAGTAATAGCATTTTTAGTAATAGTAATATTGTTATAAAATTTAGTAGAAATTTCATAATCGTTATAAATTTCCTTAATTTTCTCATATGCTTGCTCTTCAGTTAATCCATAAAGGAATAGATCGATATCGCATTTTGGCATAAATTGATTAGATGGAACTGATTCAATAACATTACATAGAGATCCTCCTGCTAGGAGGATATTATTCCAATTTTTAATGAAAGATAATTTACTCGCAAGAATACGATGCTTAATCTTATCATTTGAAACATAATCTAATTTTCTTGATGTTTTAAGTGTTAGATTATCTTTTGAATAATAATCTTTTTGGACTTTAATATCGTTCATTTCATATAGATCTTTTACAACTTCTTTTACTTCTTTTATGCGGAAAAACATCATGATTATATTTGAAGTGTTTTGATTATAAAGTAAAAAATAATTTCAATTTTAATGTACTTTTACTTCGGTCGCTTCGAGAACCAGCAAAGCTGGTTCGTCGGTTTATTCGAGCAAAGCTCGAATAAACCTTCCCTCGCAAAAGTACGACAAAAGCTTCGCAATTATAGTCTCGCTTCGCGAGACTATAAATTAATTTATTTTTTCTTAAAAACAACAACTCTGTTCATAAAACTATACAATAATTCACTCTCACTCATCGGATATTTCTTAGAATTGTAATATGTCTCAAATCCTTCAAATTTTACTAACTTAAACTTAGCTTTCTCAAACATTTTAATCAGATAATCGAAATTTACAAGATACTCCTTATGAAATGTTCCAATACTGTCAATATATACAGATATCTCTTGTCCTGTTGGAGACAACTGATCAATCGCACTATCTCGCTTAATACCAATAACTGTCTTATTTTTTCCTTGATATTGTTTCTTCAATGATAACGTTTCTCCCTGTTTAATATCATTTGCATCAAGAATCTTTTTGACGGCCTCTCCATCGAGTGCAGTAGCAATGAATAGTCCATTCTTTTTGAGATTTGTGTAAATATTAGTAATTAGAGCATCTAATGATGTATCAGACTGTAGGAAGAAATGTAGCGCAAATTGGATTGCAATAACATCAAATTGTGGAATAATATCTAATTGTGTTGTTTCTTTAATCGCCGGTGACCATTCAAGAAGAGCATCAGCAACTCCAAGATAGATATTTGGAAATTTATCTTCCGCAACTTCACGCTTTTTGGCTTCAATTCTTCTTGCACCTTCTTCAACTGCCTGAACATCGACATCAAGAGCCACGATATTCTTGATGTTATTGTTAATCCACCGATGAAGGTCAGCAAGCTTCCCAGAAGCAATTTCTAGCAACCATTCCTTATTTTTAACATAATCGCTGTAAATAATGGCTTTGATATAATTATGAAATTTTCTCATAATTATAATAGAATTATCTTTGTCAGCTTCCGGAAGGAAGAATGGAGCTTTTGAACTGCCTCTAATAATCTCTTCTGTTACTGGACGCAATATAGCTGTAAGATTTGTATAAGCTGTTTTCCATCCATTGCCGAAATTATTGTTGTATTTTTTATATTCTGCCGTCTTATCTTCACGAATATTTCGGAATTTCCATGGACTTGTTCCGTTCGTTACATTTACATCATAATATAGTTCTACAATAATATCATCCGGTAGATCAAGTTTTCTTGGAAGACATGCAATGTACAATTCTGGATTTTCGGGTGGCTTGAAAAGTGCAGGGAAATATAGAGCAGTTTCAAGATTAATTTTAGGGAATAATAGAGGATATTCTTTATCATGGCGGAAATTATGCAAATTAAAATCGCCTCTGGTGATACCCACGTAAAGATTATATTCAATAGTCTCTTTATGGACTTTAATGCGTCTTATTAGAAAATCAATTGTAGTTTCATGAATTGGTTTCCATTTGAATGTCCCATTGTTGTAATATTTTTCATTAATTGGTGTTAAGATTAGACCATCTGTATGATACGGATATTTCTTATCTAAAACACTTGTGTTTAATTTATATATATTTTCTGGTTTATTGGCTTCAACCATTTTTTGTTCCTTTGTAATAATCTTTAATGATGATTTATCAGAAATTATGTTTTTTACAAGCTCTTGTAGCTTACTAAATCGATATCTTAGATCTTTTGATGAAATATCTTCATCGTCAAATACAATGATGTCAAAAGTTGCAAAGATTTCTTTTTTATCCTTTAATGTAATTAATTCTCCATCGATAATAGCATTCTTGAAAGGTTTTGATGATTTAATACTAATTGGCTTAATTGTATCTGAATTATTGATTAAATAACCTTTACACGTTTTTAAAGTTTCATCATTAGAACAATCGATGAAAAGCAGATGTCTCTGGCCGTCTGCCTTTTCTGTTGTTGCATATTCTTCTGTTTCAATGGTACCAAGGTCTTTTAACTGCATTGTAATGGGTTGACTAATGAAATCGCGGAATGAATAATTCTTCCATCTATTTTCTTTAATTAGATTGTACATTTTTGTATAAATTGCATGTTTTAATGTATCTTTATCTGCTTCTTCAGGTGATTTAATAAGATCTAACTGTTTCGTAATACTATCAATAAAATCTTCTTTACTCATTTTTTCATTGATTAGTTCAATTTCAATATTATATTCTGAAGGAATTTCGTCGTCAGATAGAATTTCTTTGATTATTTCTGATGCTTGAGCAATATTACCCAATTTTCTTGAAGTTACTTTAGTTATGTCATATCTCCAATTTTTATCATTGGAAATAACACTTTTTCTCTGTTTAAATCTTAAGTAATTATATTGTGATGTATTTGATGTGCTGACTTTTGATTCACTTGATAATGCAAGTCTAATACCTAAATTTGGCATGTCATACACTTTAATTTTTGATTTTTGTTCGATATAGCTAGATTTATTTTTATTATCTTCTGTCAGGACAATAACCTTTCTTAGACCACTATTGTTTGTAAAAACAACTGATCTCTCTATCGTCGCATCTTTGTTAATAATACCTAATTTGTCAATTAAAATATCATATTGTTCCTGAGTTAGACTTGGATTAAATGTCTTTTCAAAAACACCAATACGAATTTCTATCTCATTTCCACGTTTCTTTAAAGCAAATAGCTCTAAAATGAAAACGATATCCTCTTTTGATAACATTCTTTATTATATAATGTTAAAAACGTTTAAATCAATTTTCATTTTATATATAAATGGCACCGCCAAAATGGCTTGTTGAATATTGGGAAAATAATAAATCATGGAGTAAAAGATTTCAAAGAGAATCTTGGTCAATAAATGCTGAATTATGTGGTATTGATTATGATAAAACTGCAACATTATGGAATAATGAAACTATAAAAGAGTTTAATGATTTCATGAATAAAAATAGTACAATTGTTAATAAAAAAATAACTTTATATCGCGGTACTGAAAATATGTCTCCAACAATGCAACAATTATGCTATCCAATGAAAAATTGTCAATATCTCTCAACAAGTAAATCAAAAGCTATTGCTAAAGAATTTATGGGAAGAAAAAATAAGGGATATCTTCATATATTTTATTGCCAAAAAGGTGTTCGAATTTATGATATGAAAGATGATTATGGCAGTGATAAAGTTAAAAGAGAAAAAGAAGTATTAATATTACCTAATCAGAAATTAACAATATTTGAACTTAAAAAAAATATTGTTAAATGGAATGTCGAAAATTAATAAATAACGTACGCTTCAATTGCCTTAAAATAATCTAAATCAATATTAATATGCTTACAAAATTTCAATAGAGCCTCTTGTGTAATTACTTTAGATATTCCAAAAGAATTATTATCTATAAATTTTCCAAGTGCTTTTAATTGATTCTCACTAATCTTAATGTTTGGAATAGATTTAATCCTTTCAATTTTTCCAGCAGTTGTAAATATCGAGAAATTTTCCATATTTTCGTTAATTTTATAAGATATATATATTAATTTCAATTTTTTTGAATTGCATCAATATATGCTTGATTAGATTCTTCAAGGTATTTTCTGCTTTCTTCGCATAAATCAACAACATTAACTAATTTATTAAGTACTTTGATATCATCAATTTTAGTTAAATCAATAAAACAGCCATTTTTATTTTCTGTAAATTTAATATTATTTTCCTGAATTATACGAAGAAGTTGCCGATATTCTGCATCAGTTTCAAATGTTTGATCAATGCGATCAATTAATTGACGCTTAGTTTTATTATCCCAAGTTGATGTCATGATTATAACAATTATTGTTATTAATCTTTAAATCAAGTTGTCAACTGCCCATTTTTTCGCAATTTCTTCTTGTAACTTAATCAAATGATCAACATAATCTTTTGGTGGTCTATTTAGCTTATAAAATAGAATCATCTCAATCATTTCTCTAATTTTTTTCATTTGATTATTCTGGAGTCTTTGATTAATAGTCTTAATCAAGTTTAAGAATGTCTTGTCGGGAAACAATTGTTTCCAGTCAAAAATTCTAGAAATATAAACAGGCTTTTCATCAAAAATCTTATATAATGATTCTAATAGTTTTTTATCAACACCTTTAAAATTAATTGCAATAAGATATCTCTCAGAACTTGCTGGACGGCTTGTCTCGGGTTTATAGATACTTACATCAGTGTAAGAATTGTAAATAATGTATATCAGATCAACAATCAATTGCGAACACGAATCAAATAGCTTTAATACAAATGTACCTCCAATTTCTTGACATGAAAGAGCAGTCACTACTTCACTAAATTTCAATACACCCATTTCACGTTCCTCATCGAATTGCCCATCAGGTAGTTTAATACCGCCATCAGCAGTAATTATATTTGCTGGTGATTTTTTATACATTGCAATAAGTTTCTTTAATGAATCGGATTTGATAATATCAAGATCTGTCGTTTTAACTTGTTGATTCTGTGTCTTCGACGCAGAATCATTAGATTTAGTGGTCTTTGGACCACTAACTCCATATTTCTTTAATAAAGGAGATGAAACTTTAATTCCATCTTTAAGACTAACAATATTATATTTATCGCCAGGTTGTTTTCGAAAATCGATTAAAGCTTTTGTAAATCCTGCAGGATTCTCACAAAGATTTAATATATTTTGCGATTTAGGTGCATTAAAGGCATCAGTGAATTTTTGTATAATTTCCCACAATTTATAATAAGCTCTACTAGGAATAATCTCATTTTTAGGATTAATATTAAATGTTGAATATGCACTAGGTGCATATACTAATTCCGTTGGATTTAATAATGAACGATAAAATCTCCAAATATTAGGATCAATTTCATCAATCTTGTTTTTGAGTTCATCAATGTTAGGATTATAACCATAATAACATAAATTTTTAATTTCAGAACTAATATTTGTAATGTGATGCTTTACTTCAGGTTGTTCGTTTGCAGTATGTGGAGGAAATATAAGCATTCTTTGATTTTCATTTGGAATGAAGTATGTATGAGGCTTTCCTACAACAGTTAAATTTGATTTACCAATATTGCATTCTGCGCCTAATACAAATACATGCAAAACATCATTTATTTCATAAGATTTGTTGATTTGATCTGACGGGATGAAAATTCTAATGTAACTATCTTTTTCAAGGAAAATTCCAGCTGGTGTAATTAATTTGATAATTGCACCAACAATGATATCATTAATATGAACATTAGAAACATCAGCTTTGTAAGAAACATCATATATAATACTTCCAGCTAGATCATTTATATCAATATTTCCACGAGTTCTATTGATGATTTCTTTAATTTCCTTTATAAAACCATCTGCAGAACAAACGCCTTCAACGTTTGATTTAAGCTTATTAAGAATTGTAGCGTCAATATTGCTAGCATCTTTGGAGTTAATAAATACTTTTCTTAATAGAACGCGTTCTTCTGTCATTGTTTGTTATTATATATGATTATTCTTACTTTAAATAAAATTTCAATTTTAAAAAAATTGATTTTATCATATATATTAACTCATAAATCAAAATGTCTCAGTTTTTCGAAGATTTAGCTGGAAGAATTAGACATCAACGTAATATGCCAAATTTTAATCTTCTCCGTATTAATAATCCTTTAACAAATATCCCAAATATTATTATTGAAAATTATAGTACCTCAAATAATATTGAAAATTACGGTATCTCAAACGATATGCCAATATTTAGACGTATCGATTTAGGTCCTCTATATAGAATTCCAGAATTTGAAAAAATTAAAATCAGAACTGACGAAATGATTCAAAAGATTTTTGAAGATACAACAAAAACAGAAGAATGCGAAATTTGTGCTGTAGTTAAGCCAATGAAAAAATTTAAAAATTGCACTCACGAATACTGTGAAGAATGTATCATTTCATGGTTTAAAAAACATAAGGACAATTCCTCGTGTTTTGCGTGTAGAACTAACGTTTTTAATTAATTAATTAATCATTTATCATAAAGGATTAACTTATATAACATCAATCTAACACATATTTTTGTTTTAAGTGCGTATTTGTCTTGAAATGTAAAATGAACTTTTAATTCTCTAATATTATTCAAATTAATACCAACAACAGCATTTGCTTTGATCAAATCATTATTATTATCGGGATAAAATTCAATAAAATGCAAATTAGTACCATTATTACTATTGATTCGACTAGAATTAAATTCAATTATATATTTGTTATCAATGATTACAGTTATTTTTTTTATTTTTTGATATTCAATTGTATATTGATCATTCCATAATATGGAAAAATAAATAATTTGTTAAATAGCTTATCTTCTATATAATATTAAATATGTTGTT
>SDBT01018539.1_pt1 | contig 10934 bp, 8 predicted proteins | sample 2277101 | NCBI WGS metagenome assembly SDBT01 (sample SAMN10404973, study PRJNA504765) | marine sediment metagenome | isolation source: marine sediment core GS10_PC15, 103 cmbsf | place: Arctic Ocean: Southern Knipovich Ridge | collected 2010 | reverse complement strand
GTGCTGATGCGGGTGAGAGAGTTTTACGCGTAGCGGCTCGTAGCGACCGCATTCGGGGTGGCTGGCGGCATAGCGCAGCGGTGCCCCAGTTTGCGGCGATCTGGGGCATCGCTGCGCTATGCCACCAGCCACCCATATTCGAGCGAACCGTTCGACTGACTCATTTGTCCGTACCCATGGAGGGAACTTGCCATGCACGAAACAATCGAGAAGCTCACATCCGCCGGGCCCGTCATCACCGACGGAGCCTGGGGAACCCAATTGCAGCAGCGGGGGCTGCCCGTCGGGGCGTGTCCCGATGCGTGGAATCTGACCGAACCGGAGCGGGTCGAACAGGTCGCCCGGGCCTACGTCGACGCCGGCAGCCAGATCATCCTGACCAATACGTTCGGGGCCAATCGGTTCATCCTGACTCGGCATGATCTGGTCGGGAAGGTCGCCGAGATCAATCGGGCCGGCGTCGAAATCTCGCGCAAGGCGGCCGGCGATCAGGCCAAGGTCTTTGCCTCGATCGGGCCCAGCGGCGTTATGCTCATGATGGGCGAGACGACCGAGGACGAACTTCGAGCCGCCTTCGACGTCCAGGTCCAAGCCATCGCCGAGGGCGGGGCCGATGCCATCGTGATCGAGACCATGGCCGATCCGGCCGAAGCCCTCATCGCATTGGCCGCCGCCCGAGAGACCGGGCTGCCGGTGGTCGCGTGTATGACCTTCGACTCGGGCGCCGACAACGATCGGACCATGATGGGAACCACACCGGAACAGGTCGCCCAACAACTGACCGAAGCGGGCGCCGACGTGATCGGCTCGAACTGCGGCCAGGGAATCGCCGGCTATGTGAATATCGCCCGGCGGCTCCATGCGGCCACCGACCGGCCCATTTGGGTCAAGGCCAACGCCGGAGCCCCCGAGATGGTCGGCGGCGAAACGGTCTATAAGCAAACGCCCGCCCAGTTCGCCGACTTCGTACCGCAATTGATCGACGCCGGGGCCTCGTTCATCGGCGGCTGCTGCGGCACCTCGCCCGAGTTTATCGCGGCGGTTCGCGAGAAACTCGACGGTTAAGGCGGAGGATCTCGATAATCGTGGGTGCCATGCTCCACGCTTGCGTGGGCATGCTGCCAAGGGTAAAGTGCATGCCCACGCAAGCGTGGAGCATGGCACCCAACAAGCAACCGAATCCCAGAGAACACCGATGAACTCCCGCCAGCGTGTCCTGCTCGCCGTCAACCATCAACAGCCCGATCGGGTGCCGATCGACTTCGGCGGCACGCGACAGTCGGGCATCGCCGCCTCGACCTATCATCGGCTGAAGCAGCGGCTGGGAATCGATACGCCGACTCGGGTTTACGACGTCTATCAGATGTTGGCCGAGATCGAGCAGCCGCTGCTCGACCGCTTTGGGGCCGATGTGGTCGGGCTGAATCGGCCGGTCGTCGCGCTGGGCATTCGCAACGAACGGTTCAAGCCGTGGCAGTTGCCCGACGGCACGCCGGTCGAGGTGCCCGGGGGGTTCTCGCCCGAGACGGAGCCCAGCGGCGATCTCCTGCTGCGTCATCCCGACGGTCGCCCGATGGCCCGAATGCCCAAGGACGGCTACTACTTCGACCGGCTCGACCAGTTCCCCGGCGCGGCCCATGCCGATCCTGAGACGCTCGACGTGCCGATGCTGGGCGACGAAGAGTGCGACCATTTGCATGCGGAAGCGGAAGCCCTGTTCGAGAACACCGACCGGGCGATCATCGCGGCGATGGGGCCGCCTTACGAACTGTTCTTCGGCCTGGGGACCGGCGGCTTTCAGGAGTGGATGATCACACTGGCGACCGAGCCCGACTATGTTCATGCGCTGAACGAGCGGCTCGTCGAGGCGTGGCTCGAGAACCTTCGCCGATTCCACGCTGCGGTGGGCGATCGGGTGCAGATCCTCCAGTTCAACGACGACCTGGGCACCCAAGAGGCCCCGTTCCTATCGCTCGGCATGTTCCGCGAGTTGATCATGCCCTATTATAAGCAAGGGCTCGATTGGGTCCACTCGAACACGGCCATGAAGGTTTTCATGCACAACGACGGGGCCATATTCGACTTCGTCCCGACGCTAATCGAGATGGGCGTCGACATTCTCAACCCGGTGCAAACAACGGCCCGGGGTATGGACCCGACGAAGCTGAAAGAGCAATTCGGCGACCGGTTAGTATTCTGGGGCGCCGCCTGCGATTGCCAAAGCACGCTAGCCTTCGGCACGCCCGAGCAAGTTGCCCGAGAGGTTCAGCAGACGCTCGAAGTCCTTTCCCCCGGCGGCGGTTACATTCTAGCTTCGGTCCACAACATCCAAGCGAACGTCCCGCCGGAGAACGTGATTGCGATGTTCGACGCGGCGCGGTAGTATTCTTCGCGGATGATCATCACACACTGGTTACACGGCACACCGGCAAGGAGTTCTTGACATGTCCGCACTCTCCGCAGAATTGGCTGCCAAGCTTCGCTCCGCAATCACGAAACACAAGCTCGACGCAGTTGCGGATCACATCTTCGCCGACGCGGCGGAATGCTACGCGATGGTCGTCAACGACAAGGAAGACTACGCCACGACAGGCAACACCCGTTTCGGTGGCGACCCGGATTTGCCCGCCTCAATGGAATGGCCCTGCGACGGTGATCCGAGCGATCCGGGCTCGCGATTCTCGAATTTCATCGCTCAGATCAACTTCGCCGAGTTGCCTCCCCTGTTTTTAGGTAGTCCATTGCCCGAATCAGGCATACTGTACCTCTTTGTCCGCTATATGGGGTCGGCCGCCGAACCGGTTCTTCTTGAGGGGCTGTTCTATGACGGCGACATGTCGCTTCTGCGGCGTACTCGAACGCCGGAGCCCGGGCGTCTAGCTAATGTGGATCTTGTCGATCTGCAGCCGCAGAAAACGCGTGGCGTGCCCGCCGTCAGCATCGCGAGTTTTCGCAAGGAACTCCATTCCGATATCGACCGCCTAACGGAAGACATCGACGATATGGATGGCAACTGGCGTCTAATCGAATTGGAATCAGATTTTCACCGCCGCCAGCAGATCGGACAACTGCTCGGCCATGCGAATACCGCGGACGACCAGGAGAACCTATATCGTCAACTGTTCCTCGCCCGAATTGGGAAAAGAGAACTTGTCTACAACGACTACTGGGACTCCATGGAAGAATATGAGGCGTACATTGAGGAATGGCGAGAACGTGGAGATATGTCGATGGTTAAGGGCTATAAGAGAATGCGCAAGGGTGTAACATGGCTGGTAGAAAACCGTGATATGATTTCCAAGGGGCGTTGCCGAATGGCGACAGTTGCTTAGAATCGAGTCAAACAGCGAGATGAACCTCACCATCAATGATGCGGACCCGCTGTACGTGTTCATTCGCAATGAAGACTTGGCGAAGCGAGACTTCTCCGATCTTGCCGGAGAAGTGACTCAGGGATGAGTCCGGAGCGATCTCGGCTGAGCCTTCCGAAGCCCGTAGGTCAGGCAATCGCCGCAATGCGAAATTGACGACTGATGGATCGTTGGTTTAGCGTGGAACAGTCCTCTACCGCGAAGCGGTTGCACAACACAGCCCAGGGTCGCGCAGCGCACCCTGGGTAACGGCCGGGCAAGACCCCTTCAACCTCAACGAGGTTGTACAATCGCGTGATGCCATGTGGAACGCCTTCGGCGTTCGTTTCGTCGTCGGGCCTTCCGACCCAGGGTGCGCTGCGCGACCCTGGGCTGTGTTGTGAAACGCCTTCGGCGTGATGGTGTCGCCTGACAATTCTCTGATCGATACGTTTCGCGTCAGGCGATTGCCTGACCTATCGGGGCTGTAGACGATGCCGCAGCTACGCGAATTGGATGTTACCGAGACATTGACCGCTGGCGGATCGTTCGTCTGGTGTGGAGTAGCCCCCCTACCGCGAAGCGGTTGCACGCCGCCCCCTTGGGACTACAAACTGCGATACATTTGCGGCAAATCGAGAATTGCCGGAGAATCTTGCCAGACTCCGGAAAGGGCTCCCCTTGCCTCTGTATATATCCTATACTTGGTAATCCTCCCTACTGAAGTCCTGATTGTATGGAAGCAGGCAACCATGAACCGGTGCTCTCCAGCTCGCCGACGTTTGTTCTTCCCGCCACTCGCTTGGTGGGTATTGATTCTGACGGCATTGTCGACGGTAATGGCCGCCGCAGACGCCCGCGCTGCCCGCGGTGTGAAAGAGTCCGCCTGTATGGTCTCGATGCGTGACGGGGTTCGGCTGGCGACGACCGTCTATACGCCGCGATTTCCGCGAGGGCGGTTTCCGGCCATTCTCGTGCGAACGCCGTATGGGCGAAGCCAGGTGAAGAAAATCGCCGCGCGGTATGTCTGCCGGCAGGGATTCGCCCTGGTCGTGCAGGACGCTCGGGGACGGTTCGCCTCGGAAGGGGACGACACGGGCAGTTTCCGCTCCGACGGCTGGGGCCAACAGCGAGACGGCCACGACACGATCAATTGGGTCGCTCGACAGAGGTGGTGCAACGGCAAGGTCGCAACCTGGGGGGTCTCGGCCATGGGAGTCGCCCAGAATATGTTGGCTCCCGGCGCCCCCGACGCCTTGAGGGCCCAGCACGTGATGATGGCCTTCTCCGACATGTACTCGCAAGGAGTCTATCAGGGCGGCGCGTTGCGGTTGGCGCTGGTCGAGGGTTGGCTAACGCAGAACAAATACAGCGAGGCCAACTTCGAGTTGGTTCGACAACATCCCCGATACGACGAATTCTGGGCCGATTTGAATCCGGCGGACGAGGCATGTCGGGTCAATGTCCCGGGTGTCTTCTGGGGCGGCTGGGACGACGTGTTCCTGCAAGGAACGATCGATTCGTTCGTGGCGATTCACAACGAGGGAGGTCCCCGGGCCAGAGGCAATTGCCGGCTGATCATCGGCCCCTGGTCGCACAACGATCTCGAGCAGTTGGTGGACCCCCGCGAGGCCCGTCGTTGGCCCAAGGTGGGTGAGCCCATTCGATTCTTTCAGTATTGGCTGAAGGGCGAGAACAACGGCGTGCCATGCGACAAGCCGGTCCATTACTACGTGATAGGCGATTCGTGCGACCGTTCGGCGCCGGGCAATGAGTGGCGCAGCGCCGACAATTGGCCGCCGCCGTCGAGCCCGACCAAGTTCTGCTTCCACGCAGACGGCACGCTGAAGGCGGAAGCACCCACGGCCGATCAAGCGAAGCTCTCGTATCAATACGATCCGAACGACCCGATACCCACGCTCGGCGGACGCAACCTGAGTTTGCGGCAAGGGTCCCTCGACCAGCGCCCGATCGAATCGCGAGACGACGTGCTGGTCTTCACGACCGGACCCTTGACCGAACCGATCGAGGTCACCGGCCGGCTATTGGCCAAGTTGTACATTGAATCGGATTGCCCCGACACGGACTTTACGGTCAAGCTCACCGACGTGTACCCCGACGGACGCTCGATGCTGCTGGCCGACGGCATCCTTCGAGCCCGTTACCACAAAGCGTTCGATCGGGAAGACCTTCTCGAGCCGGGTAAAGTCTATTCCCTGACGGTCGACCTCTGGAGCACGGCGGTTGTCTTCAACCGGGGCCATCGTATTCGTGTGGCGATCTCGTCGTCGAATGCCCCGCGATTCGAGCCGAATCCCAATACGGGCAAATTGCCGGGGGACGGCGACGAAACCCGCGTGGCCACCAACACGCTGCACCTAAGCCGCGAGCATGCCTCTCATATCCTATTGCCGGTCGTTGAGCCGTAGAGCTCTGTCACAACTAAGAAGCGGGGTTATACGTGACAATGCAATTGCAGGCAAAGTCGTGAGCGGCAAGGCGCTAGCCGCCGGTATTGCAGCGTAGAGTCCACACGATGGGGCCGGCGGCTAGCGCCTTGCCGCTCACCCCTTGAACGCAAACGCTTAGATTTGACCAAGCCGTAGAGCCGCCGGCCGTGAAGCCGACCGGCCGCTGGTGAACTACGCCCGCTAATGAGGAGACGACCGTGAAGTGCCTGATTCTGTTCTGTGGGCTTACCCTATCGGCCATGGCCGTCGACGGACGAGAAATCGCGACGGCAAGCGATGCGCCGAAAATACCGGCGACCGAGATGCGGGAAGTCGTTGCGCAGTTCACCGCCGATTACGCCGCCTTGAAGAAGTTCCACGAAGTGCCCACATCGCGGCGCTATGCCCAGCGGCTTGCCAAGTGTTTTCGGCGAGGCGAGACCTTGCTCGATGCGATCGACTTCGACCGGCTGACCTCGGACGAGCAGATCGACTATCTGTTGATGAAGAACTTCGTTCATCGCGAGTTGGGCCGCCTCGCCGTCCAGCAGAAGGCCGACGAGCAACTCGTGCCGCTGGTGCCGTTCGCCGTCGAGATTGTCCGCCTGGAAGAGGCCCGACGTCGCATGCAGCCGATCCGGCCGGAGCAAGCCGCCGCGGCCTTGTCGCGAATCGGCCGGCAAGTGAAACAGGTCCGTCGGGCCGTCGAACTCGGATTCGAGGAGACCGAGGCGGCTGATGACGAAGATATCAGGCCGATCCGGCCGGACAAGGTCCTCGCCAAGCGGGCGGCCGATGCGACCGAACAACTGCAAGGCACCCTGCAGCGATGGCACAAATTCCACCACGGATTCGATCCGATGTTCACCTGGTGGGCCGCCGAGCCGTATAAAGACACGCAAGCCCAGTTGGCCGAATATGCCGAACTGTTGCGGTGTCGGATCGTCGGCGTCGAGGAGGGGAAAGAGCCGCCGCTGATCGGAAACCCCATCGGACGCGATGCTTTGCTGGTCGAACTGAAACACGAGATGATCCCCTACACGCCGGAGCAACTCATTGCCATCGGCCAACGAGAATTCGCATGGTGCGACGGCGAGTTGGTTCGTGCTGCCCGTGAGATGGGCCATGGCGACGACTGGAAGAAGGCCCTGGCCGCGGTCAAGGCGATTCATGCTCCCCCGGGTAAGCAGGACGATCTGATCAAGCAGTTCGGACGCGAGTCGATCGACTTCGTCCAGCAGCGGGACCTGGTCACCGTGCCGGAACTCTGCCGCGAGCTGTGGACCACGTCGATGATCTCGGCCAAGGGACAGGGGACAACGCCCTATATGAGCTACGGCGGCAATCGCGTCAACGTGGCCTTTCCGACCGACCGAATGTCGCACGAGCGGAAGCTGATGAACATGCGAGGTAACAACGTGCACTTTACCCGGGCGGTCGTCCACCACGAGCTGATACCCGGCCACCATCTTCAGGCGTATATGGCGGCCCGACATCAGACCCATCGCCGGCCGTTCAGCACGGCCTTCTACATCGAGGGCTGGGCGTTGCACTGGGAGATGCTGCTCTGGGACTTGGGATTCCAGCGTTCGGCGGAGGACCGCATCGGCATGCTCTTCTGGCGGCGGCATCGCTGCGCACGGATTGTCGTCTCGTTGAAGTTCCACCTGAAGCAGATGGAGCCCGATGCAATGGTCGATTTTCTCGTCGATCGGGTCGGGCACGAACGGGACGGGGCCACCGCCGAAGTGCGCCGCTATATCGGCACCGACTACGGGCCCTTGTATCAATGCGCCTACATGATCGGCGGGCTACAGATCCGCGAGTTGCACAAGGAACTGGTCGGCTCGGGCGATTGGACCGACCGCCGCTTCCACGACGCGGTCCTGAAGCAGAACGTGATCCCGATCGAGCTGATTCGCGCCCGGCTAACCGATCAAGACCTTTCCGCCGATTTCAGCAGCCGCTGGAAGTTCGCCGGCGAGACGTCCGAGTAGGCCGATGGGTGGCTGGGGCATAGCGCAGCGCTGCCCCAGAAAAGCAGGGTGGGCACCCGCTACGCCGGTTCGAGAATCTGCAGCGTAATGCCGACTCGCATATCTTCGATCGCCTTGCGGAAGGCCAGCATGTGAGGCGCCATGAGATGGGCCTCGAGTGCTTCGATGCTCTCCCACTTTTCGATGACGGTCACGACGTCTTCTTTTGGCGGTTCTTGGCCGGCGATGCTGGTTTCGATTTCGGCCCAGGGCCCATATTCGACACATCCTTTTTCGGCCACCACATTGGGCACCAGTGCCCGAAAGATCCGCAGGAAATCTTCACGTCGGCCGTCGGCCACTTCGATCGTGGCAAGGACACTAATCATCGGGTTCGCTCCTCGGTGATGGTTTTCTAACTTCGGCCCCCACATTCTCGCCCTACTCTACGGTTTCTTGGTCCATTTGCCTAGTACGTCGCATCCTGTTGTCTCACTCATGTTGACATAGAGGGTGGGCATGCCTACCATGAGCGAAGAACATGCCCACGCAAGCGTGGAGCATGGCACCCGAGGGTTGCCTTCGCCGATCAAATCGCCCCATCCCGCGGAACCGATGGCCGTTGGCGGGGTTTATCCCCGGGGGGATTGCACTTTACTGACTGACAAGGAGATACGGCCATGTTGAAACTCGTCGGGTCGCTGACGTGTGCGTTGCTGTTGGGTACGCTGGCGCTTGGCCAAGAACCGGAGATGCCACCGCGCAAGACGACGATCTGTCGTCTCGAGAATGCCCCGGCCGCCGATGTGGCTCATGCGATCAACGACTTTCTCGATGGCACGAGCCGGGAAGAAGCGGGCGGTAGGAAACCGGACGCCGTCGTGATTGCCGATCCGGTCAGTAACAGCCTGATCATCAGTGCCTCGGGCGAGACGTACAAGACGATCTTGGAACTGGTCGCGAACCTCGACCGGAGACCGCCGACCGTCATGGTCGAAGTCCTGATCGCCGAGGCAACTTCCGGCACGAACCCACCCGCTAAGAAGCGACCGAACCGGAGCAAGAAGAAGAGGCCGGCAAGATCTAAGAAGAACGCGGCTGAGAAGACGCCCGACGATCTGCTACAGTTTCTGGCCGGTCGCTTCAAAGGAAAGGCCAAACTCGACGGTTCCGTATTGACGATCGCCGATGTCGACCGCGAGGAGCTTACGGCGGCGTTGAAGAAGTATCCGGGCCTCGAAATCCTCAGCCGCCCACAGATCGTCACGCTGGACAACCAACCGGCTTTCGTCCAGGTCGGCGAGCGCGTGCCGATGTTCCGCGCTGCGCCCGAAGGTGCCAAGGACCAGGTCGGCAACGTGCAATATCAGAATGTCGGACTCATGCTCGGCGTCACGCCGCGAATTAGTCCCGAGGGAAATATCGTCATGGAGATCGACGTTGAAAAGTCGAAGCTGGGTCCCGTCGAGGAGGGAATCCCCATATCCGTCTTGGCCAATGGCAAGGTCATTCGCGCGCCGCGGATCGACATCACCAGCATGCAGACCACGCTCAGCGTGCCCGACGGCCAGACCATCGTCCTGGGCCGGCTGGTCACGAAATCCGGAACGCGGCGGACCGAAACCGTGGTGCTGCTAACGCCCCGGATCGTGCGGACCCCGAACGAAGTCGCCAAGGAAGCTGCGAAAGACAAGAAAGAGTGAGGTCACTACAAACCAAACTATTCGGCTCGATCGGCCTGAAACACGACTTCGTATTTCTTCCCCTTCTCGAAATCGCCCGACTTGATCAGCATGATGAAATTGTCGGTCACCAGCGGCTCGAACTGCTCGCCCCCGGTGATTCGGATGTTCTTGACTCGATGGGGTAATAGAATGGCCGGCGGTCGGGCGGCTCGGCAGTCTTCTTTCGCTTCGATCCGCAAGGTGTAGGTGCCGTCCGTTTCGGTCAAGGTCTGCTCGTAGGGCAGATCGCGGGGTTTCAGTCGAGCTTCCCAGGCCGGATCGCCGTAGAAGGCCAGCGTATCGCGGTCCCATAACAGCCCGACGTTGTCCTTCACGTCGTCATCCCATTTGCGATAGCCCAACGACGCGGCCAGCTTGGGGATCAGGTTCCGATCGGTTTCGATGTTCCATTGATCGAATCCCTTCCCTGCCGTTTTGGGGAATCGCGTGGCGAGCTGATGGACCAGTGTCTGGTTGTTGAAGTAGAACGACTCGGCCAGCGTATATCGACCCGGCTCGCCGAAGAAGTAATCCCGCGTCCCCCAACCGGCCTTGCCGTACCAGGTCGAGACGACGTAGCCGACCATCTGATTCACTCCGGCCGAGCCCATCCAGGCCAGTGCCATCGACTGCTTGTCGCGGATTCGTCCCATCAGACAATTGCCGACCGGCAGATAGACCTTCGGGTTGTCGGATCGGATCGGATAGACGTTTCGCTTCAGGTCGATCCCTAGCAGCACGCCGTCCTTGCAGCGGAACTGGCCGTTGCGATAGGAATAGCCGATCTGCCAATCGCGTTCGGTGGCGTGGCCCGAGGTCATGAACAGGTCGGGACGATACTCGGTCAATACATCGGCCAGGGCCTTGGTCGAGTCGTCCGGTCCCTTCTTCTTCTCGGCCTTGCCGCCGGGCTTCTTTTCGTGATAGACGCCCGCCTCGCCTTCGCTGTACCAGATGCCCTCGTCGAACAGGTCGAGGTTGATTCCCGTGCCGGCGGCCGCCTTGCGAACGATCAGCGGCTTGTCCGTTTCGACGATCCGCATCGCCTCGGCCGGGCCATAGCCGGTAAGGATTCCCCAGACGACGTCGGTGTAAGGGTCGTCGTCGAGCCGTCGAGTCAGTCGATGGATCGCGACGACCTGCGGACGATCGGCCTCTTCCGGCCGGGCCACGAAACACGCGTATCGCGGAAAGACCTCTCGAAGCGGCCCGAGCGACTCGCCGATCGATCCTTCGTAGACGATCGTCTTGGCGCCATGCTTCTTGGCCAGTGCATCGACCACTTTGCGCCACTCGGGGTCGTCGTGGGTTTCCTTCGACACCACGACCGCATACTGCGTCGGCACGCCGGCCGATTCGTTCTGCCGGGCAATTGCCTGGGAGTTTGCCCATGCGCCGATATTCAGAAGCGTCAGGAGAATCGCAAAAACGGCC
>SDBT01018538.1_pt1 | contig 10935 bp, 9 predicted proteins | sample 2277101 | NCBI WGS metagenome assembly SDBT01 (sample SAMN10404973, study PRJNA504765) | marine sediment metagenome | isolation source: marine sediment core GS10_PC15, 103 cmbsf | place: Arctic Ocean: Southern Knipovich Ridge | collected 2010 | reverse complement strand
GATAGTTCTACATATATGTTGCGGAGTCTGTGCCGCTGGGGTTGTCGAGAGACTAACTGTAGAAGGCCATCAGGTTCTGGGGTTATTCTACAATCCAAACATTCACCCATTGGAAGAGTATAACCGACGGCTGGAAGTTGCCCGCAAGGTAGCTAAAGAAATGAACTTCCCCTTGGAAGTAGCCCCTTATATACCAGAAGAATGGTTCAAGGAAGCCGGCTCCATGGAGAATGAGCCCGAAGGTAGCAGGAGATGCCATGTTTGCTTCCGGCTTAGACTGAAAAGAGCCTACCTCTATATGGAGGACTATGGGGGGGATGCTTTTACTACTACTTTAACCATAAGCTCTCATAAATCGGCGGATGTGATTAATCAGATAGGGTGTGAGATTGGCGGAGTTAGTGAGGCAGCAAAGGACGCTATTAATCTTAGATGGATTGGAGCCGTTGCAATATCCGCCGGGTGAGATGGAAGGAAGGCTGAAGGACCAGGGATTGCAAGCGCTACTTAAGGAATTAAGCCGGTCGAATAACGGGCTCTGCGTGATAACGACTCGTGTGGAGGTAAAGGACATTGAGCAAACAGTTGATAAGACGACTAACCGAGTTTTGTTAGATGATCTTAGCGATGATGCTGGTATGAAGCTGTTGCGTAGTTTGGGAGTGAAGAAGGGAACTGACAAAGAGCGCACGATCAAAAGCTACATCACCACAATAGCCAAAGACAGGGATGGCGAAGCCGTCATGTCTGAAGGCGCTATTATGGATGATTACAATTTACTCAAAATAGTGCTGTTCGGTCACCAGTATGGACAGTTGGGAGTCGGAAAGAACCTCTGGATTATCCCGAACAATAACCACTCCACCGAGGGCGTGTTTGGCTTGATCGCACTGACGAAATATGCTACGAAAAAGGCTAATCCCTTCGCTGACCAGGTGTACAACTGGCGGATGGAAGACATGCCTATGGGAGAAAGTATCGGCTTCATACCGGTGGAGTATTTCACCCCTGACGACAAGCAGTGGTCAAAGCTGTTCGATGGCTGGGTGAAGCGCGTAACGGCCTATATGAAATCTAAGACCAGGGATATAACCGACGACCTGTTTGCCGACCTGAAGCGCATATACACAAAGTGGATCATGTTGGAGTATTCGGACGTTATGGTTCCCAGCAACGCCCACGCAGTCACCCTGGCTATCTCTAAAGGTTTGCTGACAGAGAGCGAGGTCGAACGGTATACAATTAAAAGCATGGATACTGAAGATCCGGTATCGGATCCAGATAAAACAAAGCCGTTGACTATCCAGGATGTCGAGAAGTTGTTGGGGGCTGCGCTGTCGAAGGTCAATAATCAGACTAACGACCTTGTGGAGCCAGAGGCAGTTATACCGGAAGCCAAAGAAGGGCGTAGATTTTCAGCTAAGACGCTTGCGGCTATAGAAACAGCATATCAGGCAGGGGTTGTATTGACTGACGCCCTGGACGACTTGCTGGACGTTACAGAGCCAGAAACTGACGACATAGACATAGAAAGTATCGCGGTAACACCTAAGGCAATAACGCCTGGGTTGACTCAGGATGATATAGACAAGATTGTGGCGGACGCGCTCGATGAGCCGGACACTGACATTGATATTACAGATATACCGCCACAGATAAAAGCACGGCTCAGACGAGGCGAAACGCTTTAACGCGGGGATGGCAGGCTGGCGCTGGGGATACGTCGAGGAGTATCAGGCGCAACGGCTGGGGTCATTAGCGGAATGGTAATCGACCAACAACAACGTAAATTACGAGGTGAGTATAATGACTCAGAAAGAACTCGAGGCTTTGATTCGGGACGTAACTGCCAAACAGGCGCTTTCGTTGCAGGAAGAAAAAGCAATTATAGCAGAAAAGAGCAAGGCAAACAAGGAAGACGCAGTTAAGGCCGTCACCGATGCAATTGCCGCAACGAAGAAAGCGGAGGAGGTTGCTAAACTTGAAGGCGACCCCACTGACGGTGATGATAATGCGAAGATAGTGGAACTTGAGCTGAAGAACGCCGATCTCGAAAAGACCATAGCGGCATTTGGGAAGCCTGTCGATCCGAAGATAGCTGCTGAAATGGCTGAAGAGCCGCTGCCGCATAAGTTCATATCGCCCACGCATTTTCTGCATGACGTGTTCAAGGCTGGAACGTCTGGCCGAGGCGAATCCTCCGAGTTGCAGCAATGGAGGGAATATACTGAGAAACAGGGCGACCCAACTCAGTCAGTAGGCGAGGCTGAAGGCGGCGGCTATCTCATGCCTGACGAACAAGCTAATCAGATATTCGTGCGCCAGACCGAAGTGTCGACCCTTATGGCAAGCGCAATGCAGTTGCGTATGGAGGGCATAACGCTGAAGGTTCCTGTTATGATGGGCTATGACGAATCCAGCGGAACCTATTATGGCAATGTGGCCTGGAAATGGGCAAGCGAATTGGCGACCTACACAGCGACAGACATTGAGCTTGAAATGGTTGAACTGCACCTGGAAAAGCTCACGGGCTTTGTCTATCTGACTGACGAGATTATGAAGTTTGCCAAACCCGCCATCAAGCCTTATATCGATAGGGCATTCGATGTGGGGATGAATCGCGCTATAACTAAAGGCTTCCTCAGGGGCACCGGTGCCGGGATGCCGCAGGGCGTGATAGATGCAGACTCTACGATAGAAATATCCGCAGAGAACGCCCAAGCTGCTGATACGTTTGTGCTGGAAAACATGCTGAACATGCAGGCGCAGTTATACAGCACTGACGAGAATCCCACCGGCGTATGGTATGCTAACAGGACATTGATTCCCCAGATGGCAACGATGGTTCTGTCAGGCGGAACAGCATCAACTCCGATGTTTATGGTGCGCGCTCAGGACAACCTTCAGTATTCGCTGATGGGGCTACCGGTCAAGTTCTCCACGCTAATGAGTAAAAAAGGCGACTCTGGTGATATAATACTGTTAGATCCGTCGCAGTATTTCGTGGGCTTGCCGGCGGGCGGGTCGGCTGTAGAGCAGGTGTCAAGTATCCACGTCCAGTTTATCTATGGGCAGACAGCCTTCAGGTTTACAACGTGGATCGCCGGGCAGCCTGGTTGGAGAACGAAGTTTACTCCTGAATATGGCGATGAAATGTCTCCGACCATCAAGTTGGAAGCTAGATAATTACACAAGACAGTGAGGTGAAATAAAAATGGCTAAGGAAATGATTAAAGACTTTCAGATCGTTGAGCTCATAGATCACGCCGAACATAATAGCGAAGCTATTGACGGCTCCACCTATCTTCTGGGTGATGCTATAAATATGCAGAACTACAACCACGCGACGATCAAAATCACTTGCGGCTCTATGGTTGGGACGCCGGCAGTTACGCTGAAGCAGTCCTTGTCTGCGTTGCTTGGTACTGAAAAGGCGCTGGCGTTCGATATAGTGTATATCAATTCGGCTTATGGTTCGCAGAATGAATACACAAAGACAGCCGTGACCGGCGATACGTTTGACCTGGCAGTAACAGACTACAGCACCTACATAATCGAGGTTGAGGCAAACACCCTGGACAGGGCTAATAGCTATGACTGGATACGCGTGGATGTAGCTACTGATGCTAACGCAAATATATTCGGTGCTTGCGCCTTTCTCTCGCAACCAAACTACAGGGCAAAAGCAGGCGAGATGCCCAGCGCAATAGTGTGATGATAAAATGATAGTCCGACTTACAAACGGAACGATTCGCGACCTTCCCACTCCAGAGGCTAAACGGCTTCTGGAGGCAGGGAAGGCGAGGATCGTCAAGCTAATAACGCGACCCAGGAAAGACAAGATGCTGCGGTCGCCTATAGTATGTAAATAATCCTAACACGGGACAACCCCGGAATGGAGATACAATGGCCGGCGTATTAACAAAGACAGGTTTATTCGTACACAAACAATCAGGCGGTATGTTCACCGTTGAAGATCAGACACTAAGCACAGGCAATCGCTGGTTTGTGGACTCTGGAAAGACGACCACAGGTGAGGACGGAACGAGTTTTGGTAGAAACCCAGAAGCGCCGTTCTTGACATTGGCTTATGCCTTTTCCGGCGATCAGCCAGTAGAAAATAATGGCGACATTATAATTCTGGAGGCCGGCCATACCGAGTCTATAGCCGCAGATGCAGGTATCGTCTGTGACCGTGCGGGTATACTGGTTATCGGACAAGGCCAGGGTGATAGCCGCCCAGTATTGACTTTTGATACTGCGGCTGCCGCGCAAATTGATATATCTGCCGCAAACATCACCTTTGAGAATATAACCTTCAGATGCAATATCGCAGACCTCGCGGCTGCGTTCCACGTCACTGGCGCAAACTTCACTATGCGGAATTGCTCATTCATGGGTACTGACGCGGCTGACGAAGCGTTCCTGATTACTATTCTGACTGAAGCGACCGCCAACGACATGACTATCGAGAATTGCCAGTTCCATTATCTGTACGCAGCCAATGGAACGACAGCAATCACCACCACATCAACTGAATGTATCAGGCTGGTAGGTGCTGACAGGGCTGTAATCCGCGGTAACTATATGTCGGGTGACTTCACAACGGCAGTTATCAACGGAATAACCACAGCGAGTTTGGATATACTGCTTCTGACCAATATCATCCACAACATCGCTGACGAAAATATCACAGGTGGTATCGACCTGTATACAGGCACTACGGGATTCCTTGACGATAATGTGCTTTATGTTGACGATCCCACAAGCGCGGATGACATTGTAGACGCCGCCTCTTGCGCTATCGGCAGGAACTGGGTTACCAATGCGGCGGGATCCACCCCCTATCTCTGGGGAACGACTATCGCTGGCGGTATCGAGGGCAAGATAGATATAATCGACGGCTACCATGATGTGCCTACAAAAGACACCACAGATGACGCTCAGATGCGTGATGCTATCGGCAAGAAAGATGACACAGCGGTTGGGATTACAGCAACCACCAAGAGCATAATAGCTTACGCCAAAGGCGGTCTTGATCTTCAGATAGTACCCGTCCAGGACACGACCGATGACGCCAATGCGCGCGATGTCATTGGCAAAAAAGACGACACGGCAATTGAGGTCTCAACAACCACCAAGAGCTTGATGGCCTACGCGAAAGGCGGTCTCGACCTCCAGATAGTACCCACAAAAGACACAACGGATGATGTCAACATGCGGGATGTGGTAGGCAAGAAGGAAGACGATGCAGCCGTTGGAGCGGTTTCGACTAACGAATCACTCGTAGCTATAGGCAAGCAGAATGTCACTAACACCGAAGCACTAGTCGTTCTTCACGGCGTGCCAGCGCAGGATACCACTGACGATGCTACTGTATCAGATGTTGCTGGCAAAAAAGACGATGCGGCGGTTGAGACTACAGGCACGACTAAGAGTTTGATGGCTTATGCTAAAGGCGGCCTCGACCTCCAGCTAGTCCCTACGAAGGACACGACTGACGATGTTACCACGCGGGATGTCGTTGGAAAGAAAGAAGACGATGCAGCCGTTGGACCGGCTTCGACTAATGAATCGCTTGTGGCTTTTGCGAAACAGAACGTCACCAACACGGAAGCTCTGATGGCTTTGCAGCACGCTATAGTTATCACCTCGACAATCGTTTCCAGTACCATCCCTGACGATGGAGGCGGCACGCCAACTGGAGCGCCGATAACTGGGGCGGCTTCTGGCGACCTGATGCTTGAAGAGATAATCATGCAGACAGACGCTGCAACCGGGCTGGCTGGCGGAACGACTATGCAGATAATCAGTGACAATACCGATGGCTTGACGGGCGTTACCACGCCAATCTGGGATGAGGCGACGGCGAGCCTCGGCATAGGGGCTACCATCAACAATGGCAGCGCAGATCTCAACCTGCTTCCAATCATGCTGGAGGCTGGAAAGAAGCTCTACATCAACTGTGATGATGCTGTTGGAACGGGTGCTGGAACTGTTGAAATTATCATGAAATTTATGCAGGTTACTCCTGGCGCAACTATCGCGGGCGTATAGCACAACCGACACGGGCGGGGCTTTCCCCGCCCTACACTAAAGGGGATAGCGGTGGAACTCAAAGAGAGATTGGCACAGCAGGAAGGCGGTTACGCGGGGATAGCGACAGCCGACACGGGAAGATATATCGGCTTTAACATAGCCTGGGATCACGTTAAGATTCCGCCAGGCACGGCTTGGAAGCGCGCTCCAGGTTTGAGCGTTGCGGAGAATTATAATATCATCTGCAAGAACGCTCTGGATGGCGACTACCCATGGGTATGGCTCATGGACGATGATCAAGTGTTCCCAGAGGATATACTCTGTAACCTGCTTGAACGTAACGTAGATATAGTGACGCCGCTATACTTGAGGCGGCGTGCGCCATTTCTGCCTGTACTTCATGGCGACGAGTCGAGGGAATACGCCAGGTACAACTTCAGCTACCTGAATGGCAAGAGCGGCTTGATAGACGTGACCGCTGACGGTTCGCTCCCAACAGGTGGGATGCTAATCCGGCGGAAGGTATTAGAGGTTATACCGGAGCCGTGGTTCGAGACGGGGCAGATAGATTCTCGATATGGCTCATGGGATATATACTTCTGCGAGAAGGCGCGCAAGGCGGGATTCAAATTATTTGTAGACACTGACAATCCGATGGGACATATTGTCCCGCTGGCAATCTGGCCAGTACAGGACAAGGACGGCACATGGAGATACGATATACGAGAGACACATTGACCAACATTTCGTCTGAACGCAGACGCCCACAAGGGTGAAATGGAGGATAAAATGAGCAACATAGCATGTAAATGGAACTGGCAAAACACGGGACACCAGGTATTTTTCAATCCCCAGACTTTTGAGACGCTCAGGACGAGCTATCCGATAGTATTTGAGGACGACTTTATAGGCACGTTCCTGGCCAAATATAACGCAAACGAGAACACTACTTCGCGATGGCGCACAGTGGAGACGAGCCTGAATACAGGCATCGCAGTGACATCCGATATAGTAAATGGCGAGGTGGCGATTATATTGGATAGCGACGATAATGCAGAGGTGGGCGTCCTTCACTGGGGCGATCAGGAGTCACTATCTATCGAGCGCGGCCTGATATTCGAGGCGAGGGTAGCATTTAGCACGTTACCCACCACAGGTACGGAGACTGTTCAAGCCGTCTGGGGGCTTGCTGGAGCGCATAACACCACGCCAGACGCTATCGACTGTAACGCATGGTTCAGGCTGGAGAGTGCGGCACCGACAGCCCTTCTCTGGGAAGTTGACGACAACATAACCAACGATGACGATAACCCCGCTCTTGTGACATTGACAGCCGGGACGATGGCCGATCAGGGCAAGATATATCGTATTGATTGCACCGATATATCCGCCGTGAAATTCTACGTTGACGGCGCTCTTGTGGGAGTTGGCAGCATGTCGGGCTTGACTGGCGCTGTTGGAAACGTTCAGCCATATTTCTGCGTCTCAAAGGCAAAGAGTTCTCAGAATACAGGCATCGGAACAATGCTGATAGATTACGTCAAATGCTATCAGAACAGGGAATAAGGAGGCATCATGGCGGCTGTACTGATAAAGCAGACGAGTGATTACATAGGCACGGCGGCCGAAAGGGCTGGGCTGACAAACACTCCGCCGGCAGGGTCGCTATTCTTCGAGCATGACACGCTGGCGACGTATAAATTTGACGGCACAACCTGGCGACTAATTTAAGGAGTCCATAATGGCAGCTATACTGATAAAGCAGACAAATAATTATATAGGCGAAGCCGCTGACTTGGCAGGGCTGTCAACAACAGGGCTGCCAGCGGGATCGAAATTTTACGAATGGGATACGAAGCTGTTGAAGGTATGGAACGGGGCTACTTGGACGAAAATGCCCACAACATCCGCAACGCTTGACGACCTGACACTCCTGGGGTCACTCATATTCACGCCATCCACAACGCAGGTAATAGACGCTGCTGGCGATGCTATCCTGGCAAACGCTACTCTGGTGGTATTGAATCCAGACGCTGATTATACATTGACCAGTACGCCTACGATTGCGAATGGAACGATTGGGCAGCTTCTATATATCACATGCGCCAACGCTGAAGCCAACACAGTGACGATACAGGATCAGGATACGCTCGGAAGCTCCAATTTACAGTTATTGGGAACCACTAAAGAGATCACGGGGAAAGCCATTACTACATTCATGTTTGATGGCACGAACTGGATCGAGTATGGCGGCGGCGTGGTTGTTCCTTTGGAGCTTGCAAGCACATTAACGACTTCGTATAACATGATAAATATGACACCCGGGGGTGCGTTAGGGGCTTCTGCTGTATTCAAGGGAATCTATCTGGATGGCGCAGCCCTCGATCCCAGTGCGGCGGCCGCAGAGATACATGCCATCGACATCGATCTTTCCGGCGTGTCTCTTGCCAATGAGCCTATATTGGAGGGCGCGCATATAGTTATGCCTACAACCTACAGTGGTCAAGAGCGATTAAATGCCGCCAGGTTTGAAGGTAATGGTATGCTTGTGGAGATCATAGATAACGATAAAGGGCAGAATGTCATCCATACTGAAGGTGGGCACGTAGATATTGACAGAGACCTTCCAAGTACAATCAACTCTACCTTTGAGGGAATTGGCATTGATGTGGATGTGAGTAACTTGGCAGCTACATCCACTTTTCACGCCCTTGACGTGATCGCGGTAGGCTCTACTTCGGGAGAAGTAGCGGCGATAGGAGCGTTTCCCGGCGTGCAAGTAATTCGTCAGTACGTGGGGGCTTTCGCTACACCGAACCAAACAAACTACGCGGCGCGCTTCCCCAACGGTGGTGCATGGACAGCAGGGATAGACGGTCAAACCATCTTTGTCGCTAACAATGACGAAATCTACATTGGTAGTGTCAGTACATTTAGTGAGCTAGAAGTTATATTTACGACACCGGCAAGCAAAGATGTACGTCCTGAGTTTTTTTTCTACAATACAGCACTTACGTGGATAGAGTTTTTCCCCGAAGACACCACCAACGGCTGGCAGATTGACGGGATTATAGAATGGAATTCTACGAATCTCACCAACTGGAAGAGCGACTTTAACCCCGGGGGAGGCGGTGCTGGATACTTTATAAAGGTGAAGCGAACGCGGTCAGGGTCGCTGACCTCGCCAGTGCCAACCACCGTCAAGATTTTAGATCCCACAACATACGGGTGGGATGCTGAAGCCGACCTGACTGTGAGATCCTTTGACCAGATTGGTGACGCAACTAATAAGACCGCAATCTCAACGACAGGGGTATTGACGTACTCAGGAAGCGCAAGGCCAACACGGAACATAGTGCTAGGGCAACGACCGACAGCCTATGCAGATGGCGCTGATAATGCGGGAACTGTAACGCCACAACATGACAACACGAATGACAGGAACTACTATCGCTGGAGTAGCGGCACAGCAAATCAGGATATTGACCTGGTTTGGGAGTTCCAACTCCCCGCAAACTTCGCAGCGTTCACAGCCTCCAGCGCATTTTACATTGACGTGAGAAGTAATAGCGCAGCGGGTCACGTATTGACCGCCAGTCTATATGATGCCGCAGGGGCGGTCGATCCTGGCATAGATGGCGCAAGTATCATACCTGATGCTGATAACACGTGGCAGAGCAAGAGCGACCTCCCGACCGCTTCGTATAGTGCGAATGACTGGATCCATTTTCACGTACATTATGATGTGGACGATATTGATGACACCCTCGACGTTTCACGAGTATACTTCACCTATCTGGCGAGCAATTAAGGAGTCTCTCATGACAAAGACACAGGCAGTAGCAAAGTTGAACGAAACGGTATTTTATCTTCCCCGGGAGTTGCCGTCAGAAATAACGTGGCAAACGCCAATCCCGTCGGGAACGTTGACACGACTTAGCGAGAAGAAAGCCAAGCCCAACGACACTATCATCACCCGAAATTGGGGCGTGGTGAATAACCAGACAGTGCCATTGGATGAACTATACACCACCGCAAAACTTGCACAGGCGGCGCTCAAGCGGCGGTATCTGGATCAAGTACCCATTGCCGAAACTGCGGCTGTTGATTACGCAGTATTGGCTGACGCTACTGACGCTATTGGCATTGACCCGAATCCGCCTCCGGAACCTGAACCGATTGAGTAGGGGAAATCATGACTCAGATATTATACGAGAGCGAATGGGGAACCGAAACAACAGCCCCCGCAAATATGCCAGAAAGCGCCCTGCATATATTCCCCAGCAATCCGGACAGTGACCTGCTGGAATACAGCAAGGGCAGCGACACCCTCGACAGCGCAAAGGTTACTGAGAACTGGAACGGCATTCAATTCTCAGGAAGAATGTGGACTTACGGGATAACCCCCGGTGATGGAAATGTTCATTACCTTTTGGATAATCAAGGCACGGGCGCATCAGAGGATCGGGTACAGCTATACATAGATATTGATGGTTTGCTGACCTTCGTTGTCCATGATACGGATAGCACTCAGCATCTTGTCAGTTTCGATATATCTGGGTGGACGGCAGACCAATGGCATCAGATATTCGTAACCCTGGACTTCAATGCCAATACTATCGTTTTGTATACAGATGGAACGGTCAGAAATAACACACCTGATAATGCCCTGTCGAGTGATTCTATCACTAACGTTGAAGCCAATACACACACTGGCAAAGATACCAATGACATCAATCAGCTAAATGGCTATATGACTTTTCAGCTATTCAACAGAGCTTTGTCTTCGGCTGAAATCTCAACTGACTATAATTCTGGAGACGGCACAGCCTTCATAGTTGACCCAGATACGATACTCATGGGTAACTATGGTGTGGATACCGGAGCTATATTCTG
>SDBT01018537.1_pt1 | contig 10935 bp, 25 predicted proteins | sample 2277101 | NCBI WGS metagenome assembly SDBT01 (sample SAMN10404973, study PRJNA504765) | marine sediment metagenome | isolation source: marine sediment core GS10_PC15, 103 cmbsf | place: Arctic Ocean: Southern Knipovich Ridge | collected 2010 | reverse complement strand
CCGTTGGTGAGGCCAAGACTCACTTTCGCGGCGTGCGAGATGAGGCGATGTCGCGTCTGACGGGACAGTACAACTCGCCAAATCTCGAGTTCATGGCCGATATGGCATCGCGGAAGATCAGCCTTGGTGACCTGCCTGACAACGCTGTCACCGCCCGCCAGTGGGGCGAGTACTACGGCCTGACGGGACCGAGGGTAGTACTCCGAATCCACCGCGGGCAGATCAAGAACGCACACAAGATCAAATCACAGTGGTACATCGTAGTTTCCCCGTGGCTGTTCAAGAGGATGACGAAATGAGAGCTGCATTACTAACTCCGTGGATGGTGAAAGATTACTCAGGCGATTTTAGGGCCGAGGGTGGCTGGTCTCTTTGCGGCTGGCCACTCAAACAAGTTTTCCCCAAAACAGAGAAAGCCTCGCGCGTGCGGTTCCGCGTCTACGCGACGAACGAAAAGGGTACAACGAGAGTCTGCTTCCGCAGGGATTACCGCGTCACCGCCCGTGGCCTGAGCAAGCACGGGGAATACATCGTCTCACAGACGCGTTCCGTCCTGCGGAGTGCCCTTCCCGAACCCTTATGCAATCGCGTTGACTCCGGCAAGCCCCTTTGGATATCCGTCGAGGTGAAGAAGTGACCGCCAAGCAACCCAGCCTCTTCCCCGGCGATACCGACGTGGCGATCCAGCGCGTCAAGTTCCACGGGAGCGAGCTTGATGAGAAGCGGGATGTGCCGGACCTCCGAGTCCAGTTCTGGGCGGTCCACGACGTCATGTCTGATGGCCAGTGGCGGACGGACGAGCAGCTTGAAGCTGAGGTCCGAGAGAGATACCCCGGCGTGCCCTGCAAATCGACCAGCATCGCGCGGCAGAGGCGATACCAGGATGAACTCGGCGACTTCCATGTCGAGCACAAATATATCGGCAAGCGGTTGTGGAAGCACCGGCTTGTCAGAGAGGAGTAATCATGGCAAAGACAATTAGGCCACAGAAGGCGTGGGCACTGGTTGATCGGTTTGGCATGATATGCGAGCGACCCTTTCATCGAGAGCTGTTCATTTTTGGCACCAAAGACGCCGCCCTCAAGTCGCGTTATCCGAGATCGGGCAATAAAGTGGTCCGTGTCCTCATAACAGAAATATAGGTGAATCATGGCAAAGACAGTCGAAGGTAAAGCAGAAGTGGTGAACACCCTTTCATTGTCGGTGGCAGAATATGACCTATGGGAAGTGTGGACCGGTGGCGAAGGGACATGGGGGGTTTGACAAGTCATTCTCGGACGAGAAGGCGGCGCGAAAATGGCAAGATCATTGCGAGTGCCCCTCGGCGCTTCTTCACACAACAATCCCAGCAATCAAATAGGACACTAATGACACGCCACAAGAAAACAATCTTCGAGACCAACTGGTTCTGGCTGGTCGTCTTTGCGCTGCTGGTCCTTGGCGTTGCATGGGCGACGTGGGCATGAGCAAGCAATACGTCAAACGTGAAGTTGCCGAAGCTGCGCTCAAGCGCGGCGGCATCCCCTGGCGCGACGATGCCCCACAGGGCAAGAAGCGCGCGTGGTGCGATGCCGGGATGTCCGTCATTGTCTGCTGGAAGTTCTCAAAGCCCTGCCCCCGGTGTGGGAAACCCGCAACTCAGATCCACCATATCATCGGCGTTGGAATGGGCGGGGCGAACTTCGCGTATCGGTATCATCCCCGGAATCTGATCGCGCTTGACATCGGCTGCCACATCTGGAATCCAGATTCCGCAGAACGGGACGGCAACGCGTTCGACCGCTGGCTGAAGGAAGCGATTCCCTGGCAATGGGAATGGGTCGATCAGGCTGATAGGTGTGTGCTGATTCACGTTAAGGACTATGAGCCGGTGTGGGAGTGGCTGTGCCATGCCTTCAGGCTGGACACCTACGAAGAGTTCATCGAGTTAACACCTTGGTATGAGTCGAGCGAAGGAGCGACAGGATGATGAGCAAAGCGGAAGTAAAGAAGATCGTCGAGGAGAGCATCCGGCCCCTGCGAGCCGCTCTGCAATTGCACGACTGGCAGTTTGTCTTGGTCTACGACACAAGTCTGGGAAAAGATCGTGCCGCCTGCACACGAGACTGCCAGCGCCACGCAGCAACTCTTACATTCAATCCCGCCGAGCTTGAGGACGAACAGGATGTCCTATGGACACTGCTCCATGAGCTCCTGCACATCTACCACGCCGAGTTCGATCTGTACTTGGATTCGGTAAAGGTGCCTGTTCCTAAGCAGGTGTTTGATGCGATCGAACCGAGTTTTCACAACGCCTGCGAGCATGTCGTTCAGAAGCTAGAGCGCCTCTTGATGCTCACATTCAAGACGAGCCCCAAGAAGCTGATCGCCGCGGTGCGGCGGCGGGAGAATTAACTTGCCCTGCAGGGATAAGTTGCTATGATAGTAATTGAGGACAGTGATGCGATGCGGACTCTAACGACGAACCAGCGGCAACGCGGAGACACTTCCACCCGGATCGTGTCGCTGTTCTCACCCGCGTTGCCGTTCGTTCGTCGCCCCTGCGAGGCCAAGGATGGCTAAAACCAATGGACGCTCCCGCAAGCTACCTTCGATGCAGATGTACCCCGGCGACTGGCTCAAGGACGCGGGCCTCCGATTGTGCTCACCGGCGGCCCGTGGAGTGTGGATCGACATGCTAATGCTCATGTTTGAATGTCCCCAACGCGGCGTTTTCCGTATGAAAAACCAGAAAATGGGAGGTCATTTATCCCCTGTTTCTCTCTCGGAAATCCTAAATACCGTGCCTGGTGCTTTGCCAAAACACATAGATGAATTACTGCGTAAAGGCGTTGCCAGAATCGCTCGCAAAGATGGGGCAATCTACTCTAAACGGTTGGTACGCGATGAACATAAGCGTCGTCATAAGGCTATGGCAGGTAGTAAGGGTGGGCAAGCAAAAGCCAAGCAAACCGATAGCAAACCTCTAGCAAGGGTGTTAGCAAAAGGGGGGTCTTCTGTTTCTTCTTCTGCTTCTACTTCATCTTCACCTTCTACAAGAAGCAAAAGCGCAACAGAACCGGAAATCGAGAACATCGAACTCCCTGAAAGAAAAAACCAGGCAACAGACTGCACAGAGCACCTGAACAACCTAATACGGCTCTCGACAGGCCCCCCGCTGCCGAGCGTGACGGAAGAACAGGTTGGCGTGAAGCTCTTTGGGGCCGGGATCCCGCCGGAGGATGTTGGGGCGGTTTCGGCAGACGATTTGAAAGCCGCCGTGAAAGAATGGCGCGATCACCAGAAGGAGGTCCGGCGCAAGAATCCTACAGGCCGGGCGCCGAACTTCGGGCTGGGCTACCTCAAGAACGTCTTGCTGGCGAAGCGGGACAAGGCGTGGCAGAAGAAAAAGGCCCAGCCAGCGGGCCCGGCGGCCGAGCTAGTCTACTTCCGGGAGGCCGACCCGCGGATGCACTACTGGTCCTCACTCAGCACGGCGCTACAGAAAAAACATACCCGAGCAATGAGGACCAAGTATCCCGAACTGACGACCTGGAACCAATGGCGCGATCGGTGGCTGACCGAGAACGAAGCTCTTTGGAAACCAGCACAGACACGGGAAGGGAGAGTGTGACATGGCAATGACCATAGAAGGCGCAATCAAGATAGCAGCAAAGCGTTTAGGTCTCACGGTTCGGCAATACAAGGGGAACATCCAGAGAGGTCTTCTCTGGTGCGTAGGATGTCAGAGATGGCATTCAATGCGAAGGTTCGGGTCTCACAAGAGCAGGTCGTCTGGTCATGCTCAATCGTGCCGGTCCTATCGTAAGAAATACCGAAGGGAAGGGAGAGCGTAGGTGGCCTGGTCCAAGTCCATCGTGCAGTGGACGCTTGACGGCGTGCTATATCTGAGCGTGCCATTCACCTGGTTGCTCGGTGAGGCCGAAGCGATCGCCAGCACACACAAGGGCAAGGTCATTGCTGGGGGACCGGCCGTGATGTTGATGGGGGCCACCTGGGCTAACGAGACTCCGGCAAGCACGCCGTTCGACGTTCTGGCGATGCACAACCCGCTTGCGACTTACACGACAAGGGGCTGCCCAAACAAGTGTAGATTCTGCGCCGTGCCGATCATTGATGGCCCGTTCATCGAGTGGGAACATTGGCGGCATGCGCCGATCGTTTGCGACAACAACTTGCTGGCCGCGTCACGATTCCACTTCGAGAAGGTTGTCGACTCGTTGCGCCCGTTCCCTATGTGCGACCTACAGGGCCTTGAGGCGAAGCGGCTGACGGGCTGGCATCTTGATTTGCTCCGATCGCTCCGCAAGCCGATCCTGCGGTTTGGGTTCGATCACACATCGATGGAATCGCCTGTTGCCGATGCTGTCGCCCGCTGCACACGCGCGGGGTTCAAGGGCAAGGACATTCGTGTCTACGTGCTGATCGGCTTCGATGACACGCCCGACGAAGCCCGATACCGGCTTGAGTTGGTCCGATCGTGGGATGCGCTACCGTTCCCACAGAGATATCAGCCCCTGGACGCCACGGAGAAAGATCGCTACGTCGCGCCTGGCTGGACAGATGCAGAACTCCGACGAATGCAGCGGTACTACTCGCGCCTCATACATTTGGGCCACATTCCCTACGACGATTACAACCCGGTAGGAGAGACTTTATTTCCCAGGGAAGGGAGAGCGTGATGGCTGAGATACACAGAAGTAGAAAGCTGAAGACCTTTGACAAGGCCCATATTCGCAAGGATCGCACTGACTCTAATTTTGCAGAACTGACAAGCCGATTTCGGACCTACGTACCGACTAGCCAGTGCTGGGGCTGGCATGATACCCCGTCCGAACTTGTCGCAGAGCACGGGTGTCAGTTTCAGGTGGATTCAGATGGTGCGATAGATGCCCGAGCAGACGGGATAACAGTCTTGAGCCTACAACCAGAAGGTGCCTACGCCCTCTACCAACTGCTTGACCGAGCTTTCGGGAAGGACTGACCATGGCAAACCCAATAGGCTGGTGTGAGAAAACCTGGAATCCTGTAACTGGCTGCACACCGATCTCTGAGGCGTGTGAGCACTGCTACGCCGAGCGCATGGCCAAGAGGCTTGCAGGTCGGTTCGGGTATCCGGCGAATGAGCCGTTTCGGGTGACGATCCATCTTGACCGGCTCGATAAGCTTTTGACGTGGAAGAAGTCCCGGCGGATTTTCGTGTGCTCCATGGGCGATCTGTTTCACAAGGATACGCCGCGTCGCCTCATTTTGTGCGTGTACTCCTGCATGCTGGACTACGCTCGACAGCACACCTATCTGATTCTGACAAAACGGCCCGAACGAATGCGCGAGATCAATGAGGAGTTCGAGGGTCGCTTGCTCGAAAGCCCCCACATTCAATTCGGCGTGACGGCCGAGAACCAACAGCGCGCCGACGAACGCATACCGATTCTCCTGAACACCCCCGCAGCCGTGAGATTCGTTTCGGTGGAGCCGATGCTGGGGCCGGTTGATGTGAAGCCGTGGATCGGAGCGTATCCGGTAAGTAGACAGCAATGCAAAAGCGCGTCCGAAGCGTGTCCCAACGAACATTGTTCTTGTCCGAGCCTCGACTGGGTGATCTGCGGCCCCGAGACCGGCCCTGGCGCACGCCCGATGGACCTGGGCTGGGCGCGATCGCTACGAGATCAATGCCAAGCCGCCGGTGTTCCGTTCTACTTCAAGGGCGGGGAACTCGACGGCAAGACCTGGCACCAATTCCCCGAGGTGACCCATGGCTGAACACCCCATCCTATTCCAAGGTGAGATGGTCCGAGCGATCTATGCGAAGTTGAAGTCGCAGACGCGCAGGGTGATTAAGCCCCAGCCATTTAGGACAACGACGTATGCTCCTGGTTTCGGGGATCGCTGGAGCTGGCGCGGACATATTTCGGAGGACTATAAAGGTGTGCCGGATATGTTTGGGCCGTGGCTACCGCTCTGCCCCTACGGAGTCCCCGGAGATGCGCTGTGGGTGAGAGAAACATGGGCGCAGCCCTATAAGTGGGATGGCCCTATTGACCCAGAGTATAAAAGGGCAATCTACCGAGCCTCCCCGTTTGATTCTTGGGGTAACGGTTTCGAGTTTCACTGGGATGATATACCTGCCCGCGCTTGGCGTCCCTCCATCTACATGCCGCGCTGGGCTTCAAGGTTAGACCTGTTGGTAACCAAGGTCCGTGTAGAGCGGGTACAGGAGATCGGCCATGATGACGCCATTGCCGAAGGCATTGCATGGCTCGATCATATCGACGAAGGCGGACACTGGGAATCGCCCAGCCTCGTTTATCCCGATGGTCTGCAAACTGACGACCCGCGTGAAGCGTTCCAACACTTGTGGGACTCCATCAACGCCAAGAAGGGCTTCGGCTGGGACGTGAACCCTTACGTTTGGGTCGTAGATTTCGAGGTGAAACATGGCTGACATAGACAAGAGACTGGCTGAGATAAAAGAGCGGCGTGAGCATCAGACCGAGATTGTGGCATTCTCAACTGCGCAAAGCCACCTGGCTGATTTGGATTTGGCCCTCCAGAGTGACACGTCTGCAACGCGGTTTAGCTTGGGCGTGATCCGTGCCGAGGTTATTATCGCCCGCCAAGACATCGCTTGGCTGCTTGCACGAGACAAAGCAAGGGAAGCTGCGCTTGAAGCTGCTGCTGAGTTGGCGGGCGAGTGTCAGTATCGAGGACTCGTCACCGGCGTCTGCCCGTCATGTGGAGGCATTTGCGACAACCACACTGATGACTGCAAACTGGCCGCGTACTTCAACGCTGGTAAGGAGAACTCTGATGCCTGACAACATAGAGACGATCATCGAGCGGCTGGGAGGTAAGGAACTGTACTCAGAGCGCGGGGACGACATTCGCGCCCTCATAGCCGCCTACCGAAAGCTCAAGAAGATAGCTCTACGGCTCTGCCATGGCTGTGGTGGCATTGTCTCGGGCGCGCTCGACTTCCCCTGCCCGAAGTGTGATTCGACGAAGGGGACGCTCCTTTTCCGCGCATACCAGAAACTTAACGACCAACTCGCCGCCAAAGACAAAATGATCCAATCGTGGCTGATCGAGGAAAAGGCGTGGGCCGAGACGGATATGCAGCGAGCTTCTGACTTGACCGCCAAAGACGCTGAAGTCAATAAGTTCTTTCGGTTGGCCAATGAGCGGTGGTGCGAGATCGAGAGACTCAAGACGGAAACTGCCAATCGGCACGTTGAACTTATTGATCTGCGTACCACCAAAGACATGCAGATCGAAAACCTAGAGGCCCGAATAGAGACCCGGCGAGAGACGATTGCCGCCCAAAAGGCTGAGATCGAGAGGCGTCGGGCTGTCTGCAATGCTATTCTGGCAAATAGTGAACTTGACCGCACTTCCCTCACCGCAGCCGATGCGTTGGCGAAGAAGTGTATCGCCGATTTGCCGGCGCATGACGAACTCGACACGATACTGGCGGTTTGCCTCCTGTGTGGCAAAACCGGGATCGACGCTAACGTGATAGAACATACGGCCGACTGCCCGCTCGCCGCCTACACCGCCACCCGCAAGGAAGGAGAGAGTGATGCTAAATGAAGGGCCGTGCATGGTCTGTGATTCTGATAGGTCGCCATTATGGGAATGTCTGTCGTGTCTTTATTGGGTTTGCCTATCCTGCGTGCAGAGGCGATTTGCCGAACTTGGACTTGTGAAATGGGAAGATGACTATGTCTGCCCATTTTGCGGCGACTTGATAGTGGGAGATACCGATGAGTGAAATCCGTGACGTTTTGCTACGATTGGAAAAGCACCGCCACTACAGCCAGCCACACATAGCGAATGACGTTATTCATTCTGGTGGCGATGCGCCCTTCACATGGGGCGACGTGCTCACGCTGCATGACGAAGTTATTCGTTTGAAATCGCTGTGCGGTGAACGCTGTCGCCTTGATAAGAACCACGGCTGCTGGTGCGGGATGCACATTAGTCGTGTGATGGGAGATACCGATGAACGATCTTGACCGACAAGCTGACCTAACCAACCCCGACGTGCTGAAAGCGCTGGAGATAGCGAAAGTAGAGTGGGAAGAGTCCGAGCTTGGTGAGAAGTACGACCCCAAGTTCTCGCTCGTAATAGACGCTCCAAATAAGAGCGACCCAATTGAAGTCTTTACGCAATTCCATGGGTTCCCACGGTCATTTCGCCGCAAGGCCACCCCCGCTGACCTCGACCATTCCCTTGTGTATTGGCTGTTCACGTGGTTGCCGGAGCACGGCGGGTCACACGCGCTGCTTGATGATCTCGCCACATACTACAAGACCCCTGGCTGGCCATTGCTCCGCGTTGCTCAAGAGATTTGCAACGCCTGGATCGAACAAATGCGTCAGAAGTACAAGCTCGTTTTTCGAGACTTCTACGACAAGACGTTGGCGCAGCAAGTCGATGTTGTCCGTGCCTTGGTTGCGAAAGCTGAGGCGGTGGTGAAGGTAGGGCAGCCAGAGGGAGAGGAGACTGATGATGGCTAAGATTTGGCGACCATTTGAAGATAACTGCCCTGAGTGCGGTGATGCGGCGGAAGTTTTGACCGACTCTGGCAAAGACGGTTACGTTTACGATGGCGACAAGGCCCGTTGTATGGCCTGCCACTGGCCGGGTCAGGCCTGTACTCAAGAAGATGACCCGGCATGGATTGACTGGTCTGACCAACCCCCAGAGGAAACCGATGATAGCGCGCGCTGCGTGTGTCCATCCTGTGGACGCCCCCACAGTTTTCTGTCTGGTGATAGAGGCGAGGGGCAGGCAATGAAGGACCAACCTCATGACCCCACCAACTGACGCCCGAATAGAACAGAAGCACGCCGATGTCATCAAAGCAATTCTAGGTGGCTATGGCATTCAGGTTTGGGAGGCCGAGAGCGATAACACGAAGGTTCTCAGTCCAGTCGCCATGAAGTGTGCCCAAGCCCTCGCCAACGCCGAGCGTGACGGCAGGCAGGAAGAATTCCGAGCAGAGCGGTACACTGACGATGAATCATTCTTGAAGTGTGATGACTGCGGCAGACATTATGTCCAAGCCTGGGCGGCGACGGACCAGTTATGGAAGATGGTCGTCAAGAACGTCTCCAGCACGTTGTGTCAGGTGTGTTTCATGGAGCAATGTAGAGCTCGGGGAATAGAGGCACATTGGTCCGCCGCGACGGAGTCGGAAATCGAGGACGAGTGTCAGACACGTGCCACGGCTTATGAACAGGGTAGGCAGGAAGGGCTGGAACAGGCGGCGAAGGTCATTGAACCTCACGACGCACAGTTGCGCAAGCTGATGGATGCCGCGTTGATGGCCCTGTCGATTGAATACGGCCGAGCCGGTTCGCGCGATAAGTGCGAAGACTGGTATGGCCCAATAGCAAAGGCTGTGATGCCGTTCGTTGACATGCCGAGCGACAATCGACTTGCTTCTGTCATCCGCGCCCTCAAGGAACCACCAGCTACCAAAACAGACGGTGGTTAGTAGGAGACATTATGGCATACCGCCTCGACCTGAAGAAGCGAGACTACCGCGGCAGACTATTTAAAGGCCGTGTGTGCCCCGAATGTGGCGGGACCTCCTTTGTTGTATACTTGGGGCGGAAAGTGTTTTGTGATGTCTGTGGCGGGGACGGGACTATCTATGTTGATCGACGCTCGGGGCAAATCTATAGCGACATCGACATGAGAGAGGCGAAGGCGGGGGCGGCGGGGATGCGCCGAGAGGTGATAGACGACATAGCTAGGTTCTACCGACGTTCCCCTATGCGCCCGCCCCCACGAAAACCTCGCCCGACAGTGCGATACAACGAAGACCATACAATTGACTTTGTCAGTACAGTCTATGATGGTTTGCTGCCAGCGCGGGTAGGAACGGAACTCGCGCGTCGGTTTGGACCTATTGGGCTGCACAATCCAGAGACTCACGAAATAGTCGAAACGTTGCCCAACTTCCATCTTCCCATCGGACCGGCCCAGCTTGTTCAAGTTAAGCTACGACGAAAGCGCGAACTGTTCATAATGCGGATGGACATGGGCGTACTTAATGAATGGCCGTCGTTCTGAGGAGACATCATGAACCTCCCCAAAGAGATCGAAGCTGAGATGCGGGCGACAGCTGAAGCGTTTGTCGTCAGCCAGCAGCTTGACGGCGACTACCCAGAGGAACCTTACCCTGACGATTTCGTTGAGGCCGTCGATGAAGTCGTGGAAACTATGGAGGCCGTCGCCCGCATAGTGGCTGAAGACTGTGCGCAGACTTGCGACGACGACTTCGAGCAGAAAGCTATTCGTGCCCGCTACGGACTGGATGAGCAGAAGGAAGGTGAGTGACATGAGCTTTTTCCTTGGCTTCATAATAATTGCGATTCCGTGCTTGCTGATTTTGGGCGTGATGTACTGCGTCTACCGGCGAACGATGAAGACGCTGGATGAGTAGACAGGAGATTCCAATGACCTCAATTGAACAAGCAATTTGGTGGGATGGCGTGTATGTTGGGCAAGCATTCGGCTACAGCGTTGGACGGGCAACACGGGTGCTCAGGCAGTTCAAGGCTCGGTCGATGGAGATAGGCAAGCTAGCCGAGCGTGCGATCAAAGGAGCGTGAGATGGTTTCGGAATGCAAGACGTTGCCCGTTGATCGGGATCTCGTTGTCCTTGTGCTTCGCAAGCTGCAGCAGAATGAACATGCAGCGTGTCCGGTTTGTCTGGTGCCGAATCCACCGGGATCCCATCGGCCTGATTGTGAGTATGCCAAGCTCGTTCATGTGGTGATCGAATGCTATGGTGATGCAGCGCAACTTCTCGGTATGGAAACGCAAATCTGCGGCCAATAAAACGGGCCCGGCGCCGTAGCACCGAGCCCGCCGGACCAGGGTGAAGGGGAGGCCCTGGTCCTATCGGACCATGCGATCAC
>SDBT01018536.1_pt1 | contig 10935 bp, 6 predicted proteins | sample 2277101 | NCBI WGS metagenome assembly SDBT01 (sample SAMN10404973, study PRJNA504765) | marine sediment metagenome | isolation source: marine sediment core GS10_PC15, 103 cmbsf | place: Arctic Ocean: Southern Knipovich Ridge | collected 2010 | reverse complement strand
CTCTTCGACGCGGTGAACAAAGAAGACGAAATCGGCTTTCGACGTTGCCGCTTGTTCGCCGCCGAAGTTGAGAATGCAGAACTTGAAGCGGCCGTCGACTTCGGGGAAGAAGTTCTTGAGCCGATTCTCGAAATCATACAACCGGATGAGCCGGCTTGATTCGGCGACCGCCGCGAAGAAATCCTTGGTTGTCTTGTCGGACGCGATGCCCGAGGGAACGAGCAATCCCACTCGGCCGTGTGGTGCGACCAGTCGGTAGGCGAGTTCGGCGAAGATCGCGTAGGTGTTGATGTCGCCCTTTCCGGTCAACGGATATTGCTGGCTCTTTCGGCAATAGGTCAGCAGGGAACTGGCCGCGGCCAATGCCTCTTGATATCGCTCATACAAAGCCGGATCGTCGGATTCCAGCTCGGCGACAAGCTTCCGGCGTTTGGCCGCATTCGTGGCGGTGGCGATTGGGGGAGCAGGCAGCGAGAAAAACTCGCGCTCCTGCAGCTTGATGCGCTCCCACGGCGGATTGCCGATCACGCAATCGAAACCCGGCTCCTTGCGGTTGAACACGTCGGGGAATCGCTCGGGCCAATCGAACCCGGCCGGGTGGACTTCGGGGTCGTGAACCAGCGAGTTGCCGTGGACGATGTTCTCGGAGAGGTTGGCCAGCAGTTCGCCCGGAGCAGCCGAGCGAATCCAGAGGGCCAGTTGCGTGATCTCGACCGCCTCGGGCGAGAGGTCGACTCCGTAAAGGTTCTCTTGCAGAATGAACTTCGGGATCTCTGGGGCGTGCTTCTTCGCGTCGCGCTTGCTGAGGTGGCCGATGACTTCGTTGTAGCGCGATTCGAGCACGTCGTAGGCCTGGAACAGAAACGCTCCGCTGCCACAGGCCGGATCGACGATCTTGAGGTTCCGCAAGACGGTGAGGCATTGTCGCCAGTATTTCGCATCGTCGGGGGCAATGCCCCGGTCGGCGTCCTTCTTGGAAATCCCGAACTGGACGGCCGCGGCCGCGAACCGCTCGGCGATCAGTTCCTCGACCGTGTACTGCACGATCCGGCTGGTGAGTTCCGGCGGCGTGTAATAGACGCCAAGCTGCTTGCGCTTGGCCGATTGCGGCATTGAGGCGTATTTCTCCGCCTTCTCGGCATCGCCGAACAGGCCCACCTCCTTGAGCTTTTCCAATTCGGTGATCGACCGCTCGAACAGATGGCCCAGCACGTCGAGGTTCACTTCGTCGGCGAAATCGTAACTGCTGATCGTTTTGAAGAAGGTCGTCCAGGGGTCGTCGGGCAACTCGATTTCGTCGACCGCGTGCGGTGCGAACAGCCCGCCGTTGTACTTGGGAATGTCGTGGGGTTCGCTGCCGAGGTCGATGAAGCGAAACAGGTTCTTGAAATTCTGCCAGCGGGGATTGGTGACGGCGTAAAAGCCGGCCACCGTGTAAGCCTTGGGGATCGTCTTCTCGGGCAGCAGTTGCCGATCTTCGCAGAAGGCGATGAAGATGATGCGGTCGAACAGGCGCTGGGCCATTTCGACCGCTTCGTCCAACGGACGTTTCTGCTTGATATGCAGCTCGGCAATCAGTTCGGTGCGATTGGACGAGTAGGCGTCGTAGAGTTTGTCGCTGACCTCTCGCTGGCGTTCGGTCGATTGCTTCATCAAGGCCACGGCGCGAGGCGGACCGAGCAGCGACTCGTCGATCAAACCCTGGCGATGAAACAACGCGTAAAACTGCTCGAACACCTCGAAGTTGCGCAACGACTGCAGCGAGAAATGTTCGTAGGCGCGTTTGGTCGAGGCCCGCTCGTAGAGCCGGAAGCTGACGATGTTCGAGACGATACCCCAGCGGCACTCCCTCGGCGTGTTGACCAGATAATCCCAGCATTGGGCCACGGCGGTGCGGCCGTTGCTGCGGTCGCGGTCGAGGTGAACTTTCGGGCCCTTCAGTTCGATCACGGCCAGGGGCTTATGACCCTCCGCCTGTTGAAAAAAGCCGAGAATCGCGTCCGGCGTTTCACCGGCAATTTGATGATGCTGCTCTCGGTGCCAGACATCCGCTCCGTCGAGGGGCCCGACGTAGCCGAGCGCATCGCCAAATACCTCGGCCAAGAACTCGCCTTGCATTTGGGTTTCCGTGAGTTCTGCCAGCCGCCCCGAAGTCTCTAAATCGGCCCATTTCACGAGCACGGCGTGGGCGGCTTTTAACTTCTGTTCGTTGAGCCGCTTGTCTTTGGCCGCGACCTTCAGAAAACGCGCCAAGATGAGGCGGTCGGTCTTGGGCTGACGCATCGCAACGACGGAATCGATGGGGAAGAGAGTTTTCTGAGCCATTTTCTCAAGGTCATCCGTGCTTGGTCCGCAGTTCAGCAGCCATGTGGCCCAGCAGACATACTCGACCATCGCCAGCCAGCTTACCGACCGCACTGCCCCCCGTCAACAGGCCCCCTCTAGCCACCAGCCGCCCTGCGACTACGGCGTATAAAGAAACGAATCCCAATACGCCCGATCGACTTCATACGCATCCACCGGGTCGGTCGGCTTGAGGTCCTTGGGGATGAAACCGAAGCGTTGCATCTCGCGGATGTAATGCTCGTTGGGGCGGAAGCCGGGCATGTCGAATCGCTTCTCGCTTTTCAGGCGCTGATGGCTCGAGGTGATCGCGGCGAGGGTCGACTTGTAGAGCGGGTCGGCGGTGTCGGCGAAGACGGCCTCTTTGCATAGCTGCAATCCGCCGGCCTTTTTTGACAAGGGGGCCAATAGTAGATATGACTTCGCCGGCCGCGAGAGATTCGTTAGCGGTTCGAGCCGATTACCCCAGCCGCCGCCGAATTGGAACGAGGCGTTCTGCGTGCCCGCCCCCTTCATGTGGCAACTGCCGCAGCGGGCCGATAGCTCGTTCCACGGCAAATGGACCGGATAAAATCCGCAGCCCAACGAGGCGTACGTGCCCGGATAGGTCCCGCTGGTCTCGATCCAGAGCCGGATCGTCTTCGCCTGAAGGGCCGAAACCTTCGCGTCGTAATGGCTGCCGTCGATCAGCTTCATCAGCCGGCTCGTCGCACTGCCGTAGCTGTAGGGCTTGCGATTGCCGTACGGCTGGTTGCGGCCGTCGACCACTAGGCCCCGGGTTTGCATCGTCCAGTAGCTCATCGTATATCGGGCCGTCTTATCGCCCGTCAGATCGACCTGGCCCTCGCGACGCGCCGGGCTGTGGCACTCGACACAATGCTCGTCGAGAATCGGCTGCACGTCGCGGGGAAAGTCCAACACGCTGGGCACGTCGGTAATCCGCTCGATCCGGCTGGGCGGCCGTCGCATGGCCATCATATCCGTATTCATCGGCGACGGAGTGCGAACTCGATCCTCGTGACAACCGACGCAACTGACCGTTTCGCCCGGCTGAACGACCGCGAAACTGTGCATCCGCTTCACCGCAATATCGTTTTCGTCCAACGCGACAAAGAACAACGATTGCAGCGCGGGCACCTGGAACGACGCCGACCCGTCCGGCTCGACCGGCACGGTGCCGACCAGTTGTGCCAGCGTAAACGTGCCGCCGATCGTCAGCGGCTCCATGCCGCCGGAGAAGTTCACTGCCTTGGGCAACTGCTTCAAGATCAACAGCTTCTTAATGGTCCCCCGTTGGACGCCGCTCATGCTGCGGCCATGGTAGACGTCCTTGAGGATCATCGTACCGGTCGTTCGCTCCAGGTCGGTCCGCGCGGGGATCACTCTCTCGCGGGGCCGCGGCAGTAGCGGCTGCAATTCGTTGCACTGCAAGTGCCGGTCCTTCTCGGGAAGCTGATAGATTAGCTCGCTGTTGCCTTGCCCGTCCATGACGAAGAGCCCCTGGGGATTGGCCACGAGGAAGCAGTTTTCGGTGATCGGATAGGGATCCTTCCAGCGGGCCTGTTTGCTGACGTTTCGTGCGCCCGAAAGATCGTCGGGCCCCTTGCTCACATCGACGACCGTAACGAACCCGATATGCTCGGGTCGTCCATGGCCGGGCGAGAACGACGAGACGATCTTCTTCGTATGGGGAATCGGCTTCGCGTCGAGCATGGCGATCCCGCCGTGCAGGTTGCCGTAATAGACCATCTGGCCCGTGCCGTCGGGATTCATCGTCCAAAGATGATGAAAATGGACCTGACTGCGATCGACGTATTCCCAACGCATATAGAGAACCCGGCCGTCGGGCAGGACGCTAGGAGTATTGTCGTGATCGTTGTTGCTCGATAACATGCGAATGTTCCGGCCGTCGCCGTCGCAACGATAAAGGGCCGCGACGCGCGTGTGCCAGCAGTTGACCACGCGGCGACATCGCGACGAACAGAAGACAATGCTGCCGTCGGGGCAATAGGTCGCCTCGATATCGTCGTCCGGCCCGTCAGTCAGTTGCGTTAGGGCGGTGCCGTCGATATTGATCTCGTAGAGGTGGAACGTATGGCTTCCGCCGGGTCGATAGGAGAAGAGGATCTTCTTACCGTCGTAATGCATTTGCGGATCGCGAACGCCGCCCTTGGGATCGTCGAGGATGACGGTCAGCTTGCCGGTGCGGAGGTTCCTCCGACAGAGCCGGCCGCCTTCGCCGTATCCCCAGTAGACTCCGTCTTCCTTCTTGAAGCCGAGTTTCCTGGCCGGCGTTTCGTAATCGTTCGAATAGTTGCCGAAGGTCACATACCAATGGTCGCGGCCGGGTACGCGAACGGCGAAGACGATCTCGTCGACGTGGGACATCGGCCCATCGAGAAAACGTTGCAACAACGGGCCGGGCGAATAGGCCTCCGGCTCGGCTGCCGGAGCCTCCGAATGTGCGAGCGAACAGCAGCCGGCAATGGCCACGAACGAAAGAAGGCGGCGAATAACGGTCATGGGTTGGAACTCCTTGCACGGGACGTTCGATTTCTCGATAGAAAGCTCGACTCTGTAGACTTCCGTTACGGTAAGCATTATTATGGCAGAAAGCAATGGCCGTACAACCCCCGCCTATTGACGACGGTGGGCAATCGGCGTATGACCTGTACGATGGCCCTCCGAGGCCGTCGCTACGGAAGACACCAACGTTTTCGACGGCCTCGCAGGGCCATCGTACAGATGTTTTCGACGGCCTCGGAGGGCCATCGTACGGACTTTCCGACGCGGTCGTGGGGTGGGCACTGCCTGCCAAACACTCGATTGACGCATCCTACTTGGTTCTTGGTGGGCAGTGCCCACCCTACAATCGCCCCCAGATGGAGCCCGCCGCCATGACTTCCACCTTCTTCCCCCGACCGATCGTCGCTTGTCTCGTGATCGCCGTTCTACTCGCCGCTACGGCAACCATCGCGGCGGAGCCTTCCGACGAGGAACTCCTGGCCGGTGCCGAAGCTCGTATCGAGAAGCACCGCATGGCCGACGTGGTTATCTCGGTCGTCGACGCCTTGGGTAAGCCGGTTCCGGGCGCCAAGGTCTCCGTCGAGCAAACCCGGCACGCCTTCCTCTTTGGCAGCAATATCTACATGTGGGGCAAATCGCCCAATGAGCAGATGGAAGCCGCCTACCGAAAACACTATGCCGAGCTGTTCAACTACGCCACCTTGGCCTTCTATTGGAACGGCTACGAGCGAGAGCGCGGCAAGCCGAATCACAAACATACAGGGCAGGTCGCCCGATGGTGCCGCAAGAACAACATCACGACCAAGGGCCATCCGCTGGCGTGGAATATGGGCGATCCGCCGTGGCTGCCCGACGACCTCGAGGAAATCCGCAAGTTGCAGATGGCCCGGATCGACGATTGCGTATCGCACTTCGCCGGACTGATCGACCGCTGGGACGTTGTCAACGAGGTAACGCACTTCGACCGGGCCGACTTTACGACCCGGCGTGCGCCGAAGCATAGCGCCATGTGGCAGAAGGTCGGCCAGATCGAGTTCACTCGGCAGTGTTTCGATCACGCCCGAGAGGCCGGGCCCAAGGCGACGCTGTTGATCAACGACTATCGGGTCGATCCGGCTTACGAGCGGGTGATCGAGAAACTGCTGGACGCCGACGGCCAGCCGCAATATGACGTGATCGGCATCCAAAGTCACATGCACGGCGGCGCATGGAATAACGGCAAGATTTGGGAGGTATGCAATCGATATGCGCGTTTCGGCGTGCCGCTACACTTCACCGAGATGACGATTCTCTCGGTCGACGGCGGCTGGGCTCGCGGGCGCGAAAAGCAAATGGAAACGACGCCCGAGGGCGAGGCCTATCAGGCTCGCGAGACGGCCCGAGTCTATACGATGCTCTTTTCGCACCCGGCGGTCGAGGCGATTACCTGGTGGGACTTCTCCGACTATCACGCCTGGCAAGCCGCACCGGCCGGCTTTCTACGCAAGGACATGACGCCCAAGCCGATGTATCACGAGCTGAAGAAGCTGATCAAGGGCAAGTGGTGGACGAACGAGACCACGCAGACCAACAATGACGGGACCGCCGAGTTGCGAGCGTTCCTGGGCGACTACCAAGTAAGTGTCACCGTCGGCGGAAAACGAGCGTCGGGGCGTTTTACGCTGAGTAAGGATAAGAAGAACCAGTGGGGAATCGAACTCAAGTAGGTCGCGGGTGCCATGCTCCACGCTTGCGTGGGCATGCTTGCCCAAGATCGAAGGCATGCCCACGCAAGCATGGAGCATGGCACCCGGCATGGAAACGAGTAGAAATAACTCCGGCGGAAATGAAATGAAACCGAAACGCAATCTTACGGCCATCCTCATCCTTGTCCTGATAACGGCGCACTTTGCCACCTGCCCGGCCCACGCTGCCGAGAAACTCACCGGCAAGCTTACCGGCAAGCTCGAAATGCTCAAGGGCGTCCGCGTGTTGACGCTGACCGGCACGCCACGCGAGAACGGATACACGCAAGGTAATCTGCTGGCGAAGGAAGTGATGGCGTTGGCCGACGACGTCGGGGGCATGTTGCAGCGGTTCACCGGCAACGCGAATTACGACGCGGTTGCCGCCGTTGCCAAGGTGCTGATTGCCACCAACGATCGCGAACGGGCGGAAGCCGAAGGCATGATCGAGGGCATCCGCGCCAAGCTCGGCGACGAGGGATTGCAGAGCAAGGTGCTCGGTCGCGCGATTACGGCCGACGATATCCTGGTCGTCAACGCGCTGCCCGACTTGCGAGGGCTGGGATGCTCGTCGTTCGCCGCCTGGGGAGATCGCACCAGGGACGGCGAACTGTTGGTCGGGCGAAATCTCGACTACTTCGGCCGCGAGGCCTTTTCCGCCGCTCATGTGCTGGTCGTTCGGAAGTCCCCCGATCCGAAACGGAAATCCTGCGTGGCGTTGTCGTTTGTCGGCCTGATCGGAGTGAACACGGCGATCAACGAAGACGGCATCCTTCAAGCCACGCACGACAGCGGCGGCATGCTGGGTATGCCCCGGCCGCCTTTGCGGTTGAGGACCCATATCGCGCGCGATCTGGTCGAGTTGATCTCGCCCAAGGGAAACGTGGCCGAAAACGCCGCGAACTTCTGCCGCGAACATCGCACCGCGTTTGCCACCAACTTCCTGATCGTCGGACCGAAGGCGCCCGCCGGCGTACTCGAATATGACCAGAATCTTCGCAAAGATCGAGGTGTCTCGTTGCGATTGCCGGCGGAAGGTCAAGATTGGATCGTTACGACGAACCACTTCCGCATCCGCCGCGAGCCGACCGATTGCCGCCGCTATGCCGCCTTGGCCGAGCGGTTACAGGCCGGCCCGAAACTGGCGTCCCTCGACGACGCTTGGAAGCTGATCACCCGGGCCTCGGTCGACGGAACGCTTCACACCCTGGTCTATCGGCCGAAAAGCCGTACAATGCTACTGAGCTTCTCGACGCCGGACGCACCGGCCCATAAAGTCGTGCCGGTGCAGTTCACGCTGGACCAGCTTCTTGACAATACAGAGTAACCCATCGGGAGTGGAAAATGGGGACTGGCTCCGAGCCACGACAAATACCGAACCCGCCAAGAACTCCGTCGGCTCGGTGCCTGTCCCCTTTTTCCACGGGGCCCAGTCCACGGGGCCCAGAGTCGCCGCCCGAAAAAGGGGACAGGCACCGTCGGCAACGAGAAGGCCCACTACAAAACCAGCCCTCGACGGAGCCTGTCCCCTTTTTCGCGAGCTTCTTACAAACGCAGAGCAACTCATCGGGAGCGGACAATGAAAACGAGTGAAGGACAGATCGGGCGGGTCTTCGTGATTCGCCTCGAAGACGGCGACGAGATGCCCAAGTGTGTCGAGCAATTCGCGGCCGAGAAGGGCATCGCCAACGGCCACGTCATTATGGTCGGCGGTATCGGCGGCGGCGAGGTTGTGGTCGGCCCGCGTCATAGCGACGAGATGCCACCGGAGCCGATCCTGCTGCCGATCGTCGGTGCCCATGAGGTGGTCGGCGTCGGCGTATTGGCCCCCGATGAGGACGACCATCCTACGCTCCACCTCCACGCGGCGTTGGGCCGTTCCGGCAGCACGTTGACCGGCTGTCTACGCCCCGGCGTAACAACCTGGCTAGTCGGCGAAGTGATCCTCTACGAGATCGTCGGCGTCAAGGCCAAACGGTTCAAGGACGACGCCTGCGGATTCTCGCTATTGCAGCCGGGTCGGTGAGCCAAAAGCTCGGGTGCCATATGGATTTGTAGCTACGTTCGCCAGAACGTGGAGTGTGTTTCATGGCTACGACCACGTTCTGGCGAACGTAGCTACAACACTGGCTGACAAGCAGTCAGCGGCACCCGGTAACCATCAAATCGTCGGCAGTTGCCACGGATCTCGCCGTTCGCGGTCACGCCATTTGTTGGCCTCGGCATCGTCGACGAACTCCCACTTCTTCGGGTCCCAACGCAACCGGCGGTGGTTCCAATAGGCCAGGTTGCCCAGGTGGACGATCGTGACGGTTCGGGCTCCCTTCTCGACATCGGCCACCGGGCGCTTGCGGCTGCGGATGCAGTCGATCCAATCGCGATGATGGCCGGGCGATTTGTAGAGATGCACCTCATCGTCGGCCAGCGGCTCCTTGACGATCTCGATCGGATCGCTGCTGAGATGGCCCCGGTCGATCCGCAACGTGCCCTTCGTGCCGACGAACGTACAGCCGCCCGGTCCGCCGTGGGTCATCTCGATGCCGTTCTCGTAAATGTACTTCACGCCGCTGGTCGCCTCGGGATCGTCCGGGGGGATGATCTCGACCGGGCCCGACTCGTCCATGCCCAGCGCCCATTGGGCGATGTCGTAATGATGGGCACCCATGTCCGTATGCCCGCCGCCGGAATACTCGCGATAGGCCCGCCATTTCGGAAAGTGGTTGTGGACGCCGCGGGGACTGAGCACCGAGTTATACGGCCGCATCGGCGCCTGGCCGAGCCACATATCCCAATCGAGCCCCGGCTCCATCGCTTCCTCCGCCAGATCGCAGAATTGGCTCGGTCCGCCCACGCCGACGCTCACCGTCTTGATCCGGCCCAACCGGCCGCTGCGGATCAGTTCGCACGCCTGGCGAAACGGCCCGAAGACGCTAGATCGCTGTTGGCTGCCGGTCTGCATGACCCGTTTATACTTTCGCACGGCGTCGATGCAGAGCTTCGCTTCGGCGATGGTCAGCGTCAACGGCTTCTCGCAGTAGATGTCCTTGCCCGCCTTACACGCCTCGACGATCGGTGTCGCATGCCAATGGTCGGGCGTGGCGATGCAGACCGCGTCGATATCATCCCGAGCAATCACCTCGCGGAAGTCGGTCGTCTCGGCACATCCCTTGTAGGGCTTCTCGTTACTATAGGCCTCTTCCACTCGCCGCTTCGACACCTCGCGCCGGGTCTTGTCGACTTCACACACGGCCACCCCTTGCACGTCGGGAAACTTCAACAGGGTGCCGAAGTGGAAGCCCTTCATCATCTTGCCGCATCCAATGAACCCGATCGTAATCCGTTCGCTCGGCACGGGGCGGTCCTGCCCGGCGAAGACGGTTCGAGGGACGATGGTCGGCGCGGCCATCGCGGCGGCGGTAATCCCCTGGACAAAGCGCCGACGGTTGATTCGAGTCGGTCGGGTCATCGCGAGTTTCCTCTTTGGTATTGGCCTGGCAGCTCATGGAACAAGTTGTAGCTACGTTCGCCAGAACGTGGGGCGTGTCCGAGGGCTACGACCACGTTCTGGCGAACGTAGCTACGACAGTATTGCCACCACCCCTACATGGCAACCGTCCCCCGATCATACTCCCCGCTCGACCGTTTGTCTACTTTAGCGGCCGATCTCCGCGTTGCTCGCGCCATCGGTTGACCCGTTGCATTGCTCGGGGTTCTTTTTTGAGCAACTTGACCAACTGGGACATGGTGCAAACGAGCCATTCGGCGGCCCGTTTTACGTCGGCGTCCGAGGCAGCGATTACGTCGAGCGCTTCGGCCAGGATCGCGGGAAAGTCGTCGTGCGACGGACTGATCGCGATCCGGCCGCCACGGCAACGAGATCGCCACAACCGGCTGGGAGCCGTCTTCATGTCGGCCGGGCAACGAACCTCCATGGCCAGGTTAACCCGCAACCGGAACAGGGCGACGGTTCGGTTTTGGGCCTGGCTACGCCGCTCGTTGGCCTCGGCCGCAACGCCACTCGGCAGATGACGCAGCACGACGGCCGTTTCGACCTTGTTACGATGTTGCCCCCCCGGTCCGGAACGCCGCAGCCGACGAGTCTCGCATTGGGCCAACAGTTCGTCGGGCGATAAGGCGGTCGGGTGCGGCGGCGGGTTGTCCATCAGCTTCTCGGCGGTCGCGTTTGGGTGGCACTAGTGTCTCGCCAGTGTAAAAGATCGGAAAGGTGGCTGCGTCCAGTCTGTGGGCAATCGATGTCGGCGTCAATCGGGCATTTGCGGCACCCCCCTTAGGGTTGAAAGATAGACCCCGCGACGGACCGCATGAATGCGATCACTACGAA
>SDBT01018535.1_pt1 | contig 10935 bp, 8 predicted proteins | sample 2277101 | NCBI WGS metagenome assembly SDBT01 (sample SAMN10404973, study PRJNA504765) | marine sediment metagenome | isolation source: marine sediment core GS10_PC15, 103 cmbsf | place: Arctic Ocean: Southern Knipovich Ridge | collected 2010 | reverse complement strand
GAATTAACCCACAACTTTTTAACCCGTGAAATCCGAAGGATATTTCTCTGGGTCAGTTGTGGGAATAATCAAACCCATATATGAAAATTTCAACCATTTTAATGGTTTCTGAAATTTTGCCTAATTATGCAGAACTCATTCATTTTTTTTATATTAAAACCATTAAATAAAAGAAATTAAACTCACAATCAAGATTGATTGTGTTACAAATCAACAATTACTGGCAACACCGGAAGCAAAGGGATTAATTGTTTTTTTTTCCTTTTTTTGTTTTTCATTAGGAATGATGCAGAGAAATTTCAAAACTGATTTTCCTGTATTTTTATAATTATGCTTCATAAAAGGCTCCACATAAATCACATCACCGGCTTTAAAAGGTATGTCACCATCTTCTGTGGTTAAAGCTCCTTCTCCTTCAACGATAAAGTTTTCGTGTTCCCATTCGTGAGCATGATAGGGAGTAAAACCTCCCGGATCGATTTCAAACATTCGTGTAGCAAAATTTGGTGCTCCATCTTTTTGGGAAATAAGCCAGCGAACTTTTGCACCTTTTGCACCTTCCATCGTTACTTCTTCTAGTTCGATATTTTCATAATTTGTCAGTTTCATCTATCCTCCAAATTTGCTATTTTTAAAATTTTTAATCATTATCTTAGAATGATATTTTATTTTGGAAATTTCTGAATATTCTTAATATTATTTTAAACTTTTAAACAGAAATAACTTCTTTTACTTCCGGGATCTCTTCTTTAAGAACCCGTTCAATTCCAGCTTTCAGCGTTAATGTTGCCATAGGACAGTTTCCGCAAGCACCTTGAAGTCTAACTTCGATTACATTATCTTCTCTAACATTGATTAATTCACAGTCTCCGCCATCAGCTTGTAAAGCAGGTCTAACTTTGTTTAAGACTTCCTGAACTTTTTCTTTTGATATCATTTATATCCTCCAATCTATTCTAATTATGTTAAAAACAAAAAACCTCTTTTTACGTAAAGAAAAAAATCTGATATCATTTGCAACAAATCTTGTAGAGAAAATAAAAAACTCTTCTGATACGCTTACCTTGAAAACGGTTTACCTGCAGAGGAACTCTCTCAAGTAGGCCTTTTCAATGGTTATGTTGTTATTGAAAAATTGAGTTAAGTTCTCCGGCAACTGCCGGATGACTTGACTTAAGTTTTCTAATCCATTGAAACATTCCAACTTAGAGTTCATCCGTAAACTCCTGTTCTTGTCATGCTGAGAACTTCTTCCTTGGACTTTCTAACGAAGCATCTCTTTATTGATGAGATTCTTCGTGAGCTTCAGCAAGAAGAGAACTCAGAAAGACATTCATCTTTTATCAGAAAACCAACTTTACGGACGGACTCCCAAATAGACCTTTTCAACGATTATGTTGGTTATCTGCTATTCAAACCGTTGAAAAGGTTTAGCAGGAAGAAAAACCTCTTAAACCTTTTCAAGGTTTGTAAACGCAATTATTTCATCATCATTTCTTTTGTGTCTTCGTGACTTTGTGGTTGGAAAATTTTCTGTTATAATGGCAAATATCCCCAACAAAATACTTGACTTTAAAAAGGTGATTTAAAGTTTAGCGATAAATAAATTATAAAAAAAATAGGGAGAATCTAATGAAGAAGAAAGTTATCATAATGGGTGCTGCAGGAAGAGACTTTCATAACTTCAATCTTTATTTCAGAGATAATCAAGATTATGAAGTTATTGCTTTTACTGCCACGCAAATTCCAGATATTGATGACAGAAAATATCCTGCTGAATTAGCTGGAAAATTGTATCCTCAGGGAATTCCGATTTTTGCTGAAAATGAACTCATAAATCTTATTAAAAAATTTGATGTAGACCAAGTTATATTTGCATACAGCGATGTTACTCACGAACGAGTTATGCATAATGCTTCGATCGTAAATGCTGCCGGAGTTGATTTTGTTTTGATGGGAGTAAAAAACTCACGTGTGAAAACCTCTAAACCATTAGTAACTATCTGTGCCACGAGAACAGGTTGTGGTAAAAGCCAAACAACCAGAAAGGTTGTAAAAGTTCTCAAAGAAAAAGGCTTGAAAGTTGCTTCCATCCGTCATCCGATGCCTTATGGAGACCTGGTTGCTCAGAAAGTTCAAAGGTTCGCAGTTTTAGAAGATTTGGAAAAACATAAATGCACAATCGAAGAGATGGAAGAGTATGAACCTCATATTGCAATGGGAAGTATAATTTATGCAGGTGTGGATTATGAAGCAATAGTACGTGAAGCAGAAAAAGAAGCTGATGTCATCGTCTGGGATGGTGGAAACAATGATACTCCCTTCTATACTTCAGATAAAGAATTGCAGATCGTTGTGGTTGACCCTCATAGACCGGGTGATGAACTTAGCTATTATCCAGGTGAAACCAATCTGCGTTTGGCAGATGTGATAGTGATCAACAAGATCGATTCAGCAGACCCGGAAGGAATTCAAATTGTGCGTGATAACATACGGTCGATAAATCCGAAAGCTATAATAATCGATGCTGCTTCTCCATTAACAGTTGATAATTTTGAGATTATTATGGATGCAAAAGTTCTGGTTGTTGAAGATGGACCAACTCTTACTCACGGAGAAATGACTTATGGTGCAGGGATTGTAGCTGCAGAAAAATATGGTGCAAAAGAGTTAATTGATCCTCGCGAAGCTGCTGTGGGAACCATTGCAGATACTTTCGAGAAATATCCTGATATTGGAATCCTGCTGCCGGCAATGGGTTATGGTAAACAGCAGATAAAGGATCTGGAAGATACGATAAATGCTGTTGATTGTGATGTGGTTGTGATTGCAACTCCGATCGATCTTCGCAGAATTGTTAAAATCAATAAACCTGCTGTTCAGGTGAAATATGAACTCCAGGAAATTGGTCATCCTACAATCGAGGATGTTTTGAAAGATTTCTAAAAAAGTCATTCTCAAAGAATTGAAACAACAAAAGAGATTTGCACTTGCAAATCTCTTTTGTATCTTCGGAGGGTTTTTGCATATACAACTGGTGAAATTTTCGTTTTTTTTGCTAATGGACAAGACCTATTTTCTTTAGTCAAGTATAATTATAACCGTTCGGAAGGTCAAGACCGTTCCGAAGGTTATTTCAGCAGCAGCACCTTTTTCATTGCTCTGTTTTTACCATTTATGCTTAATTTTGAAAAATAGATTCCTGTTCCAACCAAATTTCCGGAAGCATCTTTTCCATCCCAGGTTATTTTCCATTCTCCTTTATTCAAATCATCTGAAATTAATGTCCTAACTTCTTGTCCTTTGACATTATAAATTGTGAGTTCAACTCTGCTGTCACTGGGTATTGAAAATGAGAAAGTTGTGCTTGGATTGAATGGATTAGGATAGTTTTCTAACAATAATTCCGATGAAACAATTTCATTTCCTCCGGAAATATTTTCTTCTCCTTCACCAGACGAAAAAACACTTATATCATCAAAAGCAAAGCCATCACTGGTTATTGGATTATCATCATACTGCTGGAATTTAATGATAAAGTTGTCGGAATAATCAAGACTATAATAAGTACAAAGGCTATCCACATTGAGTGTTATTTCCTGCCATCTATTACTTCCGGCAAGAGGATGAACTTTTATAAAAGAAGTTCCTGCATTATCTGAGAAATATACACCATCTGTCGTATGTGTTTCATCACTAAATTCTTTCCACCAGAATTCCAGATATACGCTGTTTTCATTCTCCAGGTTAAGGTGAAGCCAGGCTTCATTAGTGACCCAGCAGTTAGTTGTATCGCAATCCATTGTAAGATGTTTGTTGCCGGAATGAGGATAATGGTTTTCAGTTACAAGTGTTCTGCCGTGACTATTACTGGAATGCATTTCCCAATTATGATCCACTCCATCTTCAAAATCCATAGTATATGGAAGAGAAGAATAATCTATGATATCAGCAAAACTATCCCTTGCCTGAAGGTAATTCGGTTTATTGGAAGTTATTATCCAGTTATCACTTATTCTGTCTTCATATTGAAAAGGAGAATTACCCTTACCCATTATATCACCATCGGAATTAACGATACAGATTTCCGCCTCTGTTTCTACACCGGAAGAATTTAATGCTCTGAATGTATGACCGATTGAAAATCCACCATGCTGCAAAATTGTAATCAGTTTTTCAGCTTCAGCAGACCACACGTCCATACTGGGATCACCAAAAAGAGTGTGACCCAGATAAAGTTCTCGAATTACACGGCTCGCAAAATAATACGATACGACATTCCAGCTCTCACGAGTAAGATAGCCGAGTTTATGATATCCATCGATGAACATCAGATCCATATATTCATTTACAATGCGGTAAGTAAAATAGGGAAAATCTACGCAAGTAGATGCATATAATGCTACCGGACCACCCAGTTCATTAAAAAATACTTGTGAAATGGTACCTTCCACATTAAAAATCGTGTCTGGAAGACTATCCACTTGTATTATACCTGTCGGGTTAGGACCTGTATGTGTTTGAATTATCTCTCCGTATATATCTCGCTGAACAGGAAGTGACGAGCTGACAAAATCTAAATCTGCAGTGCGACAAGAACCAAGCCAGGCAATATAATTTGTTCCCTGTGTATTAGGCACAGCATCTTCCAATTGAACATATCCTGACAAAGGTCTTACATACGAATACTCTATAGTATCGGGATCGGTGTTATACCAGCCTGCTCCTTCATATGCCCTGTTTGTATTTATCGTGATACTTTGTTTATGAGGTCCGAATTCCCTGATAATCCAGGATATATTTTTGTCATATTCCGAATCAAATATGGTATATTCGTCTCCTCCATGCCACATACCGTATAAGAAACTGTAATTACGTGCCTGCAACATATCTGTAACCGGTTTGGCACAACCGTTCAAAGTATCAACCAGGTCGTATGTATATAGAACATCTGTTGAGATATTATCTCCCAGGTGCTCTATCATAAGATCGAGTATGAAATTATCTGAAGTGACATTTGGCACCTTCTGAATATTCGTGGCAATAAATGCCATTCTGTCTGTGTAATCCGTGTAATTTTTTCGATAATTCTGATATTTTGCATAAAATTGAACTACATCACTTAGATTGCATACGGGCACTCTACCCACATAAAGATCCGGAGTTAATTCTATATCAAAAATATTATCATCTGCAGGCCAGGTGGAAAGTACATTACTGTAATAGAAGTCGGTAAGAGCAACATCGCTTACCGTATCACCTGTCCAGGGAAATTGTCTTGGCGGGATTATGCTTTCATCTCCACCGAGAAGAACGTATTTCAGATTGGGATTTGTCATTTTCTGAACAAACAAGTAGGTTCTGATCTCTGATTGAGTTGAACCGATGGTTGAAGTGGAAACTACCTCTGTAACAATTCCTTCTTCGGTTTTGATATCTGCAAACTGCTGAAACCAATAAACATAATCATCACAGGTTATGATCACCATTTCGGTATCTAACGAGCGATTTTCAATAGGTTCTTCTCTTTCTATCGGCTTCCTGACTTCCATTTCAGCTATAAATTGTTCTACTACTTTTTCATCTCCAAAAACTTTCATTAATTCCATTTTTTCCACTTCTTCGAAATTGTTATAATCGATTGATAGAAGCGAACCTGCCAGGAATAAGCAGGCAATTACTAATTGAATCTGTTTCATCTTAAACCTCCATAATTTTTTTTTCTTTCTGAGGAAATCTCCAGAGAAATTCTTACGAAGAATCTCTTTTATAATTAAACTTTTTCAAGCATTCTGTAACAACATTCCCCAGAGAATTAAATAATTTTCATTTGCCAAATTACTCATAACAAATAAATTTGTAATCAGCGAAAGGGAAATGGTTTTATGTGCAAGCGGCGACCAACCAAAATGCCTTTAACCAAATCCCTTTCCGCTATTTCATCAAAAGCATCTTCCGCGATTGCACGGTTTTACCTTCATTTATCAACCTGTAGAAATAAACTCCGCTGCTCACCGGTTTATCGTTTGTATCCTTTCCATTCCACACGATAGAATTTTCTCCAGCTTTATCTTCTAATTGAAAGCTTTTCACTTTCTGACCTTTAACATTATATATTTCTATTTTTGGATTTTGTATATTTTCTCCCAGGCTGTAGGAGATGACAGTAGTAGGGTTAAAGGGGTTGGGGTAATTAGATATATTACTTTGTATCTTTTCAATATGAAAATCGTCAACAGAGGTAGAAACAGATGTTAGCTGAGTCCAGTGAAAACCACTACCACCACATTGCACTTTAGGGCTTAACTCAAACCAAGGTTGATTGCTACCGACGTTGTTGTGTTCTTCTACATAAGCCGGGTCACATATATCATAACGAGTCAGATCAGGATTACCGTATTGTCCATTATCGGATATTGCCCATACTGGGATCCAATTCCATTCATAGCAATATTCAACAATGCCATCGCATCTTATTTCAGTAATTTCATCAACATCAATATATTGTCCAGGATTTGCAGTATATTGTAATGCATTCCAAAAGCAATAACCAATATCTTCACCTGCTTCAACCAATTCATCTGCTTTATCTATTATGTTATTTCTGTCAGTGCTTGTCATAATTGGATTAAAACGACCTCCCCAAAAATCTTGACCGGCTAAAAATGCATCAAAGGTGTTAAGTTCAACGTGACAACCTGGACCTTGGGTTTCATAGACCATATTATTACCAGCCCATATACCAGCATGACCATGAATAAGAAACCAATAGGTACCGTCTCTATAAACAGCATCACCAACCTCTAATGCGTAAATTTGACATACAATTAAAACTAAGCAAAGCAGTAATATTATTCTCTTCATTTTATTCTCCCCTAATTTTTTCTAAGGTTCTGTAATTGTATGAACCTCTGTTTTTTTCCAAAATATCTAATGTAAGTTGACATTCTTTTTTCAATGTTTCATCGTTAGTACTTCTAGATATCTCATTTATTGAATCTTCATTAAAAGGTAATTCTGCTAATCTCAGAGCTTGAAGTCCATATATGATATTTTCTTTTTTTTGATAAATTTGGACCAACTTCTCAATCGCTGTTTGACTTTTTCTTAATGCATTTCTAATACCTCGATAATCAAATCTGCCGGAAGCTTCAATTATTTCGATTACAGCTGTTTCAGTCCTGAAGTTACCGAGTGAATATATCATTGATTGAAACATTTTTTCAGAGTTTGTTGTTCTGGCGATATGACCTATTTTCGTAACATACGATAAAGCAATGTCTGATTTTGATGAATTCCGACCTGCAGAACATATAATAACATCATCATATTCTGAAGGATTACTTAAAAAAGTTGTTAGCCATTTGTCCAAATCAGGATGATTTTTTCTTTGCATTGCGATAACAATAGCGCTTATCATTTTCGGTTCAAATGCTTCGTTCATTAAATCCGTAAGTAAATTATGAATTTTTATACCATCCGACTTAATGCCTAAAAGAGCGAACTTTTTTAAATAGATAGCTGTATCCTTTTCAAAAGGAATCAAACATAAAATATCTTGAAATTTATCATATCTGGCAGCTCCAGACGTTACCTCTGAATTTGCCATATCAATAACAAAATATCTGAATGTCTGATTATAGTCTTTTTCGGCAATCATATTCAGTATGCTGTTTTGATAATCAGTATCTTTAAAATGTTCTCTCATAAATGGTATAAAAGCCATTGCAGCATCAGTAAAATTATCATTCTCCGCAAACTCATACAACAGTTCTAAAAGACTAGCTGGACTTTGATCAGAAAGAAAATCAATCGAAAACTCAGATTCTTTACACTTCTGTAGATTATATCCTGCATTTATTCTTTCAAAATTTAAAATGATCTCTTTTGACTGGTTTGTTTTATCATCATAATTTATATCTGATTCGACAGAATCAGCTCTATCATTCAAATCAAGTTCTATAGCAATTAATGATATTTGTGCTATCATCATTATGCACAACATTAATAAAAACTTCTTCATTTCTTCTCCTTTTTTGGGATTAACAGTTCTCAACCGATATATATCCGGTTTTGTTTGATTATCGAAATTAAATACTTTTCTCTTTTTTTCAGCATTTAGCATTTAGCTCATTGGCAATTAGCCTTTTGCCCTTATCCTTTATACTTAAGCCTTTTCTACGGATCGTGCATGGGTTGCCTCCCCTTTTAATTTTCAATTGCCAATTTACAATTTACAATTAAAAATTTTCAATTTTTTATCTATTTTCTAATATTTTGAATTTTCCTTCTTCTTTTAAAAGCGATTTTTACCAGATTCCAAAGTGTTATTATCAAAACTAAATATAATAAAATAATAATAATAACTAACATAAATATCCCATCTTAAAATCTGGAATTCTTTATTTCTTCATAAATAAATTTTAATTCTTCTATTGTTGGTTTTCTGTAACTGATTTTCAAAAATCGGAAACCACCTAAAACCTTAGAAAAAAAACTAGCTTTTATTGAATATCCTAAAAAAAAAGTTCTTTTCAATTTGTAGATGATATTTCTCATTAGATTTTGAATTTTTGCATTCCTTGTATAAAACTGTATAATTCCCTTCGAGAATAATATATTCCGGTTCATTACAAATCGGACAATTGATTAAAATTATGTTATTTTTCTTGATTTTCTCTTTCATCTTACATTTCTTTTTCAAGGCTTTTTTTTAATCCTTCTTTTATCCTAAAGATAAGCTCATCATTATTAAATGGTTTAGTAATATAGTCGTTAGCACCCAGTTCCAAAGCTTCTGCTCTACTGGCAATACTGCTATAAGCTGTGATCATGATAGTTTGAATATCTTTATATTTTTGCTTTATTCTTTTTAATGCATCTAAACCATCCATTCCTGGTAAACGAATATCCAGAAGTACCAAATCTGGAATAGCTTTTTCTATCTCCTGTAAGGCAGCATAAGCATTCCCAGCAATTATCGTGCTGATTCCTATCCCATTTAAAATGTGCGAAAGCAGAAATTGCATATCTTTATTGTCTTCTACAATTAAAACAGAACCCATTATTTTTCCTTTTTTTACGTTGATTTACACTGATTACTCATGATTTATTATGCTTTTTTCTTTAAATAAAAAATATTTAAAATTACTTTTTATCCTAGTTTTTTTCATTTTTAATCTGCGTTAATCCTCGTTTAATTTTCCTTTTTTCATTTCAATATGCATTTGCCGAACCAAGCAAAAAAAATAAATATTGTAAGTATTAAGAATAGTTATAATTATTTGAAAAACAATAAATAATGAAATCGGTTTTTTTTTCAGGTAAAAAAAGTATGGAAATGAATTTCTTTTTTTTTGTGTCAGAAAAGGGGCAAGTGTGTCAAAATGGCACAGTCAAATTACAAACAAAATCCAAATATCAAATTACAAATAACAAATAAAAATCCAAATACACAATACCAAATACCCAATCTACAGTTATTGAAAATCAAGAAATTTATTCCTTAACATTTTATATATATGATAATGTAACAATGAAATATATCATCAAGTTTTATAAATTTTGATTTTGAAATTTTATTAGAAATTAGAAATTCGGATTTTGAAATTTAAAACGCTGCTTTTAGTTCTCTTAATTGTTTCAACAAGTTAGATGACAGAAATTGAAAAGGGAAATGTTTAATATTATTTTATGGGGTTCCATTTAAATGGAATTACAAATTTTCGCATCTTTCGATACAAACTTTTCCGCGTAATTTTTAAATAATCTGCTGCTTTGGTTTTATTTCCCTCAGCCAAGTTTAGAGCACGCAAAACCAGGTTCTTTCCTACTTCATTTATAACATTTTCCATTGAAAAATTCGGTTCAAAAACTTCGGGTATATAAATCTCATCATTAATCTCGTATAGACTTTTGGGTAAGCATCCAGGGTGAATATAATCGTCCATGCAAATTAAGACTGCTCTTTTGACTACATGTTTTAATTCTCTGACATTTCCGGGCCAATGATAATCTTGAAGAAATCTAATAGCTTTTGAAGAAAAGCCTCTCACATTTTTATCCAATTCGATATTAGCTTCAGCCAAGAATTCTTTTGCCAAAGTCAGAATATCATCTTTTCTTTCATAAAGCAATGGAAGAAAGATACTGAACTGGTTTAATCTATAAAACAAATCATCCCGAAATTCGTTTTTTTGAACTGCTTCCGAAAGGTCGGAATTGGCAGCTACAATAATGCGAACATCCACAGGAATAGGCTTTTTCCCTCCAATATGATAAATCTCATTCTCTTCAATCGCACGCAGCAATTTTTTCTGTCCATTTTCAGAAAGGTTTGTGATCTCATCAAAAAATAAAGTCCCACCCTCTGCAAGTTCAAACTTACCTTTTTTCATAGAACTCGCTCCGGTAAATGCACCTTCTTCATGACCGAATAACTCGCTTTCAAGGAGAGTTTCCGGTATTGCTCCGCAATCGATAGCAATAAACGGTTTTGAATTTCGTTTACTTTTTTGATGAATCATATTTGCAAAAACCTCTTTTCCGGTTCCACTTTTACCCTGGATAAGAACAATCATATTGGTAGGAGCAATCAAATTTACCTGTTTCATAATGTACTGAATTTCAGAACTTTCTCCCACAACAATTTCGTTTTTATCCCTGTCTTTTAATCTTTTTCTGAGTTCTTCTACTTCTTTTTTGAGAGATTGATTTTTCAATGCTTTTTTTATAGTAAAAATTATTTCATCATTATCAAACGGTTTTGTAATATAATCATAAGCTCCTAATTTCATTGCTTTCACAGAATCCCTGATCCCACAATAAGCTGTGATCATTATTATTTGGATTTCAGGATTGTTTTTTTTTACTTTTTCCAAAATTGCGAAACCATCCATTTTAGGCATGCGAACGTCGAGCACGCCACGATCTGGT
>SDBT01018534.1_pt1 | contig 10936 bp, 18 predicted proteins | sample 2277101 | NCBI WGS metagenome assembly SDBT01 (sample SAMN10404973, study PRJNA504765) | marine sediment metagenome | isolation source: marine sediment core GS10_PC15, 103 cmbsf | place: Arctic Ocean: Southern Knipovich Ridge | collected 2010 | reverse complement strand
CGAGCGAGTGAGAAATTGCAACCAGGGCTCGGTTGGAGGCGGTTGTCCCCAAGCATCGACGGGGTAATAGCGGCATGACAAGTCTGGAGTCGAGCACGATGCAGAAAGACGGAGCGGTGGCGGAGAACCCTTGGTTGCAACCGAGGTGGTCCGCAAGCCGGATTCGACTTCCGGGCACCGCTTTTACAAGCAAGATACCCCGGCGGCCTGCCATCGTGGCAGTATTCGGGTCGTGACCCGAAAGGAGGTTCATCTTCCCGTGTATGGAGCCGCCATAAGCACGGGCGTGGGTGCTGGATACCCAAGGGCAAACGCGAATAACACGGCCGTACGTCCTGTAGCGAACCGCACGTGACATAGAAACCAGCAAGTGGTGACAGCCCAGAGGGTCGAGTCGGTGCGAGGCCGGTACTTTGGCGGGGTGGTTTAATCGGGTAGAGCGCCGGTGCGAAATCGCCGGAGTTGTTGGTTCGAGACCAACCCCCGCTACTTACTACACTGGCGTGCCGTGGCGGCTTGGTAGGCGTGATACCTTGCCGACTTTAGGTCGAATGACGACGGCGGCCCGCCAGTTTTTTTGACTCACGGAAGCCGGGTCGAATGGACCTGCCCGGAATGGAGCCGGCTGGAGAGCTGGCATGACCACGTGGGGCGCGAGGAGCAGGAAGCGGCGTCCCCGTTTTCACGAAAGAGAAATTATGAGCGAAGAACAAACCGAACTGCCAGACACCCCGATACTGCCCTGGCGAATGGACGAGGAACACAACTGCATTGCCGCATCATCCAACGCATGGAACGGCGGCCCCGATGGATCGACGATCAACTATACGATGGAAGACATCGACGGCGGGGGTGTCTGGATGTTGCTCATTGAGGGTGCCGAGCTATCTCGCGGCAGCCTGATTGAGTGCATGGCAGAAGCCCAAGACCAAGGCGATGCGGACATTGAACGGCACAAGGCCAGCGAGCGAGCAGAGGCGGCGGCGGCGAGGCTTAATGCTAACGACAAACGCCGCCGCGAGATCGCAGCCGACCTTGCAAAGACAATGCAATGCAACTGCGACTTGGATGCCTGGACTCCCGAAGCGACCACGGGCCATTCGCACGTCTGCCGCATCCACAAAGAGACCATGCGGTTGTGGCTGGCGGGGCAATAACACGCCCCGATACCATCAACTAACCCTACTGCGAAAGGGAAACCATGAATAAAGACAAAGCGAAGCTGCTTTCCGGGTTGCCGCCCTCGAAGTCCGACCGGCTTCGGAGTGCTTGGCATGACTTCAACCGCGCCGCCGATATTGCGATGGCTGCCGGGTTCACTCTCGCGGAGTTGGGCGAGTACGGCTTCCGTCTCTTGTGGCCTGACGGCGCTATCACGGACATCTACCCAACGACGAGCCGCATCCACGTGCCCCAGGATCACAGGCCGCGAGCGCCGTTCTTGAAACTCCAAAAGCGTTGGACCCTCATCGACGTTGTCGTGGTGGCGATTGCGATTGCCGGCGACAAACCAGCGCCGGCAGTCGAACCGAAGCCCGACGTTCCAACCGCGAAGGAAACGATGGACGATCCGATACGAGAACTGATTGAGGTGGCGAGGTTCGCTGCCGAACTGTCCGTTAAGGCAATGTCTCACTCCATCTCAGGGGCCAAGAGAGAGGTCGCACTGAAGGATGTTGCCGATGCAATCGCCGCCGTGGAGGCGATGCCCCCGGATGCCGCATGGCATCCGAAGCCGACGTGTCCGGGTGACTGGATCGGAATGCACAACAACCAGATTGTGCGATGGAGTGCGAGAGAATTGGAGGCAATAAGTGATTCGTCGTGGGGCACCGCCGGCTATGTCGGCCCGATCCCGGAGAAGCCTGAAGAGACGGAGCCGGTAGCCGAGCCGCCCGCGTTTGAACCTCCCGAGACGTTGGAGGTAACGGTAAACTACGATGGCGTTTGCATGGGCAAGGGTGGATTGCGAGTGATAAAAGCTGGTGACGTAATCCGGTTGCGTCAGATAGTTGAGCCGCCAAAGGAAGAGCCGCCGACGCCAGAGGAACCGGAAGCAGGATACGCCGGCTATGATTGGCGCTCACTGGTAGAAGCTGGACTGGAGCCCCCGGATAAACACGGATGGCGTCCGTTGTCGAGCGAAGAAGATTACCAGCAATGGGGAGAGAAGGCGAGGTCCGCCTTGATTGTGCATCCACGACTAGAGCCGGTAGCCGAGCCGCCCACGGAAGAGCCGAATCTACCGCCGGAAGTCGAGGCCGCTAAGATCGTCGAGCAATTGGAATCGGCGTTCAAGCTCTTTGCCGACAAGATAAACGACACTCTGCGAGAGTACGATGTGGTGATTGCGAGAAACGTCGATGCAATCAGTGAATTGAAAGAGCGGATGTTCACGGAGCCGGCCCGAAACGAGGACAACCCCACGGATGCCATCTTGGAACTGTGCAAGCGGGTCGATGCACTTGAGGAAAGGACAAAGCCATGAGCGACCTGCAATCATCCTTCGCCGCTATCGACGCACTCACCGGCCCGGACAACTGGCTGGTGGCCGCAACGTGCAAAGGGCTGTTGGAAGGCTACCACGCACGGTGGGCAACGGCCCAGGCGGGTATTGAACTGATTACGTCCGAACAGACATACATTGCACCGCTCCGCAACTTGGAGACTGGCAGCGATAGCCGCACGTTCAAGCTGGCTGGTAAACTCGATAAGGTAACACGCGACAACGGCATCGTACTTGAAGACCACAAAACCACGTCGATGGAAATTGAAGACCCCGCTGGACCGTACTGGCGTCAACTTGCGATAGAATCACAAGCCAAACATTACGAGCTTCTGCTGTTTGCTAACGGCATAAAGATTGACCGGATCGTATGGGACGTGGTACGCAAGCCCGGCATACGTCCGAAGAAACTTACAGCAGCGAACAGAAAGGGCGTTACGTCGCTGGGCGAGTATTGCGGCCGGAAGTTGTCCAGTGAAACACGGCAGTTATTCGTTACCGAAGAACGGGAGAACGCAGAACTATTTCAAGCACGGTTGGCGGTTGAATGTCTTGAGCATCCCGAGCGATACTTCGCACGCCGGAGTATTCCACGCGGACGAAATGAGCTTGTGGACTACATCAATGAAGTCTGGCAAATGGGCCAAGAGATACTTGCTAGCCGCCGCAACGGGTGGACGTTTCGCAACTCCAAGGCGTGTATGCAATGGGGCTCGGCGTGCGAGTACCTTGGCATTTGCTCTGGGTACGATACGCCGGAGTCTGATAATTGGACAACCCGGGACAACACGCATGCGGAACTCGGTGATACGAACGAGACAAAGGAACTGCTGACCAATAGCCGGTTGACCTGTTACCAAACTTGCCGACGCAAGCACTACTACCGATACGATCTTGGCATCGAAAGAGTGGATGCCGAAGAACGCGAAGCACTATTTTTTGGAACCGTCTGGCACGCTGGGCTCGATGCGTGGTGGGCCGCTAACTCGAAACAACGAAAGGAAAGCGATGAACAATGAGACACGAAGATTCACCCTTCAACACCCCGACCTTGAAACGCTCTGCGGTGTAGTTTGGCCGTGTGGAGATTATGCTGTACAACTTGAACGTGGTTACCAGCCGACGTTCTACAACGACGAAGCAGAAATGCTTTCTGACCATCCCGGCTACAAAGTCCAGTACCTTGACCCAAAGGAAACCGATGAACCAGAAAGCACCCCCAGTGGCACCGCCGGCACCAGCTAAGGATTGGCTGGCAGAATTGCAAACCGACGCGAAGCCGCGTAAAGTGGCAATGACCGCGTTCGGCCCGCCCGGCATCGGCAAAACAGAATTCGGTGCGGCGTTACCGAATCCGGTATTCCTCATTGACGATAAAGAGGACGGCGTGAACACGCTGAAAGCCAGCGGGCTCATTGACAAGGGCATACCCGTCTTTCCGGCCGCGACCAACTGGACCGACGCTCTTGCGATGGTTGGAGCGGTTGTCGATTCGCCGTATGATTCGCTGGTGATTGACACGATCGGCGGGATGGAGCGGCTGTGCCACCACTACGTTTGCCGTCGAGATTTTAAGAGCAAGTGGACGGAAGGTTTTCTAGCATACGGCAAGGGAGTCGAGACTTCCCTCGCCGAATGGCTTGAACTGTTGACCGCTCTGGACCGTGTGCGGGATGCTGGTAAGCGGGTTCTACTGTTGGCCCACTCGCATATCAAGCCGTACAAAAACCCGCTCGGCGAAGACTACGATAGATTCACGCCTGCAGTTCACCCGAAAACGTGGAACCTGACTCACCGATGGTCGGACGTGGTTCTGTTTCTGAACTACCATATCGAAGTGGACGAAAGCGGCACACGGGCAAAAGGCAAGGGCGGGCAAGCCCGCAATATGCACACGGAATACTGTGCAGCATTCGAGGCGAAGAACCGACACCGCTTGCCAGCTGTAATCAGCATGGGCAACAGCGGCAAGGAAGCGTGGGGAAATCTTACTACAGCAATCGACACAGCACGAAAGGGTTAGAGTCATGGCATACGATCAAACAATTTACCCGGCAGATACGTATTGGGTGAACTTTACCGAACAAACCATCAAGGACGGAAGCAAGGGGCCGTACATCATGGTTCGGTTTGACGTGCTATCTCGCGTCGATCCGGCCGATCCGATAAACAGTGCAATCGGCATGGACGACACTGGCACTGGCGACGTTTTGTTTTTGCATCTATCCGAAGATGCGGCCCCTTGGACGATCAAAAAACTCAAGGCGCTTGGATGGACCGGTACAAGCCTGTCTGACATTATGCCGGGTGGTTCGTTTTCGCTTGTCGGGCTTAACGCGCAACTCACAACGGTTCCCGGTCGCAACAGCAAAGGCGAACCGAAAAACGACTTTGAGCTTGCCGATTTCGGTGGCGGAGACAAACAGCCAATCGACGAAACAAAGCTGAAAAACCACCTGGACCGGCTGGACACTCTCTTCGGTGCGGAAATCAAAGGCGGTACTCCGGCAGCGGCACCCGCTCCGCCTGTCCAACAGCAAACCCAGCCGACAGCCCAGGCGGCTCCGCAACAGGCGGCAACGATCCATGGAGCACCGATTGGGCAAGCACCGCCAGCGGGCAACACGACTGGCGATACACCGTTTTAGCATTCGCGGGGTTCGTCTAATCAAGACACCGACGAAGGAAATACTGGTGCGAATCCAGTACCCCACATTTACTCACGAAAGGAAACAACCAATGGAACTACCGACAATTAAGAGTACCGACACCGCCGATGAAATTCGTGCGAAAATGGATGTGCGAGAGAAACAGCACAGGTCATGGATGGCCGGTGCGAGGGCACTTGCCAAGGTGCTAGAAACTCAGGCCCCCTTAGTGGCCTATACGGCCTCTGCTGACTCCGGCGACTCGGTAGCCGAATCCGAGCCAGCAGGCCCCGGAACGGACGCTGCGGGCAACGATTCCGAGGTTTCGGGGGTCGATTGGGACGAAAGGCGTGCTGCGTTGAATGCATTGACGACAGTCGCCGCTATTGAGAGGTTCCGTCGTAGTCTACCTGAGGGGCGCAGCGCGGCCGACAGGGAAATGAATAATAAGGTTTTTGGTGAACGGATAGAGGCACTTCCGGAGATTGATTGGAACGACCACCAATCCCAGTTGAACCGAATTGGCGAAACAACCAAAGTGCCTACATACTGCCGAAGAGCCAGTAAAGATTGGAGCAGCCGCGATTGCGACCGCTTGGGTGTGATGGGCCGAGAGAGAATCGCGGAAATCGAAGCCGAATCGGGCTCCGGCGACGGGGAAACGGGGGTCGATTGGGGCATTGAACAGGTGGCAGTGGACCAACTGAAGACGGAAAAGTCCGTCAATCGCCATCGGGAGCAGACACTTCCGACGCTGAATTCGGGAGACAGTAGGAAATTTAACGCGATGTGCAACAGGAAAATCGATGAAATCAAGGCGGGTTAGTCTCCGCCGGCCGCGTCCCGGAGTTCCCCTTTCACCGGGGCGCGGTTTTTCCCAAGGAGCGACTTATGTTCACCAGATTTTTTCGCCGCCGACGTTTCCGCTGGGCAATGAAGCTAGTCGGGCATCCGTCAAATATGCCGTACCCTCCAAAATCAGCACCGTGGGCGTGCAATCATCGCGGCTTACCGCTACAAAATGGCGAAATGTGCGGAGACTGCTTTGCGTACATGCCGCTGGAAACGACAGGTGGTAGTGGCACGATCGAAAGCAAGATGCAGGACAAGGCAAAGCCATGAGCGACGACAAACCAGAATACGACTCAATCGACGACATACCGGAAGCGGAGCCATTGGCCATTGCGGTTGGCGGCAAGGTGCTTGTCCAGCCCGACAAGCCAGACCCGGCGGCAGAGTACCCAGGTCTTTGTGAATTAGTGTTATGCAAGCACGAACTTTTTTACCAGACTGCCGATGGCGAAACGATTAAGTCCACGTATCCGTCAAGCGTGGGCGAGGCAGAATTACAAGCCAACCGGCTGGGCGTTCCCTGGTCGGAGCAATAGGAACAACCCATGAGCGAGATATTGAATCCATGCCCGTGTTGCGGTGGGAGCCCAGTGGTGCGCAAATGGAACTGGGGGGGATTGATCCGCTCTTGGTATAACGGCGAGTCAATCGTCGATACCGCTATCGAATGCAGTGACTGCGGATTGACAACTCGTCGCAAGGTCGGCGTATCAAAAGAACATGCCGTTGCAATGTGGAATTGTCGAACGCCCGTAAAGCCACGCAGCACCGACAAACAAGACCCGGTCGAAGTGAAACGAGCCATTGAACTCGTCACGACATACGAATGGAAGGGCGACACCCGCGTGGTTATGACGAAGGTGATAGGGGCTGGCATCGTGCTGGCGAAAGCTTACGCCGACCAACAGACCGCAACCGACAGCTTTCGGGTGGTATCAGAAATCCGACGCAGGACGATAGACCGCATGACCGAAGAACTGAAAGACCAGCAGGACGAGCTTGATCGGCTGCGGGAGCTAACCGGGGAGTTACTGGAGACTTGGCAATGCAGCGACTATGACACCATGGAAAAAGCGTACCGGGCCGTCCGTCCAATCGTCAGGAAGTTAGTAGAACATGCCGCCAAAACGAAAGGCCCCGACGATGAGTAATACCGATAAAGACCCGGCGGCAGTGGCGGCGGAGAAGCTGATTCCCGGTGAGAAGTGGCACTGGCAGGCCGATGAATGCAAGTCGATAGCCGACATCATCCGGTCCGCCTACGCCGAGCAGCAGGCCGATCTTGAGCGGCTGCGGAAATTGTTGCACAAAATGCTGTGTGCATCCCTGGAAAACGATACTCAGGCCGTACTTAGCATGGTATCGGCAGAGGCAGCGAGAGAGCCATGGGGAGTGACAGACTCCAACACGAAAGGCCCCGACGATGAGTGATGAACCCCTCACGAAAAACGAAGTAGAAGAGGTACTCGACAGCTACGATCTACTGGATGGCCCAGGGACGTGGAATGTTCCTCGACGTATAACCAAGGAATGGATTGCCAAGTCTGCCCGCCTGGAAACGCACGAAGCGAACGCACGATCGGCACTGGGCGACGACATTGACGACCTTGGCGACCCGATCACCATTGCGTTGACTCTACTGGCGACCACCACGGCGGCGTATAAGGAGTTGGCGGGGAAACTTCCGACTTTCGAGGACGGGACGCCAATAATGGACGGTGACGCATGTTTCTTCCCGTGTGCCAATAGTGTACTGGAATGGTTCGCGTACATGAGCCCACAAATGAGTAAGGTACCGCCTTACCCATGGAAGAAGTGCCACCGAACAAAAGCAGCCGCCGAACAAGCGAAAGCAAAACAATGAGTCTCATAAAGGTCATCGAGTGCGACGGCGAAGGCTGCGGACGACGCATCAAGGTCAGCCCGTATCCCGCCTACGTCGCCCGCGAGAGTCTGCGAAACCCGGGAGGATGGACTGGCAGCCACGGGAAGGATTACTGCCCCGACTGTAGGCGAAAAAAAGAAAGTGAGGGACGCGATGCCACTCTACCCGTCAGTTGAAACAGTCGCCGCGAGAGAAGTTGCCATGCGAGGGCCGCTAACGGCCAAGCAAGTGGATGAATGCCAGCGGTACCATGCGGTGAACACAACGCATCGTGACTCGATAACGCTTCGATTGGCCACCGAATGGAAGGCCCTCACCGCCGACCGCGACCGGCTGAAAGAGTTGGCCGCCGAAGTTAAACCGTGTCGCACGGAGCCGTTGGCCATCTTGGACGTTAAGGCAGCGCGAGATTGCACGGCAGACCACCTAAACCGCGAAGTTCTGTATCGCGTTTCCGTTGAATGGCTAGAAATGAAAGCTGAAATTGAGCGTAAAGACAACCAGCTTGCGGCGATGGACACAATCACATCCCAACGTGATGAGATGCTGGCTGAGCGGGACAAGCTGGCGGAGAAGCTAAAAGGCCGTGATGACGAAGCACGCCGACTGTACTCTTGGATTGACGACTTGCAATCCGGCATGTACGTGAACTGCGTCTACTGCGGGCATCGGTATGGACCAAGCGACGAAGTGCCCGCGTCGATGGCCGACGTGTTGACGCAGCATGTCGAGAGTTGCCCGAAGCATCCGATGTCAACATTGAAGACCGAGCGCGACCGGCTGGCGGGGGAGTTGTTGGGCTCTCATCGGTTAGCGTATCACGTCGCACGGGCGGTTCAACGTGGCGGCATTGGCACGCGGTCACAGATTGGAGATACCCTGCTGGACTTCCTCGACATTGGAGGGCCGGACGGCTTGCGGGATGTTCCGGCGTGGATCGCACAATACGAAGCGAAACAAGCCACCCCCGAGCCCGCAGCGGCCGAGACGCAGGAGGGCGGGTGATGGATAACCAGCCATGCATCATCGACGGCAGGCAATGGCCAACCCAGCGGAACGCAGCTAACGCCATGCGTGGACTGCGCGTCCGTGGGGACGAAGACATTGTCGCTATCGTTCAAGCCTACAGCGACCTACTGGGGGCCACCAGCAAACGTCGTAATCGGATCGTTTCCGAACTACGCAAGGCAACGAGGCAGCCGTCAACACGGATAGGTAACCGATAACCAAGCAGCGGCAAGTCCGCAGGAGAGTGGTGATGTCACATTTACATGAAGCTATCGGCGACATTCGGGAAATCCTCCACGGCCTAGAGCGGGAGTCCACTGACACCGTCGTACTGTGGCACAAGCTGACGCCTCCGCAATTGATCCAGGTAGACCAATTGCTGAACCGAATAGAAGACATGAGCAACGACAACTAACCATCGCGGCGGCGGCGTGTTCGCGATTTCAAGGAGACGACGATGGGACTAGCAGCAGGTGTTTCAGTTGTCGTGCTAGTGGCGTGTCTTGTGGCACTTGTATGTATTTACGTCAGAGAGTAAGTAGCCGCCATCGACGCGGCCCGGCAACTCGTAAAGGCACAAGGCGATGAACAAACTGAATAGACTCCAGTTGCAACTACTGGCCGAGGTGTGCTCGGTCAAACATCCGGTCGGGACAGCAAATAGGCTGCGGACCGCTGAGTCATTGGAACGTCGCGGCCTGTTAGAAATTCAATTGCGATGTGGACTCAAAGTCATGCGAGCAACGGAAGCGGGGAAACAACTCATACAGGAGAAACGTGATGAGCACGCATGAAGAGCGACAAGCGAGAGCGCAAAAGTACGCCGGCAGTTACCGGCCCCCAGCGTCGATAGACCAGTTTGTCGAGGCAATCCGCAAAGGGTATGCTGACGGATTTTCGCAAGGATATTCGATCGCGGAATCCGACAGTGTTGTGAAGGCAGCCGACGACCCCAACCACCGGGCGTTGCTGGAGGAAGCCCAGCAACCCCCGCCCGCCGAGAGCGGCGAGGAAGAGCCGCCCGAGCTTGTCGAAGTAGTAACAGGTGGCAGGATAACCAAATTCCGAACCATAGCCGACGCTGCCGTGCAGATTGGTTTACTACATACGATAATGGCCGAGCGCAGAAAGAGGGAGGAGTCGCAATCCCAGCAGCCCCCGCCCGCCTGGAGCGATGATCCGGTCGGGCCGATGGATGGGGAGGAGAGCTGCAACTGGTGCGACGACAACGGGATCGTCGATCTGCGATGGGTCAAAACGTGGACAGATGGCCAATGGTACTGCCGCTATGGCAATGGCGACAATTGGCGACAATGTCCGTCACATTGGAAGTTCAAGCCTTGCCTCCCTCCCGAGCCTGCCGAGCCTGCCGAGCCTGCCGAGCCGGAAGCGGACTGCGATGGATGCACGGAGCAGCCGGAGGAAGCCCGCGCCGCCCTGGCCGAGAGCGGGGCGGTGAAGATAGGCTTCGATCCCGCAGGACCAGAAGGGAGCTACCCGGTGAGAACTGTCGTTGACCGTGGCGCCGGGCAATGCAAGGGCCGTACCGAACCAGAGGAGGACTGCGATGGGTGTACGGAGCAGCTGGAGGAAGCCCAGCAGCCCCCGTCCGCCTGGAGCGATGATCCGGTCGGGCCAACGGATGGGACGGAGTTTTTTAATTGGTTCTGGAGTACTGCCGGCCGAACGCTGCACAAGCTGCGCAGAGTCGATACGGACTGGCTAATGATGACCGTGGATGGATGGGTTATGGTGAACGACAACTGGAAATATCAGGCTGCCAACTTGACCCCTCCCGCCCTGTCATCTCATCTTACCAGATTAGAAAAGACACAAACCATGCTTCCTACGATATTTTCAGTGACCATTATCCGAAATGGAACAAGGACTTCACGGAAGTCTTTATGCCCACCATTTATGATGAATGGATACACGCCCTGGGACATACCTCGCATGAGTGGTTTCACGATCCCAATGGAAGGGACTACTGGGGCCGAAGCCTGGACATAGCATGGAGCAATTTCTGAAAGACTATCA
>SDBT01018533.1_pt1 | contig 10936 bp, 10 predicted proteins | sample 2277101 | NCBI WGS metagenome assembly SDBT01 (sample SAMN10404973, study PRJNA504765) | marine sediment metagenome | isolation source: marine sediment core GS10_PC15, 103 cmbsf | place: Arctic Ocean: Southern Knipovich Ridge | collected 2010 | reverse complement strand
GAGGAACGTGCCAGCAGCCAATTGCCGGTTGTAAGGGCCAATCCACCGATGACCCCGAAGGTGATGATCACCGTGACCATTCGAGCAGACAATGAGCGATTGTAGGGCCCGATTTCGGTGTGAGCTGGACGATGCCACGGCACCAAAGTTCGAATGCTCTCGGCAACCACACCGGCGATGGCCATTTCGAGCACACTGGCCAACATCGTGGGACCAAGAAGCGAAAGTGTGTAGTCCAGCGCGGTGAAGAAATCGCCGCTGCTGTACGCGAAGTTCTCAAGGGAATGTAGACCGCCGAATAGTAAGCCGACAGCCAATGCGCTCGGCAAGGGGCGGGCGGCCAATCGTCCAGGCCAATCCGCATAGTTTCGCCGGATAAGCCAGGCAAAAACGGCTGCCTGCGCGGCAACGCTAAATGGCGTCAGCAGCCGCTGTGTTTCCCAACCTCCGCGCGCGAGGCCCCCAAAGAAAGCGACAATAATCGCAAAGGGCTCACCGAGCAATCCTGCCGCCAGTACCCACGGCACCGCGCCGAACAATGGGAATGAAGCGCCGACCGGTTCGATGGGCAGGCCAGGCGATGCGACCCCCACCCCAACCGGAAACTGAACGCTCAGCAAAGCCGCAGCCAGCGGCGCGGAAATCAGCAAGCCTATGAATAGGTTTCGATCAGCTGTGGTCGAAAGGCTGAGTCGCTTATGTCGCAGACCCAGAACGATCAGCAAACCATAGACCGCGATGAGGACGTACCCGACATCGCGGATGGGTAACGCTAAATAGAAGGATCCCCCAAATCCCCAACTCCCCACGTTCATGGGGCCTCCAAACTCAAGAGCGGCGCCGGGATTATACAGGCCGAGCAAAGATTCCGAAATTGTGCGCGTCAGCCGGGCAATGCTTCCTTGGAGCCGCAAAACCACCTAACATAAGGTGTGGGAACGGCGAATCCTTGCTCCGGTTTGCCCTTTATGCTAGACTGCCTTAGCTCTCTTTTCTGGAAAAATGTGACCGAAAAAATCCTCATCATCGATGACGACATCGACACTCTGAAGCTTGTCGGGCTGATGCTAGAACGGCAGGGATATCAGATTGCTGTCGCGAGCAACGGCACCATCGGGCTCTCCAAGGCTGCCTCAGAGCAGCCTGATTTAATTCTGCTGGACGTCATGATGCCCGACATGGATGGATATCAGGTGACCGAGCGACTTCGATCCGACCCCTCGCTCTCGCACATCCCAATCGTGATGTTCACTGCAAAGACGATGGTAGATGACAAGGTCAAAGGCTTCGAATCTGGAGTCGATGATTACCTGACGAAACCCACCCACCCCGCAGAGTTGACGGCGCACGTTAAGGCAGTGCTTTCCAGGTCAGTAGCAACCCCGGCTGCCAAAGCGCCCGAGCAAGCGCAGATCATCAGCTTCTTCGGTACGCGGGCCGGACTAGGGACGTCGACCCTCGCACTGAACGTTGGGGTCGCAATGCAGCAAAGCGGGATAAACGTTATCGTTGCAGAAATCAATCCGGGCCGGGGCTCGATGGCCTTGAATTTGGGGATTACCACTCCCACTGGTCTGAGCGCCCTGCTCTCTCGGTCTCTGAAAGATATTCATCTCAGATCGGTCGAGTCAGAACTGGTTACCCATAACAGCGGCGTTCGCTTTCTTCTTTCGTCCTATCAGCCGCAAGAGGCAGAATTGGATGATGCGGTATCTCAAATGGAGACGGTGATCAACAGCCTGACCACCATGAGCGATGTCCTTATTCTGGATATCGGCTCTGGGATACGCCCCTATACCAGGCCATTACTAGGCATGAGCACGCGGGTAATCGTGGTTGTTGAACCGGTTTATCCTTCCAATGTGATTGCCCGGGCGGTGCTCGAGGAAATTTTCTCGGGCGGATTAGAGCGAATCAAGACCAGTCTGGCCTTGATTACCCGCGAACGAACCAGCCTCAACATCCCATGGAAACAGGTGGAGGCCGATCTCGGAATCGAACTGGCGGGCATCGTTTCTCCGGCCCCAGAACTCGCACAGCAGGCAGCCCAGAACGGCAAGCCGCTGGTGATCTTGCACCGCGACACACTGACAGGCGATCAGATCCGCAAGATGACTGAGACAATCAGTTCACAACTGACCGTCGCAAATCCCCTTTGACCGAAACCAATATTCAGCAGCAAACCCGTCAAGCAGCGGACCTGCTGCTGAACTCAAAGCATGCAGTTGCGCTAACCAGCGCCGGTATGTCGACTCCATCCGGAATACCCGATTTCCGGTCGACACGTTCTGGCATCTGGAGCGAGGTCGATCCGATGGAGAGGGCCTCCCTTTCCAGCTTTCGCTATGACCCCGATAAATTTTACGGTTGGTTCCATTCGCTAGCACAATTGATTTGGACTGCAGAACCGAATGACGCTCACGCCGCGCTGGCATCGCTGGAGCAAGCCGGTCCGCTTGAGGGGATCGTGACGCAGAATGTGGATGGCCTGCATCAGCGGGCCGGCTCAATTCAAGTGAACGAAATCCATGGGCATTTACGCGCTGCAGTTTGTGTCGACTGTCTCCAACGTCACGACTCGGAGTCACTTTTTGAAATCTTTGTGGCTACGGGCATCGCCCCAAGCTGCGACTCATGCAGCGGCAATCTGAAGCCGGAGGTGGTTCTCTTCGGCGAACAGCTGCCTCATGAAGCGATTGCTGCAGCAAATGCGCTGTTCGATTCGACGGATATGGTCATCATCGGTGGCTCGTCGCTCGAAGTCGCACCTGCTTCGGGGCTCCCTTTTCGTTCGCTCGAGCGCTCGGCCAGTTTGGTGATCATCGATCAAGCACCAACCTACCTTGACTCGCGCGCCGATGTGGTCTTGACGGGAGACGTAGCCGAACTGCTTCCTATGATCGTTAATGAGGTGCATCTTGAGCAGTAGCAAACCTCCCGGTCCAGATACGGCCATTCGGAACTATCCAAAACTGCTGAACCGCTACGAGCGCCTACTGGAGCTGACTTCGGATTTGGCCGCCACATTCGACCTGGATACTTTGCTTCAGAGGATCGTGGTAGCGGCTCGAGAGCTAACCGACAGCGAAGCCTCATCACTTCTGCTCTATGAAAAACAGACCCATTCGCTCTACTTCGAAGCGGCCACGGGCGCGCTTGTGAGCGGCGTCGGGCAGCGGGCGATTCCGGCCGACAACAGCATCGCAGGCTGGGTATTCACTCATGGAGAAGCGATCGTCTCCCAGGACGTGATTAACGATCCACGTTTCTACCGAGAGTTGGATGCGCTGACACAATTTGAAACTCAGAGCATCCTTGGGGTTCCGCTGCGCACGAAGGATAAGGTTCTGGGAGTCATCGAATCGGTAAATAAGGTGGATGGAATCTTCACTGATGAAGACGTACAAATCCTGCAGACCCTGGCAGCGCAGGCCGCCATCGCTATCGAGAACAGCCAACTCTTCATGCAAAGCGATCTCATCGCGGAGATCGTACATGAACTGCGAACTCCGCTAGCTGCGCTAACCGCGGCTTCCCATCTGATGCAACGGCCAGAACTCCCAGATGATCAACGCACCAAGCTGGGCCAAACGATCCTGAATGAGGTTCAACGCCTCAACGACCTCACCACCGATTTCCTGGAACTGTCACGGTTGGAATCCGGACGCGTGCACTTTAAGCGTGAGCCGGTTCATCTGGGCGGGCTTGTTCAGGAATCTTTGGAATTGGTCCGCGCCCAGGCAGAATCCAGAGAGATCGGGCTAGAAACTGAAATTGATGATTCGTTGGTGCCGGTGCACGGTGACCGAAAAATTCTCAAGCAACTCGTGTTGAATCTCCTGACGAATGCGATCAAATACAGCAATCCGGGGGATGTTGTGACGGTGACCCTGCAATCAGCAGGGGATGAAGTGAAGCTTGAATTTCGTGACACGGGGCGAGGAATCTCGTCCGAAGATCAGGAGCGATTGTTTCAGCGCTTCTACCGTGCCGGGGATGCTGCAGACAATATTCAGGGGACCGGTTTGGGCCTCGTCATCGCCAAACGGATTGCGGAGAGCCATGAAGGCTCGATAACGGTCGAGAGCACCCTCGGGAAGGGCGCTACTTTTACCGTAACGCTCCCAGTTGAGACGTCAACAAAGATAGCCACCCGGCCGCGTAGCTAGCCATTCCCTTTACTGATTTCAATTCCTAGGGAGACCCAGCGGACTCCGTTTGGTTTGCTTGCAGCCTTTGGTTTGCTTGCAGTCCTACCCTCTTCGCCCGAACTGCCGCTCCAGAGCTGCAACCGAAAGGTGCACCATCGTGGGACGTCCATGCGGACAGGTTCGAGGCGAAGCACTTCGTTCAAGGTCCAAGATTAGCTGCCTCTGTTCCTCCAATGACAGAACCTGTCCTGCTTTGATGGCGGCCCGTTTGCAAATTCGTGCCGCCAACCGCGCTTCCTTCACTGCCGCAAGCGGGGTTTCATCTTCTTCAAAATCTTCGACCACCACCCTCAGTGCCCGCTCAGGTGACAAGTTCGATACTGAGGCCGGTAAGGCTCTGACTCGAAAAGCGTGTGCCCCGAACGGTTCGATCGAGAATCCCAACGACTCGAGCACCTTCAGATTGCTCTCCACCACTTCGGCCTCGGCCTGCGTGAGCTCTACGGTCTCTGCCTCGAGCAGCCCTTGAGATTCCGGAAGCTCGGCCTCGACCTGTGCCATGAGCTTGTCAAAAAGTACCCGCTCATGTGCTGCATGCTGGTCAATGAGATAAACACCGTCCGGACCTTCTGCAACCAGATAGGTAGCGCCAACCTGACCAACCGAGCGCAAGATTGGGACGGTCATCGTTTTTTGGGCAGGAGCCTCGATGCTCCGTTCCACGGGCTCCGGACTACCGATGGTCTGTGGGGACCGTTCACCCGACCAAATTGAGTCCATCGGCATCGGTTGAACGGGTGCTTGCCCGAGCAGAGTTGCGCGAACAGCCCGCTGTACGATTGAAAAGACCAGCGCCGGATCTTCAAAGCGGATTTCTGATTTCGCAGGATGAACGTTGACATCGACCACTTCAGGCGGTGCTTCAACAAATATCAGGGCTATCGGGAAACGTCCGACCATCAGGAACGTATGATATGCCTGCGTGACCGCCGATCCCAGGCTTACGTCTTGAATCCACCGCCCGTTGACGATCAAAGTAATCTCGCGTCGGTTGGAGCGACTAATAAACGGCGCTCCTGCAAAACCTGAGACATTGATCCCTTCGCTGGATGCTTTGGCGACAGGGATCATTTGCTGAGCGATATCCAGGCCATAGATCTCCGCCAATACCTCCAATGAGTCTCCATTCCCTGTAGTTTGGAGTTTGGTCCGACCCTCGATAACCAGTTCGAAGCTGCGGTCGGGATATGCCATGGCATAGCGGGTCACGAGCCGAGAAATCCAATTCCGTTCGGTGGTATCCGTCTTTAAGAACCGTCGCCTGGCTGGCACGTTGAAAAATAGATCCTTCACTTGAACGACTGTGCCCTCAGGAATCCCAACCTTATCCGCATCTCCGAGCAGACCTCCACTAACTGACAAACGTGTGCCTGCTTCTTCTCCTTCGGCGCGCGTGGACAACATCATTCGCGAGACCGCGCCAATGGAAGCCAGCGCCTCCCCGCGAAAGCCAAGAGTGCTGATTGATTGCAAGTCGGCGAGCGTTTCCACCTTTGAGGTCGAATAACGCTTGACCGCTAGCTCGACCTGCGACTGAGGAATTCCAGAGCCATTGTCGGCAACTTCGATCAGGGATTTTCCGCCATCTTTGATCTGTACCTGCAGCCTGGTTGCACCAGCATCTAGCGAGTTTTCAATCAACTCCTTTACGATCGATGAAGGGCGTTCGACGACTTCGCCGGCCGCGATGGCAGATGAAACTTCGTCGGATAGGGCGTGAATTGGCATGGCCAATGATTATAAAGCTGCCGGTTGACCCGCATCCCCCGACTGCATATACTCGACAAGTCGCTATGGAATCCGGACCTCAGTTCAGTCCCGCGGTTGTCATCTGTTTGGTAGTGGCGATCGTTATTGCAGTAAATGGAGTATTGGTGTTGGCAGTACGGCGCGGGGGCAGTGAGGTCGAGATGCTGAGGCGAGCAGCCAAGGCCGCGCGCAATCCATGGGGTAGTCAAGAGAAAGAAATGAGCGAATTACGCGAAAGAGTAGCGCAGTTAGAGTCTGAGAGTACAAGTAGTTCTGGCCCCGAGGAATAGATGAGCAAATGGAGTGAAATGATCGCGTGGTCCGGACCGGGGTGCGGCAGCGCAGGATACGATGAATAAGATAATGAGTCTGCAAGAAAGCGTGGGATTGCTTCCTAAGAACGGCGGCGTGTTGGGCCTGGGTGGAGTGACGAATTATCGGCGCCCGATGGCATTCGCTCTGGCCATGCTCGCCAACCCCCCTTCCCAACCCGTGACGCTGCTCACTTTTACCGCTGGTTTGGAAAGCGACCTGCTGGTGGGAGCGGGTCTCGTAGCCAAGGTCAGAACCTGTTACTTTGGCCTCGAGGCGTTTGGGCTGGCTCCAAATTTCACGCAGGCCTCGGATCTCGAAATCATCGAGGAGAGCGAAGCCAGCCTGGCGCTCGGACTGCGGGCAACACTCGGCAAGGTCGGATTCATGCCCTCCCTGGCTTGGCAAGGCACAGACTTAATGAAGCTGCGCCCGGATGTGAAGGAAATAAGTGACCCATACACTGGCGAAGTACTCACCGCCTTCCCTGCCGTTCATTGCGATCTGGCCGTAATCCATGCGCTGCGAGCAGATCCTATGGGAAACGCTCAGCTCGGACAAAATATAGGTGTGGATCGAGAATTGGCCTACGCAACCGAGAAAGTGCTCGTAACCGCAGAAGAGATTGTCCCAAGGCTCGATCGGGCAGATGTTGATGGATCGGTAGTTACCGCCGTCGCCGAAGCGCCAAAAGGCGCCTGGCCAACATCATGTCATCCAAATTACCCTTTGGACGGGCAAGAATTCTTAAATTATGTGGAGTTGGCCGGGACCGAGGGCTACGATGCGCTCATACAGTCCTGGACTTCTCGCCACCTCCAGTAGCCTGCATTCCGCATTGCGGTCCGCCCCAGTACTGTTCATCCTTCTCTTATGAACCTGTGATATTTTCACCCGGTTCTACCGTATCAGGAGCATTCACATGAAATCCAATGCCACGAAAATTCTGCTTGTGCTCGCCGCTGCAGTCGGATTGACTGGAATCGCGTTTACTTCCGGGGTCGCGCTCGGTTACGTGGCTCCACGAATTACTGCTTCCTCAGGCGAAGCGCCTCCAATCGAATTCTCAATCCCGCAAATCGTTACCCGGGACGACGTCACACCTGAAGTCCAGGGAGATCGCGACGATCTGATTGCGCCTTTCTGGGAAGCCTGGGAGATCTTACAAGACGACTACGTAGACCAGCCGTTAGATAGCGAGACCCTGATGCGCGGCGCGATCCGCGGCCTGGTGGATTCGCTTGAAGATCCCCACACTTCCTACATGGATCCCGATCAATTTCTCCAGGCGAATTTACCTTTGAACGGTGAGTACGAGGGAATCGGCGCTTGGGTGGATTCGGAAGCCGAGTTCCTGACTATCATTTCCACCATGCCGGGCTCGCCGGCCGAGGCCGCCGGGCTGCAGTCTGGAGATCAGGTCATTGGTGTCAACGGAGATGACGTAATTGGGCTGGATCCCAGCCTTGTCATTCGTCAAGTGTTAGGCCCTGCGGGAACCCCGGTCGTTTTAACCATCCGAAGAGAAGAGGTTCCGGAACCATTCGATGTTGAAATCATCCGAGACAAGATCGACCTGCCGAGCGTCGAAAGCGAAATACTTGACGACAATATCGCCTATGTGCGTCTCTTTTCATTCGGTGCGGATACTGCGAGTGATTTAAGCCGGGCGCTTAGAGATCTGTTGCGTGACGATCCTAAGGGCCTAATACTTGATTTGCGCGGGAATGGTGGAGGCTTCTTGAATTCCTCGGTTGATGTCGCCTCAGAATTCCTTTCAGATGGCGTCGTCCTCATCGAACGGTTTGGTGATGGCGAAGAGACCATCTACCAGGTTAGATCTGGTGGAAGAGCCACGGACATCGAGCTGGTTGTATTGGTCAATGGGGGCACGGCCTCGGCCTCTGAGATCGTGGCCGGCGCGATCCAAGACCACGGCCGTGGTCTGCTGGTGGGCGAAACTACCTTCGGAAAGGGCTCCGTACAGAATTGGGTGGAACTCGCCGATAGCAAAGGTGCGGTCCGTGTCACAATTGCGCGTTGGTATACTCCAGAAGACCGGCTAATCCACGGCATCGGTCTGAGCCCCGACATCGAGGTACTGATTCCTGAATCTGGCCTCGAAGAAGGCGAAGATCCGCAGCTGGACGAAGCCATCAAGCTTCTGTTGGGCGAGTCAGTCCAGAACCGCTAAGCTCCCCTAAAATCCCATAGAGAGGGGGTTCCCATGGATCCCTCGCAAATTGAGTTCGCGCTGGCGCGCATCCGAACTGCGCTAGAAGCGGGCGAAGTTCAGGCTGCAATGGATACTCTCACCGACCTGCATCCGGTCGATCGGGCGGAAGCCTTTTCGGATCTAGACGACAGGGATCAGGCCGCGCTTTTGCCGCGTCTGGATCTGGAAGCAACCGCCGACCTCCTTGAGGAACTAGAAGACGAGCAAGCCGCAGCAGTGGCAGAGAGATTTGACACGCAGCAGTTGGCTGACGTCCTCGACGAGATGGAGCCCGACGAAGCGGCGGACGTACTGGGCGACCTTCCCGCGGCCCGTGCGGAACAGGCACTAGCGGAGATGGAAGAGGCCGAAAATGTACTCCCACTCCTGCCATTTGCCGATGAAACGGCCGGCGGACGGATGACGACCTCCTTCATCGCGCTTCCGACAGGATCCACAGCCTCGGGAGCAATCCAAATCCTGCGCCAGGTAGAGCCAAGTGCGGAGACGCCGTATTACCTTTATGTGGAGAATGAAACCGGCCGATTGATTGGGATTATCGGCTTGCGTGAGCTTGTAATCGCGGGTCCGGATACTAAAGTCGAAACAATCATGGATCCAGAAGTGATCGTTGCGCGCACCGACGAGGATCAGGAGGACGTGGCCCTCCGTATGGCGCGCTATGATCTGGCCGCCCTACCAGTGGTAAATGACCGAGGGGTCGTTGTGGGAGTGATCACCCATGATGATGTCCTGGATGTTATGGCGGAGGAGGCCACCGAAGACATTTACCGACTGGCTAATGTCGCCGATCATGACCTATCGATTCACAGTCCGATCAGGTTGGCCATCCGAAAGCGCATTCCCTGGCTCTACTTGAGCGCGGTTACCGCGCTATTCGCGGCCTGGGTCGTATCAAGATTCGAATCGCTAATCGCGGAGGTGGCGATACTTGCGGTTTTTCTCTCGGTGGTGGCCGGCCTGGGAGGCAATACGGCAACACAGAGCCTGGCCATCATCGTTCGCGCGTTAGCGCTCGGCGAAATCGACCTACGTCAGGCATGGCGAACGGTGGTGAAGGAGAGTCTTACCGGCTTGATAGCAGGCTTGCTGGTTGGCACCGCAGTTGGTCTAGCCGTTTGGCTGTGGCAGGGGAACCTTGTGCTCGGCGCGGTTCTCGGGATAGCGCTGATTGGCAATATGCTGGTTGCCGGTTTCGTGGGCGCGCTGGTGCCCATCTCGCTCAAAGCTCTGAGAATGGATCCCGCACTGGCTTCGTCGGTCCTGGTAACAACGGTAACCGACAGCGTAGGCTTTGCGCTCTTTTTAGGCTTATCTGCTCTGGCGTTATCAAACCTCCAGTGAGAGTGCTCCAGGGCTTTTTGCGGATATTTTTCCGCCACTTCTATACGAGCTTAGCCTGGTCATATGACTTTGTAGCGGGCATCGTATCGGTTGGCCAGTGGGATGATTGGGTGTTATCGATCCTGGACCCCGCCCCAGCGCAACCCATTCTTGAGATTGCGCATGGACCTGGCCATCTTCTTCATGAATTAACTCGACAACAGATAAAATCGTTCGGGGTCGATGCTTCACGTCAAATGTGTCGTATAGCTAGCCGCAGATTAAAACGAAATGGGTATGCGTCAACGGTGGTGCAGGCAAAGGCACAGGCGCTCCCTTTTCCGCAGGAGTCATTTGCAACCTTGCTCAGTACATTTCCTACCGAGTTCATCTTGGATCCAGCCTCGATGGCGGAAGCTCATCGAACCTTGCAGGCGGAAGGACAATATCGGATCGTACCCATGGCAGAAATCCGTGGTCCAGGATATTTTGACCGCGCTGCTAGTTGGCTATTTCGTGCAACCGGTCAGTACGCTGAAATTCCGGATTCATGGAGCCAGCCAATCGCCGAGGCAGGATTTGAGGTGCGCATGGAGGATGTCAACCTGAGCCGCTCAAGAGTAATCCGACTGATCGCGACCCGATCCAGTCGAATGGAAGGTCAAGTTGCCTGAATCCAGTCAACCCGGCGATCTTGCGATGCTGGTCGAAAACAACGGCAAGCAATTCATCATCAAGCTCGATTCGAATCATCGACTCCAAACCCATCGAGGAGTGCTCAAGCACGAGGCCTTGATCGGCTTGCCCTGGGGCTCAACAGTGACGAGCCACCTCGGCAAGGACTTCTTGATGCTGGAGCCATCCCTGCGCGACATCCTGCTTCACACCAAGCGCCAATCTCAAATTATCTACCCCAAGGAGATCGGCTACATCTTGCTTCGGCTCTCCATTGGCCCTGGTGCGCGGGTAGTGGAATGTGGAACCGGATCGGGGGCTCTAACGACTGCTTTCGCCTGGGCGGTGGGATCGACAGGCACAGTCTATTCCTATGGGCAAGTAGCTGTAACTGCCCCAACCTTAGCAGATATTTGTACAGATGCTGACG
>SDBT01018532.1_pt1 | contig 10936 bp, 21 predicted proteins | sample 2277101 | NCBI WGS metagenome assembly SDBT01 (sample SAMN10404973, study PRJNA504765) | marine sediment metagenome | isolation source: marine sediment core GS10_PC15, 103 cmbsf | place: Arctic Ocean: Southern Knipovich Ridge | collected 2010 | reverse complement strand
CCTTCATATCGTGTCGAGAAAGAATTGACGCAGGACAATTGCGAATCTATTGTCACATGCGTCAAAAACGATGGTATTAAGGTAGTAGATATAGTAGTAGATATTAGCAGCAATAGCAGAGCACCAAATAACGATTATGCCTTATTTGTATTAGCTATGTGCGCCGGTTTGGGTAATGATGAAACAAGGGCATATGCATTGGCGCAGGTATCGACTGGCGCTGTTATTCGTATAGGTACTCATATGCTGCATTTTGCAGCCTTTGTCGAGCAGTTTCGTAGTTGGGGCAGAGGTCTGAAACGTGCGGTAGCTGGCTGGTATAATCAGGAAGACGTTGGTCGTGTGGCATATCAGTTGGTGAAATATGCCCAGCGAGATGGTTGGACTCAGCGAGATGTCCTTCGCCTTAGTCATGCTAGACCAGTATCAAAAGCACATGACGCTTTGTACCGCTATGTAACACATGGCGTAACAGAGCCACTACATAAAGTAGACAATTTCGATTCGGAAGATATTGGGGATATAATGGACGCTGCAGGTGTTGAGCTGAATGGTAATTGGGTGACTGAAAGAGATATTAGGTCAGCTAATGGCTCCACAAGCAAAAAATGGACCGTAAGGGATTACGTGGAAGGTAAGCCTGTTCAAAGCTTTGCTGTGAAACCAGTAGGCGGTAAATTTGGTATATATCCCGATTCTTCGTCGCTTAACGCTAACGAGTTAGCAGGAATTGTCCGAAGTTATCCCGAATTGCGTATATTAGCAGGGGTAGAGGCAGTTAAGAGTGTAAGCACTGCGAAAGCGGCGGCTACAGTTATTACTGATTATGGTCTACCACGTGAATGCGTCCCAACTCAATTTCTGAAAAGTCCTGAGATATGGGAAGCATTACTATACGCAGGTAATGGCATGCCACTGACTGCTCTTATTCGAAATTTAGGCAATATGTCTAAATGCGGTTTTTTGACCGAAGGGGCTTTTGACACTATAAAGACCATTGTAAATAAGCTTGGTGATGAGGAGTATTTACACAGGTCACGTGTGCATCCTATTGCTATATTGGCTGCATTGGTTACCTATAGTCAAGGTCATGGTACATTAGGTAGTGGTACTTGGGACGTTGTTAGTGCTATACGTGATGCGTTGGATAAAGCTTTTTATCTAGCTTTTGGTAACGTAGAGCCTATTGGTGTTAATACTCTTATAGGCCTAGACGTGAGCGGCTCAATGGCAGGTGGTGCGGTTAATGGTATTCCTGGTTTAACTCCTCGTGTTGCTTCCGCTGCAATGTGCTTAGTTACGCAAAAAGTAGAAGCCGAAGCGGGCAATAATATTACTATTATGGGCTTTAGCGACGACTTTGTTCCTTTGGATATATCCAGTTGTGATAGTATGAGGGATGTAATAGGTGTAATAAGTGATCTGCCATTCCGAGGAACTGACTGTGCATTACCAATGATATGGGCGTTAGACCAATATAAGAAAAATCATCAGGCTACGTATAGCGCGTTCGCGGTATATACTGATAATGAAACTTGGGCAGGTCAAATACAACCATTTCAGGCATTACAAAGATATCGTAAACTAACCGGATCCGCTGCGAGATTAGCTGTTGTAGGTATGACATCGACAGAGTTTTCTATAGCCGATCCAAAAGATGCAGGAATGCTTGATTTCGTAGGATTTGATACAGCAGCACCAAATCTCATGAGTTCATTCTTCCGTGGGGAATTGTAGCCCTGGGTCCTGGCTGGTCCCTAAGAGGCCTCTTTCCAATCGCGAGAACGGGAAGGGGCCTTTTTTTTGATGTGCCAAAACACATGTTTGGTCATAAAATATAATTGAAAGAACAATAGTAATAGTGATTGACGAAATGGTAATTATTTAATCTCCATAGCCGGCTTTACAAATTGAACACGAGCAGCTAGCCGGTCTGCTGTTTAAGGAGGAAGTTATAATGACCTATAAAAACCGTTTCGCAGCCGCAGTTAAAGTTAATGGTAACATCGTATCAGAAGAGTCCGGTGGAGTGTTTCGTATTCCATATGGCAGTGCTTATTCGATTTTCATGAAGAATTTGGATACTCGAAAAGCATTGGTACGAGTATCCATTGACGGCGAAGATGTTCTTGATGGTAATGGTTTAGTAATGAATGCTAATAGCACGCATGATTTGGGTGGTTATATGCGTGGTCAGGAAGAGCGTTTCGATTTTAAGTTCATGAAGAAAACAGCTGAAGTTTCAGAGCATCGCGGGGACCGTATCGATGATGGTATCATTCGTATCGAATTTGCGTTCGAAGGAGGCGGTTATCTACGATTTGATGGTCCTAGACATATGCATCAGTCCGTTTTTCATGAATCTCATCCGGATCATTTCCATTATGATATTGTTGATCGTATAAATGAGACGCTACCTGAACATACTATTGAATGTATTACGGACGTGTCATCATCAGAATCATCAGCGTCGCGGGGTCATCGAAGTGTTAAGAGCTTCGGTAATTTTGTGGCTCCGAATCATGAGGGTGGCTTTAGTGCTTCATATGCACCAGAGACACAAGAGCAAGGCTATTCAGTACCAGAAGCTAGTCGAAATGTTCCATATAGATATGCTTCTATTGGTTCTGTAGGTCCAGCCGCCGTGTTGATTTTACATTTAGTAGGAGTCACTGAGTCAGGTGCAGATATTCAACAGCCTACGGCTACACGTACAAATAAGGCATGTAGCTTCTGTCATAAATCTAATCAGCCGCGCGCTAAGTTTTGTATGCGTTGCGGAGCTAACTTAGAAGCGTAGCATTACTTGTTTCGTCGATCACTATTTTTATGGTGCCGTGGTCTAGTCTGGTTAGGACGCTTGACTTTCTATCAGGAAACTCGGGTTCGATTCCCGACGGCACTACCATAATTTTTTAGTTAAGGGAGACGATTGATGTTGTTATCTATGACCGATTTTCGCATAGACCCTAACTGGTTAACTACATCCGATTTGCTTAAAATGTTGACTGAGGAGGGTTCATCAAAAGTAGGTAAATTAACATTACCCGAGTACTGGCTGTATTTTTCGCCTCCATGGACACCTAAGCAGCGTTCTTTATTTATCGAATCAAAAGGGATTCGTATGCCAACCCCTGTATTTTATTTCCTAGAGTATGTATCAGGGGAAGTGCGTATAATTGATGGTTTGCAGCGATTCTTGACCCTACGTGATTTTGTCGGATTAGAATTCGCACTTGAGTCAACTGAGTATGATCTTAATTCGGAAGGCAAGAAATTCGACGAATTAGAGGGTTACTTCCAACGTAGGATCTTGGAAACGCAGTATCAAGTCTATAAGACGGATCCATCTATGCCAAGTACACTTGTAGCTAATGTAGTAAATAGATTATCTGGGCACGACACCTCATCAGGATTAAAAGGTCGCAGGTATTATCTAGGTATTGAACCTCTTTCAAAGTATGATTTTGAAGTTTTTAGTAAAGAGGTTCAATACAAAGTATCTTCGGTATCTCCTCCACGTGAGGAATAGTAAATGTGTGCGGATGGCGGAAATGGTATACGCAATAGGTTGAGGACCTGTTGGGGCTAATGACCCATGAGAGTTCGAGTCTCTCTTCGCACACCAATATATTATGAGCAATGCTCCTAAAATGTTATTTCATAAGGTTCTTGGAGGCTATGCGGGTTTTGAACCGGATGTAGTTAATAAAAATATTGAAGCAATCATGTTGGCGGGTTTGGTACCGCAAGTAGCTACTGCCTATAATTTATTAGTACCAATAGAAATAAGAGAGGTACCAATTGTTTGGTTATCTGAAGACACAAAGTGTTCTTATGATGTATTAACTATTAACACTGCGGCATTAAATTATGATAAGCTGTATCCGTTAGACATATCGGATGTAGCATGGTGGGTATATACGGGAGTTATACCAATTGATGCAATAAGGAGAGGTAAAAAAAATGGCAGAACTTTTGAAGAAACTTAGTAATGTAGCTCATGGTGTAAAAGATTCTATTGAACGTTCGCAGGATGTCCGTGAAAAGATAAAGTTACTTACGGATACGCAGTTTATACAATTAGTACGTAAACTCGACGTAGATTGGCGCAAAAACTGCATGGCAAGTATTATGTTTTGCACTTTAGTTGACGTCGAGGAAAAGCTAGGAGAAGTAGTAGATGATGAACAATGATAATCCACCAGAAATAACGCCGGATTTAACCCATCGTAGTCCTCCTGTAGATAACGCGGTGGTGCAGGTTCATTTTGATAGTTCTATGTTGATCTCTGAGATTTCTGAGTTGATCGATGACATAGAATGTGCTCTTGACCCGGTGTTGATGCCCAATAATGGAACCACACCGGGAGTTATTGATGACGAGAGTATTATTATAGCTTCCTTATATGTGATAAAACAAAAGCTCGAAAAAATAAAACAACGGATACATATATAGATCATGTATTTTTTTGCGGAGAGACGATTATGGACGAAGAACAAGGAAAAGAACTAGTTGCATTATGTCGTGCATATACTGAATGGGACTATTATTGGTATAAATCGTATCCAGATGAATTACACTGCGAACTGCGTTTAGATTCTGGAGGTACTCGAAGTCCTAAGGATCGCTCAAGATATGCACCACATAAAATCCTTGAAGGAGGTAATCGCAGAAAAGCCAGAAAAATTCGCAGAGAAATAGCTGATAGGCAGGAATGGTTAGACAGGTATGAAGCATATGAAGAACGGTATTGTTCTGCTGTTGACGCGGGAGCGTAGTTCTAATTGGTAGAACGGCTGACTCCAGATCAGTTGGTTAGGGGTTCGAATCCTCTCGCTCCCGCCATATTTTATAGGTTAAATGTTATGGCCTTACGTTATATTGACATATATAGAATCCCAGTGAAAAACTTCGTACGTAGAGGCAAGAAGTATCTCACGATGAATCAGGTACAGGAGCTTTTAACTGGTACTATTGAAGTAGAAGAAAAGTTAGATGGTAAGCGTGTGCAGATGCCCCTTGAAGGTTATACACTTTTTAAGGAAGATTGTAAACGTGCTCATACCGTTCATTACATGACATTACCTGCATGGAAGATATGTTTTGACGTTTGGGATAACGATTGCGAGCGGTTTCTTAGTAGAGAAGAAAAAGTCGATGCTCTTGAAATTTTAGGTATTCCAATGGCCCCTATGTTGTTTTGGGGTGAAATAAAAACGCTTCAACCGCTTATAGACTTAATCGGAAGTCCTTCGGCTTTTGGCGCTGAGCGGATTGAGGGCATTGTTATAAAGAATCCTGAAAAGCAGCTTTTTGGTAAAATAGTAGATCCGCTATTTGATCAGGAAGTAGATGACTCAGAGCATCATATTAGACGACCTTATGAGATGAACCGACTTACCATAACAGGAGAGTATGTAAATGTATAAAGTAAAAGCTATTTTAATTTTATACATCTTATTTGCCTTTTTGGGTTGTTGTGTTAGGGGTTAACAATCATGTCCGATTATGATAATCTTATTGATATGTTACTTGTAAATGCGCGTGAAGTCGCTGTAGCAGACCGTGTAACTATAAAAGACGAAAAAGCACGTCAATACGCATTGCGAAATATACCCATGTCTGGTATAGTTAAGGCTATAGGCACTGCTAAGATGATGAGTTTGATGGCGCAGACGTCTACTCCATATAGTATATCCGATATTCTTGATCAAATAGGTGGGCCTAGACATGAGTTAGTAGTGTATTTGAAGGACCGAAATAAGGTAAATATTCAATTAGAATACCCTGAATATTTTTGCGGCGCTGATGTCATTAAGAGTCATGTATTAGATGGTCTTGTGGCATTTAGTGCTAATGATAAGGGGTGCCCTTATATTTGGGAAGTTGTATCTGATAATGAAGTTACTATAGCCAATAAAGATGAACTAAGTCGATTTGATATAATCGAAGTAGTAGATGACGCGATTTTAGTAGACAAGAAGTATCGCGTAGTTGTAATAGAGTTTAGACAGCCTACGTTTGATGTCGAGCTTACCGATATAGATGAAGCCGTTAAGGTGTTCGTTCGTCATTTATATATAACGGATGGATTGGAGGACTCATTATAATGGCATCTATTGAGTTACCGAAAAGCAGTTCAGAATTAAAGCCTTTATTTTTTTCGGGAAGTGCTCCCGACGTTATGGATTTTAAGGATTTGACTTTTAGAGTAGATATGCTAACAGGTCTGTTGCCTAATATGGCACGTTTAGGTCATCGCAAAGAGTTTGTCCCTCTTGGCGAGACTAGCGTTCAGGGTAATAATGTTATAGCTCGAGTGCTTATGGGCTACTTCACTTTAGAGAAAGTACATATGGATTCTAAAATTCTAGGGCGTGCGCGTAGAGCAGTTCTAATTGACTATAATAAGCAACCTAATATACTTTGGCGTCCTGTGCGTGATTATGTTGTCTGGCTTGCTGATTATCAAAAGTATTTAGGTATATTTACTTATTGGAGTCGACCTCTAGCTTATTTCTCTCTAACTCAAATTGACCCCGTTAAGGTATTGTCATTAACGGCTGCCGGAGATATTTAATGCGTTTTATTACTATTACTACATGTAAGAGCTGTCCTTTAACCAGTAGCGAAGGACGTGCAAGATATGAATGTGGTCATGCCGATACTCAAGGCTATGCTATTCTTTTAGGTGAGGATAACACTCCAGTAGGTTTAATGGCCTATTGTCCGTTACCCGAAAGATTATCAAAAGAGACTATTGCTGATATATTGTTGCCTATAATAAATACTGTTTTAGAATCTGATGATGATAATGCGCTAAAAGCAATTAGGCTAATGAACGAATTATCAGGACTACTTCTAAATATGGATGTCGAATAGCTCATATATAGGCGTTATTCGCACAATATGCGCGCTATATGCGATTCAAAAGATAGAAGCTAGGGTTTTCATCGCAGCGCTTGAGCTATCGCGCGTATAGCGCAATTTTCACTTGGAGATTCTAATGAAAGAGCCCTTTGAGTGTCCTGATGAATTTGTTGAATTTATAAAAAGTCTAAGTGATGGCGAACTTGTGAGTTTGACCGGAGAGCTTAAACAGTATGCAAAAGATGCTAACTATTTAGAAGCAGCACGGGTTGAGTGCCGACTTAGATTATTTAATAGACTTCCAGAATTTGGGGTGGCGTGAAATGTGTTTTAGGGACAGAATAGAGAGGTGGAAAGAGCCTATTGGCCTTGTGATTATACTTGCCTGCATGGTAGTAGCTGTGATTACTTTGGCTGTTGGGGCGGTAATCTTAGGTATTAACGTAGCTAACGGTACTCAGGTAGAAATGAACGTTATAGGCTGCGTGTTTTTTGCTGCGTGTTGTGTAATTATGGTAAGGTGTTTTATAGGTATGATAAGGGCATGAGTGCAAAGGATAGTGGTAGTAGTGCCCGAGGGGTCTAAGGGACATGGCTGTGAACCATGTACTCGTGGGTTCAAATCCCATCTACTACCCTTTGCACTTATGTATTATACAGGTTACATCAAATGAGGTGTTGTGTTGCAATATGATCGGGCTATATGGTTAGTTAAAGATTTTATGGCACATTCGTTTAATATAGGTGAAAACGTTTCGGTATGTGGTAAAATGAAATGTGGAAAATCACAAAGGTGGTTGCATACTAAAAATGGTATTAAAAGTATAAATGAAGCCCGACGCGTAATTAGCGCTCAAGAATATACGTTTTGTCCGGAATGTGAGACATTAAGACTTGAGGTTGACCCTAATGAAATGTCTTAGGTGCGGTTATTGTTGTAAGTATTTATGGGTTATGATAATAAATGATCCTAAAAAGGGCGTAGTAGAAGACAATATTATTGAGCACTTAGGACAGGGCAAAGCTTGTAAACATCTTGTAGGCGATGGCCCAGGTATGTATTCTTGCGCTATTCACAACGAAAAATGGTATCCTGAAACACCGTGTTTTGATCATACTCAAATGGAACGTGGTAATACTAATTGTCGCATGGGCGATTATATTATGAACCAGTTAGGAGTATCAAATGCGATTTAATCCGTTTTATAGCATTGTGGAAGATACAGGTAACGGCTTCGGCTTTTATTTATGTCGCTGGATTCATTTTGATGCTCGTTTATTTAATCCAGATCCGCCTATATTAAAGGCTCTATGGAAAAAGAAGGGGATTAAACATCGTAGAGTATACATAGATAAACATGAGAATTGGCGCATTCATTTCTTTAGGATGTTTATTCAATTTTAACATGGAGGTGTGCTATGATTAGTGATAAGGTAAGAAGGGAACTTGCAAAAGAGTTAAATGAGGAGATTAACATTCCTTGGGTTCCTGAAGGTATAGAAGAGTCCATGATTTACCATGCTATTGGGTTAGTACTTGAGGTTGCCGAACGTTATATACCCTTAGAGTTGAAGGAGTTAATATATAATCCAACTGAGGGCTTAGAGGCAGAGGGCGCTAAATTCTTTTTCAATAAGTTAATTGCAGTGGTTAATCCACAGATCGATATTCCCTTCATGATGGATAGTGACGAGCGGAAGTTAATAGACAACGTATTAGTAGCAATAATGCATCAAATGATTGCTGCACAGTGAGGACCAAATATAAATGAAGCAAATGAAGTCGTCAGATAAAGCAGAGCCCTCTGGTGCTAAATTTGCTGAGGGCGTATATGATCAAGAGGAACCTGTAGAGAATATTGTCGAAGACGATTTGTTGATTAGCAATGAGGATGTGGATGTTATTACCGTTGATAATGAGGGTAGTGACGGGATGATAACTATTAAGGTACCTCGAGAATTAGGTACTGCCATACAGGCAGCAGTACGTAGAAAACGTTATTTTGTGACTTTATCATATGTACGCTCAGATAAACGAGTAGGAACGCATTGTTCTACAAATAACTTCCCCGGCGAAGCCTTTGAGGGTGTTATAGATCAAATAAAAAACTTCACAGTTACTGAGATTAGAGAAGCAGGTGGGGTTATAACTCCGGGTCAGGCGGCTCAAGAAATGAGGCAGAGTCTAAAGGAGCGTAGACAGCGAGGAACACAAAGAAGAAGGAGAAGGAAAGGCAGGTAGGTATAAGATGCTCGAAGATCGTGACGAAGTGTTTAGTCAGTTCGTGGTCGATAAGATGTATTGTAAAGAAGAAGGTACTGCTTGCTTTGCACCTTATTTAGATATTAGAATATCATCGCTTACAGGTAGGAGCTCTAATAGTTGTACTATTAGAGCTCGTATTGATACTGGAGCTGATATTTCAGTCGTACCTGAAGACGCGATCGAGAGTTTAATGCCTACCTTAAAAGGGCGATCAGTATTAGTACGTGGACATGATGGCAGTGTAAAGAGAAATAGAACACATCTTTTATGTATAGGTCTTATAGGATATCCCGATGAAGATCAAGTGTACTGGGCAAGACCTGAACGAGGTGTTTTAGCTACAGATTCTTCAATAGCTTTAATAGGCGCCGATATTCTACACTCGTTTGATATGCACATGAAAGGCCTCGAACAAACATTTTCGTTAATTCGACGTTGAGAGGCGGTACCTAAATTGGCTAAAGGGGTGGACTGCAAATCCATTATGTGCGAGTTCGAATCTCGCCCGTCTCTCCATTATCACTAGAAGGAGCATTCTAGTATGTTTTTAGCAAACGAAGATGAAGACTTGAATAATGAGAAAGCGCGATTGATGAGAAAGTGCGTGGTATTATTAGCCGATATTGATCGTAGGCAGCCCGGTGGACGCGGGCGACATCATTTGGAAGCAAAACTAAGATCATTATTGGAAAGAATCAATAAAGGAGTATTGTTCGTTGGAGAAATATCACAAAATACAGTCAATATTTGATAGAGATGCGAAATTTAAGTTTGATGAGGGTCTATGGCGTACGCCTGAGTTTGAGTATTTGCAGCATAATCATTGGCTTTTCACTGAAAAAGTGCACGGGACTAATGTGCGTGTTATGTGTGATTTGAAAACTGTGCGCTTTGGTGGTAGGAAAGATACAAGCTCAATGTCGATGCTTCTTATAAATAAGCTTACTGATATGTTTCCTTTAGAGCGTTTTCGTCAATTTGATTCGCCCTTATGTTTATATGGTGAAGGTTACGGCTCTCGAGTACAAAAGGGTGGCGGTCGTTATATAGCAGATGATGTGAGCTTTGCTCTCTTTGATGTTCTTATAGGACCTGGATTGACAGATCCTACACAATTAGATAAGATCTGGTGGCTTAAATGGCCTGATGTTGAGCTAGTTGCAGATCAAATGGGTATAGAAGTGGTACCTATTGTGAGTGAAGGTACTATATGGGAAGCCGTAGAATTAGTAAAAAAAGGTATACAATCTCGTTGGGGCGATTTCGGTGCAGAAGGATTAGTTATAAGACCCTCAACAGCACTTTGCGATCGTAACGGCGCTCGTATTATTGGCAAACTGAAAGGATCTGACTTCGCAAAATGAATGTTTATTTTACATATAGAGTATGTCTTATGTGTGGTGCTCAGGTATTAGTTTATTGGCCTGAGGGGCTATTACATAAATATAGACAAACTAGGTGTATTAACGACGCGTGTAAGTTAAGTAACTCTTGGCATTCCGGTAATTATTTTGAGCATCCTAATTATCGATATAGGCCAAGAATTGGGGTAGTGTCCGAGTCTGGCTAAAAGGATCTGACTTCATAAAATGAGGTGTTTCTTAATGTTACGAATACGAAGCAAAGAGGAATGTCAACGATTGCTAACGCTTTTATCCACTGTTGTCGACGAGTTAGATTATCCATTTGACATCTTTAGAGATGATAATTCTGTAGCAGCCATGCATGTAAAGACCGAACATGTAGGTGTAAAAGTAACTACTAGTGCTGAAGGTGTAAAAGGAACTACTAGTGCT
>SDBT01018531.1_pt1 | contig 10936 bp, 25 predicted proteins | sample 2277101 | NCBI WGS metagenome assembly SDBT01 (sample SAMN10404973, study PRJNA504765) | marine sediment metagenome | isolation source: marine sediment core GS10_PC15, 103 cmbsf | place: Arctic Ocean: Southern Knipovich Ridge | collected 2010 | reverse complement strand
AGCCAACTGGGGCAATTCCTGCCGCCAGAAGAACATTTTAATCCGTTAAGTATACAAAGATTATACGCTGCCTTGCGAACACATTAATCCTCTTCCGGGTTGCGTAGTTCATCATTTTTAACCCAGAACTTCCACCACTTACGGTGATACGTTATACAGTTAAATTGTTCATTGTGATAGTGGGCCCGAGCCCGGACGTTTATATCATCTGTTTCTGTAACGTCGGGGCACCGGCAGCCATTGTAAATAAATCCCATGCCTCCAGCCGACACAGACTGACCCCAGAAAAACTTACAGTTACTACAAAATCTTCGATTTCCTTTCATTATAATATCTCCCTAGTCGGTTAATGGATATCTCCCTAGTCGGTTAATTCTATTTCCCTAAAATAATTTCCATCTTTAACCAGGGGGACTACCGCATTATAGCAGCCCGATCTCCTGGTAAAGCATACTTTAACAAAGCTCTCCGAAGTACTGGTGAGGCCATCTGACGTAACCTTTCTATACATAAATAATACCACATCACTTTCGTACCCTAAGAATCCTGAATGGGCCAACAAGGAATAGTCCATGTCCTCAATAGAGTTTATCTCCCCCTTTTTTATATGCCATATCAACACTACTATCATTTCCTCTTGGACGGCGAACTGCTTGAGTTTCCTAACAAAACTACCTATTCCCAGTGAAGCATTTCCCTTTTCAGACAGTTCAAAAAGATAAAATCCGTGATCTAGGAAGACTACATTGACTCCTGTTTTTGCCTTGGCCTCTTTACATTTTTCTATTACCCAATCTACATCATATGCTTTGGCCACCCGAGGAAGATAAAACAGCAAGTCCTGACTATTATTATCAAATGATTTAAAAAATTGGCGTGGCATTTCCTCCCAGCTAAAAACCAATGGATGCTTGCCTTGTTTATTCATATTATTTATAATGCTTTTCATCATCAGGCTCTTACCATTTTTAGTAGGGCCGGATAATATAACAAGCTCGCCAGGAATTATACCGTCACAGGCTTTGTCCACTGTTTCAAATCCAGTCTTAAATACATATGGATTGTATGGCGCCTCTTCTAACTCTTTTATCATATCAATATTGGATATGATTTCACCAGCGGGGTCGCCATTAGAGGAAGTATTTTCTTGATCTTTGGAGGAAAAATAGGGGTCGGATTGGTCCATATCTCCCCAGTCTAACATATCTTGGTCTTTTTCCGGAAATTTATTTTCTAAAAAACCATTTGGATTATCCATTATTGTCCATCTCCGCAAAGCAAACAGAACAAAGTATCTTGTCTTTTGATCTGTCTATATTTATTTGAGCCCTCCACTCATGATATGGTTCACATGAAGCGCATAGTTCATCGCCGCATTGGTCACATATGAGGATAAAGTCTCCTATGTCAATTTTTGTACCGCAGTCCATACATATTCTCATAACAATTCCCCCTTAATAAATTCTCTTAATTCCATGGCTCCAATATTGCAACATATATCTTCTTGGGTGGCGCAATGTATGTGTACCTGATAGTCAACCTTTTCCCCCATATATCTACCGCCAAGGCAATATTTTATAAAATAATAATCCTCTTTCCATATAGATCCTGAACAATTATTACAAGCCAAAACTTTCTTAGCCCTCATTACGTGTTTCATGGCAATGTTCTCCTTCCCGTTTCAAGTCTTCGTCTCTTTTCCGTTTTATAAAGGCACTTTTGAAATCCGATGCACCCCCTATCTTTCCTCTAGCCAACTTGTGTTTTTCGGTAGCAAAATTGCTATAAGGTAAACTCTCTGATAAAAATTTATCAATGCCACGAGATGCAAACTCGGAAAGAGTCCATACATAGGTCCAATAATAATTATCTGAATGTAATATCTCGGCGTAGTTTATTATAGCATCTTTTATTTGTTCTACTGAGTAGTTTTTTATAGCCTTCTTAATCCTGGCCCTGGTCATGTCATTCAAATTCTTATGCAAAACTATTCCAGCATCAAGCCAAAAATTATATATATATCGCATCGTATCTTCCAGTTCAAGTTTTTCCCGCATAACCCTTAGAATTGTAGAATCTTCATTTCTTATTGTTATTTTAATAGCTTTTTTATTCATTTTTTCCACTCCCTGTATTTCGCCCGATTAAACTTAGAGAATGGATTTTCGTGGCACCATTCACATTGTTCTGGCGGTACTTCTCCATTTACTGTGCCAGGGTGTAATTCCCCCTTATTGTTGCTATCACAATCAGGGCAGTCCTCTCCTTCTTTCAGTGTTGCGATTTCTTTCCGCAACTTAGGTATTAAAATATCTCGACTATTACTGCCTGCACAACAACCCACCGCATGTATTCTTAAATCACACACGGCCTTTCTCAGTTCATTTACTTCTCTCTGTAGTTGAGTAATGTCCCTTCTGTTCCACTCAGAGAAATCACAGAGGGTAGATAGGTGAAGCCATAATTTTGTAGTCTCGCTTTCTTGTTCGTCCACCCTCTTATTCAACTCCACGATTAGGCAGGTGTCGGGGCATACAAACCCCTTATAGTCAGCATTAGCATAAAATCCACCATCACAGGGGCACATCTTCTTTTTATAAAATGGACATTTTTCAGGTTTCATCTTTCTCCTCCTCATATCTATGAAAACGGCCTCTCTTAGAATGGCATTCTTTTTTCTCTCCCGGCTTCATCTGCTTTAAGATTTCATCCGCATGATCTATGCACACATTAAGCCCTCGATTAATCGTTGATTGATAGCCTATTGCAATTTTCCCGCAATGAATATAACTGCACTTATCTCCCTTCATCTCACCCCCCCCTTGTCCATCGTTTTTTTCATGGGAGTTCCTCGTATAAGTGCCATACATACGGGAACATTTGAAATGTTCCTATATGCTTCATGTTATCTGTAATTTTCTGATGTCCAGTACCTACTATCTTAAAGGCTCTGGTTGTGTGTTTTTCTCCAGGGATCAATTCTATCCACATATAGGGCTTTTTGTATTGTACTTGCACGGATAATACTTCTGCGCCTTCGGGAAGGTCTAAAGAAAAAGATTCTTTTATTAGCACTTCATATTTCCATATAGCCTTTTTCATTGTCATCTCCTTCTTTCAAAGTTTCTATTTCTACCCTCAATACCTTAATCCTCACATCCTGTGCTACTATATGTGCCATTGCTAATTGGTGTTTATCTGCGATTTCTTTCTTGAGGGCGGTTATCTTTATTTTCATCCCCTTCATTTCATGGTAATAATCATCTTGTTTTTTTCCTAAGTCCTCCTCCCCCTTTTTCAACTCCACGATTGGGCATGTGTCGGGGCAACTATTACCATCCATTATCCCTACTGGACACTCGTATGTATCTGTAACAAGGCCACATTTTTCAGGTTTCTTCATCTTATTCCCCCCTTGTCCATCATTTTTTTATCCTATTTTATTTCTATTCTAAAAATTGTCATAGCAAATCTCCTGCCTATGGTAAATCTCCTAGCCATTTATCAAAGCCTGGTTCATCAACGCCTATTTTACCCCCCTCCTTTTTAGCTTCCAACTGTTCGGCCACCCCCGAAAAAGCTATCGGTATTCCCCTTACTATAAGCATGGCAACCTCTTCGTCGCCATATCCCTTATGCCTTAATTTTTTAAGATCTTCATCTTTTATCTCTATTTTAAAAATAGCCATTTTGCCTCCTTTATGCGGTAATATCAATCCGTTGTAGTAATAGCTTCCTGGCTACCATCTGCGCGTTATCCCCATGTGTATATAAACGACTAGGTAGCCTTAGCCAACCTGCTGTGTCGCCGTAATGACTATTCCAAGAATGTTCCCACCAATCCTGATCGTCAGCCCACAGCTTTTTACACTTACATAGATAGAAGAAATCTTTTTTATGAAAGTTACAACATGTTTTCATTTATTTTCCTTTGCTTTGCATGGTTTATGGGATACCAACTAAAGCCTCCCCAACCTTTAAAGTCTTTTTCGTATCCCCAGTTAATCATTTACATGCCCACACAAGGAACCACTGGACTGCACAAACAGCTGCATACCCAATTAAAATTAATATACATGCTGAAACAAATGCTGAAACAATTTTCTTCATAGTTCTTTCCTCCTAATTAGGGGCGGCACGGGTTTTGTGTCTTTCCCCAGTTTATTACATTCCCCCGTGATATATTGCTGGGTCAACCGCCCCTTTCAAATAAATAATATCATAGGTATTGATTTATGTCAAGCCCAAAGGGCAATTATAAGCCCGATAACCTCTTTAGCTCATTTAAAAGCAAAGTACTTATAAACCTTTTACCATATAAACGTTTAACATCAACGCCTATCCACTCTTCATATTCAATAATATCCAGCATTGATTCGTATTTAGCGGGAATTTCTCTTTCTGTCATTTGCAACCCCAGGTATTTCATAGCTGCAGGAAAAGATATTTCCTTTATCTTTTGAACGAATGTTATAACATCGCCCGCCGCGCCGCACCCAAAGCACTTAAACCTCTTCTCTTCGTAGATAAAAAAAGAAGGGTCTTTATCGGGATGAAAGGGACACCGGCCTCTATAAAGGCCTCTGTGTTCCTGTAGCTCAACTCCTTCTGCCTCTGCTATCTCTGCCAGATTGATACTTTCTTTTGTTAGCCCTATATCATCTTTCGTTTTTATTTTACTTATTTCTACCATTCGTCAATTACATGTTGTGTGTTAACCCATCCATATCCATATGGGTTATCATTTCTAAAAGCAATCGTAACTACCAACTTGTTACGATTTAAGCAAAATGAGCCAAATAGATACTGCGTTCCCTTCTCATTATTAGAGTGCCATATTCGCCTGCATGTCCTGCCTAAACCTTTTTCGCGCCATTTAATATTTTTTTTAATATGCGCTGGCAATTCTGATTTTCTAAGTTGACTAGCGATACGCGCCTGTTTCTTAGGTTGGTCAATTCTTTTATGCATCATTTGTCCCTTGGTTTTCATGGTTAGAGCATCCAGGGTGGCTATTTGAAATTACATGTTGATTATGGTCGCTTTCTTTATTCATACATAACCCTATAAATATTTCTTCGTTTGAAAAAGAAAGAGACCTAAAAAGAAACCAATGCTTACAATATTCACAAGGATATATATTGATAGTCATTTTTATTCCTCCTCCGCATAACTATGAGATTTAGGATCAGGGCAGCAGCAGCCCATTGTCTTAATAGTAGTGTCGTCTTTTTCCCTTATACTTATTCTTGTGACTCCACATTCTCTTAGCGCGTTTTTAGCCATGTCTACTAGGTCAAACATAATATCAAGGTCTTCAATGGCTGCCTCCCTGTCTGGGTGCACCTCTGAATATATTAGCTTGCCCTTATCATCTTTCCAAATGGCTATGTAATGCATATGCGCGCCGTTCCTTTATTAATAAGATCATTTATAGCCTGGACTGGATATGTTATATCGTTATTCCAGGCCATAATCATCCCATTAAATAAACTTATTCTATATTCTTATATTTTCACTAGATTATATTTTACTGTGCGCTAATCCATTGGTGCCTCCTTTCCCTCGCATTTCAAGGATCGTGAGTACGGTGGAGTTGTTTAAAATAATTGTATCATAGGTTTGATATTTTGTCAAGTGTAAAAGATTAAAAACAAGCTAGTAAAGTATAATCTTGATCGGTATTTCTATCAGCATAATTATAAATACAGCAGCCTTCCTTGATAGCTTCTTTCCTAGAATTGGATGAAGCTTACCCTGGAGTATGTGTCGCAAGTTAAGTAACAGGTTCATTGACTTGTGCTGAAGCTCTTTTTTGATTAGGTCTTTCATATATATATGCTTTATCCTTCTTTGTATGCGCTTTTTACAGCAGGGCATTTGTCATACTTAGCGCATTTAAAATAGCATACCTCAACTGAACGCATAGCATTTCCTTTGTGATTCGGGCATTCCAAATACTTTCTCTCTTCAAGGTATTGCCCTTGATATTGGCCTTGATCGTTTGCATCCACAATACCACTCTCCTATTAATTTAAGTCGGTTAAAATATATTCCCCGGATTTAATTTTCTTTTCTGTGTCAGCCTTCTTCTCGCCCAGAAATATGTTACGATACTTTCCGGTGGTTACTGAGTAGTCCCATTTATCTTTATCTAATAAGATATAGCCATACATTTTAGCAGCTATAACAGAGTTGTAGGATTGGAATATCATGCCTTTATCGGTTTGTATTTCAAATTGATTTTTAACTGATCCGTTATCGCCTATAAATTGTTGTACTTTCTGAAAGTTTCCTAGTTTGGTATTCATGTTATTACCTCCTATTTGTTTATGATTATATCATGGGTTAATACCTTTGTCAAGGATTTTTCTCTTGATACTTAAGCTTTCTCTCCCATATTTCTCTTGATGTCTGAACTTTCTCGCTTATAATATCACAGTTAAATCCGTTTTCGTACCATGCACCCAAAGTGGATTTAGTCAAGGGATCATTAAACTGTATTAGGTGTCGGCCCTTGAGCTCTGTAATACCTATATATTCCACACCTGAGAGCTCGCACATTAGTTTTATGACTCCGATATCCATATCCTTGTCTCCTGGTTAAAGTTAGTGGTTAGTCGTTATCTATCCAAGCATTAGGTATATTCATGCACTCAATGAGTATATCCTCATGAATGAGTGCTTTAGCCCTGTACCAGTTACCAATCATCCCCACTCTATCCCCATACTGATAGTAAAATCCTGAAATGCCCTGATCGTTATAGAGTATTCTGTCTATTATGTCCATATCCTTCCTCCTTATAAATTAATGGTTTACCCTATTGGATCACCACAAAACCACCTATACCACCCATTTAGGGCTAACGGGTTAACTTCAAAATATTCCTCTAGTGTTAACCCTTGGTTATCTTGCAGGATTTCGTCTAAATTCTCTTTATAATTTGGGTTTATTTGCAATTCATTTATAATTTGTGTTTTATTCATTGCTTGTCTCCTATATAGTGTGGGTAGTTAAATTGTAACTTTGCTATCCCTCTTGAGTTTCAGAAAGCAGGTATTATCCCCGAATAAAACCTTTAATTTCTTAGATGCGTATACATGGTTTGAAGCAATGATAGTTCTTATTGTTTTTCCATCTGCGTTTATTACTAGAAATCTATACATTTTATTTCCTCCATGTTGTTATGGTTTCACCTTTAATTTTAGCCATGTCATTTCCCCATGGTTAAGTTAAACGTCATAGGCTCTAGTCATTATGTTTTTAAAAGCATCTTTCCCCTGATTTAGCCCCATGTACATGTAATTCCCTGCATAGTTGGAGTCATTCCTGTCTAGTGAAAGCCTGCCCGTTTCTACTGCCAGGTTAAAGGCATTGACCGACTCCCTTGACCACTTGCCATCCTTGATTCCCTGCTCGATTCTATCCATGTCCTTCCTCCTGGTTAAGGTTTGTGGTTAAAAACTCTCCTCCAGTGTACTCTCAGCTATATGCCTCCAACACACTCTGCACTCGCCACCGTCAATACTCCTGAGTATTTCTCCCACGTTACCTTTTGGGGGTTCACCGAAATACTTAGTAATTTGCTCCATAATCTCTTCTTTAGTAGTCCACTTCTTTATTGTGTCCATGTCCTTACCTCCTTATTGAGTGTTTGATTTTTTTTGTTGCTCCTACTAATAGGTAACATATTTGAGGAAGTTTGTCAAATATAGTTTGTAAGTGCTTGATATTTATAGACCTGGGAAAATGTAATAAAAGTTCAATTATTTTGCCTTTAAAAGTCAAGAATTATAGTACATAAAATCAGCGCAAGTTATTAGATTACAATGGCTTTGTTGATTATCACTGTTTTAGGTTAATAAAAAAGTATATCTATTTTGCCAATGAAACCAGCTAGTTTGTATGACAAATTATGAGTCTGGGGAAAACGTGTAAAATACTAACAGTGTCAATGAAAATAAGCAAAGCGCTAGTAAAAATGTGTACTAATGGCCTACCATAATGGCGCTACTATTCCCCATTTTAATAACCGATAATAGTGTGAATATTGACTGATTATTATACTATACTATAAAGGTGTATATACCCTTGTAATAGCCTGAAATGACTATACAAACGGCTATTTCCGTAGTGGTAACTTAAAAAGGGTAATATGTCAAGCAAAATATCCCCCATAGAGGACTGAGTTACTAGGATCTCTGCTCACTCTTTTATAAGCGAACGCAGTGAGCTTTAATCTTGAGCGCAGCGAATTCTTTAAAGCACTACCATAAGACAAAATTCAGTGAATAAGTGAAGAAATGCATTCGCAATGTACAAGACTAAAGATAGACGCACAATTACGTTCGTATTGCAGATTGCTTTATGCTCGTTATACTCACATAAAAAAATCTTTATACTCACTCCGTTTTGGGCTATAGCTCTGTTATCTAGGGAAGGACAACTTTCTTCATAGGAAATAGCACTCAAGGTTATACTGGTAACACCTGTAATACCTATTACACCTATTAATACCTAGTACTGGGAATAGAGCTATATATGGAGTATAATGGCCCATAGGAAGGAATAGCCGTTGATAATTGGTAAAATATGGCAGGGTAAGGTGATAAATGTTCGTTTATTAGACATGGGCTGGATATAGTAGACTAATACTAAATGTTGTATCGACACGGTATATACTATACTCCCCACAACCGTCAATATCCCGTCACTTTTATACCCTATCGGTAACGATACCTACCCTATCGGTGTAATCCTAGTGCATTCGCTCCTATTATCCCGATAACCTGGGCTTAGTACCAATAACTTGCACCCATACGTATACACAACAGGAGATCGTGGCTTATACGCCAACCTCAGGGCTTGTATGCCCATTGTAGTGGCACTTATAGCCCTTATTATACCTATATCATCAGCAATACTACCATTAAGTCGTTTAGTAGTCCTTCCTCCCGTTGAATGGTGGTGTTTAGCCTCCATAGAGCATGGTATATATAGGCCTGGGAAAGAGGGTGGGGGCGAAGGGGGGATGCAGATATACATAGTTATAATGTAGTGTCATAACAGCTGGTATTTAAATAATTTTTTCCTATTTTTTTTCCCCAAATTTTCTACTGCAGGGCTTGACATTTCCCCTTATCTATGATACACTTATAATTCATATAGAGGGCGGGCAAGCGGGCCGAGGAATAGAGTCCAGGAGATCACCGCTCCGTCCTATAATTAATTTAAAAAGAGGCATCACAATGAAAATAGTTAAAGAAATTCGCAAGGTTAATTGGGTATATATAATACCAGTTTGTTGCCCATGGTACCTAAGAGAAACATGGAGCACTAAAATAGGCTTTACAATTCTTTTCCTTCATTATGAAATAGAGACTTTCCTAGTATTTGCCAGGAGCCCAAACTCAGCCTAAATAAAGAAATCTTTATTTTAATCTGGGAACCTGAGGTAAAATAAGGGAGATACAATATGGCTAAACATAATCTTAGATGCGATATATGCGGTAGATTCCTTAGTTATGCCGACCTGGAAAGCTATGCGGCTAGTTTTCAAATGATTGGCTACAGTTATAACGGTATAGAAGTATATAGGGGGCTCTGCCCAATCCATAATAACAATTAATAAAAGAAGTCCTTATGCAAAAAGAACCCAACGAAATCCTACAATGCACTGGATGCATATATGAGGAAACATGTAAAGACATAATAATATTATGGTTACTTCCATGTATTCATAAAATAATAAAGGAGGAATAAATTATGGCATTTAAAAGGGGTAAATTAGGTAAGTCCCGGGTAATCGCAATAGACTTTGACGGAACAGTGGTTAAACACAGATATCCCTACCTCGGGGCTGAATTACCCAATGCAACCGATGTGTTAAACCGATTAACTAAAGCAGGACATAAGCTAATCCTTCTTACTATGCGTGATGGCAGTAGATTAGAGCAGGCAATCCGGTGGTTTAAGGACCGGGATGTTTATATATGGGCTGTGAATAAGAATCCGGACCAAGATTGGACAACCTCTCCCAAGGTTTACGCAGATCTATATATCGATGATCGAGGCCTGGGGTGCCCTATGAGCATATATAAAAAAGATGGGGTAGATTGGGATAAAATTGAGGTTATGCTTGAGGATCTTGGATTTTTCGGATCAATGAGGATGGCAACATAAAAAGAGAGTTTCTTTTTCTAAATCTGTGATCTTTTTTCTGGGGAGGAAAAGTAAAATGACAAATGAAGAATTACTTAAGCATATTAGGCTATTTGCGGCTATATTTGCACAGGGGTATGCAGAGAGGGTTATGGCGCGTTATAAAAATGCTGATAACACTTTAGTTGAGGCTGAAATAGAATTTGAGAGAATAAAGGAAGAGATTAACAAAAGGGCAAATTATATACACTCTTATAAAGAAGGTATGATTAGACAAATGGCTCCTGACTCCTAGATGGTTCTCTCCTTAAGGGCATATCAATCACGCCTATGCGTTTGTTTGCTCTTGTTTAATATCGCAAACTTATGGTTTGTAAACACTTTCTATTAACCTTCTTTCATAAGAGAAATAACATAATGCTTATTTGTAACTCAGTCACTTATACCGAAGGAAAGCTTAAGCCAAGTTATAAATCCTTTGTGTTGACAAGCTAATATCGCTTGCCAAGTCTTAACGTTGATTTATTATAATGTATCACAGTTAAAACCTTTTGTCAAGTAAAGGCAGTCACTCATTTTTTTAGTGCTTATATTTAGCATACTTATAAGGCCGAAAATTGAATATTTTTATATTTCTCCAAAACATACTTTTATCGGATTCCGGAATTTCATAATACTTTCGGTAGTTTATATGCAAAAAAAATGCTTTTCACAAACATGAACATCATATAAAATCAGCACTTACAATATTACAAAAGGGAGGAAAGCCAATGG
>SDBT01018529.1_pt1 | contig 10937 bp, 9 predicted proteins | sample 2277101 | NCBI WGS metagenome assembly SDBT01 (sample SAMN10404973, study PRJNA504765) | marine sediment metagenome | isolation source: marine sediment core GS10_PC15, 103 cmbsf | place: Arctic Ocean: Southern Knipovich Ridge | collected 2010 | reverse complement strand
ACAACGGTCAGCGTAAGGTTTGATAACAGCATTGAAAAATTCTTCCCCAAACACTTCAAACACCGTTTTCCCAATCAACTGTTCAGGAGTTAAATTAAACGCCTCAATATATGCCATATTTGCAGCAAGGTAGTTGAAGTGCTTATCCAGGAGTGCCAGCATATCAGTGGAACTAGCTACTATATGTTCATATTGGCGCAATGCCTGCTGAGCCTGTTGCTTCTCATCACGCAATTTTTTTTCTTTGATCGCATTATCCACCGCTAAGCCCAACCGCCCCAGACGGTCTTTGAACAGGTAATCAGCCGCGCCTAACCGCATACACTCCACGGCAAGTTCCTCGCCGATCGCGCCTGACACAATAATGAAAGGGATGTCGAACCCACTTTCATTTTTCAGAATTAAAGCCTGTAGACCGGTGAACTGCGGGAGAGAATAATCAGACAGGATAATATCAAGCGTTGGCTTCAGATATTTAAGATAACCTTTTGCATTATCCACCAGCTGCCAGGTTAGCTTGAAACCTGCCCTGCGCAATTCATGAAGCATCATTTCCGCATCAGCCGGATTATCTTCCAGGATTAATAAGTTCAAAGATTTGGGCATGGTTACTTACATTTATTATAAACCTGGAAATTATTTGTTATTGTCCTCATGAATATCATTATCTAACCGGCCTATTGATCAGCAGCCAATAGAGCCCTAGCTGCTTAACAGACTCAGTGAACTGCTCGAAGTCAACGGGTTTGGTGATATAACTGTTGACACCCAATTTGTAACTCTCTATGATGTCGCGTTCTTCGGTGGAAGACGTGAGCACCACAACTGGTATTGTCTTCGTGCGCGGGTCAGTTTTAACTTTGCGCAGCACTTCCAACCCACTCACTTTAGGAAGCTTCAGATCCAGCAGGATCACTTTCGGATGATCACTGATATTGCAATCTGAATATGCTCCAGTACAAAAAATGAAATCCAGCGCTTCCGCTCCATCGCGCACAACCTCGATATGGTTGGCAAGGTTATGCTTTTTCAAGGCATGGATTGTCAACTCCTCATCGTCGATGTTATCTTCAACCAAAAGAATTTCAACTGTTCGATCAACCATCACTACCTCCTAAGGTAAATTAAAATGTCGCACCTTTATCCACTTCCGCTTCAGCCCAAATCCGCCCCTCATGGCGCTCGATAATACGCTGGACGATTGCCAGGCCCACACCTGTGCCTTCGTAATCCTGAGTGCTGTGCAGCCGTTGGAACACACCGAAAAGTTTATCTGCATAGCGCATATCAAACCCCGCTCCATTGTCCTTGACAAAATAAACCGCCTCCGATTTTATGGTCGACAGAACCAGATGCTGAACCGCAGGCGGTCTCTTCTCTGCCATCCAACCGTATCTATAACAATCTTCAATCAAACTTGCCTTCTCTTTCTTGCCTATTCAGGCTGGTTTTAATAGCCGGAATCAGGGTTTCGCTCATTGTTTTTTTCGAAATAAAGCCATCTGCGCCAGCATTAAGCGCGGATTCTTTATACACATCTAAATCCCATAAGGTGAGCATTATGATCTTCGCCTTTGGAGCTTTCTCACGAATCTTGGGGATCAATTCAATCCCATTTTTCCCCGGCATGAGAATGTCAAGCAGTATGATCTGCGGCTGCTTCTCTTTAATGTTTCTAAACGCGGCGATTTCATTGGACGTCGTATGAACTTCACCGATGAATTCATGGCCTTGGAGAAACTCTTTAGTAACCTTTAAGAAATCTTTGTTGTTATCAAGCATTAATACCGATATTTTTTTCATATTTTTTTAAATATCCCTTTGTGAGTAAATCAGCAGAATAATAGTAGCGGAATGCTTAAAAAAAAGAATCGCATGAAAATGGTATTAAAGCGAAAGAATATCAGTAATTTAATAATCCTTTCCTTGATAGAAAGAATTCTAATTAAGGGTGATCTTCAGGGGTTCCTGAAATACAACCGCGTATCTATCAATCTTCGTTGATAATCCCCCGTTGATATGCGAATTTGACCAATTCACTCTGGTTTTTTACTTCAAGCTTATTCATCAGGTTTCTGCGGTGTGTGTTTACAGTGTGAATGCTCAGCGTTAATAATTCAGCGATTTGTTCGTTCCTCATTCCTTCTGCGGTAAGTTGAAAAATCTCTTTTTCACGGGCTGTCAGCAAATTGTATTTGTCCGGTGGAATCTGCCTGGATTTTGCTAAGTAGGAATCTGCTGCTAATGTCGTGATTTTCGGGCTGAGAAAAGTTCTTCCGGCCGCAACGGTTCTGATCGCATTGACCAGATCCTGGATACCTTCAGATTTCACCACATACCCATCCGCTCCGTTTCGAAATGCTTCCATAATATAGGGTTCGCTGCTTCGCATTGATAACACAATGATCTTTATTTCGGGATGGTTTTTCTTCACGCGGCTGGTTACTTCAAGGCCGTTCAATCGCGGCATCATCAGATCGATAAGGAGAATATCTGGTGAGAGCTGGTCGGTTTTCTCTATCGCGTCAAAGCCGTCCACGGCTTCCCCGATGATCGAGAAATCAGATTCCTCTTCGAGAATTCTCTTTAATCCCTGACGGACGATATTATGGTCATCTGCAAGTAATATTTTTACCATCGTGTTTTCCAAAGCTAATTATTTCTTTATGTCCGCAATTGGTATGGATACTTTGATCTCGGTTCCTTTGCCCAATGTTGATTTAATTCTAAACTTCCCTCCCAATAAAGAAACCCGCTCGCGCATGCTGGCGATCCCAATTGACTTATGTGTAATAATCTTCTGGTCAACATCAAATCCTTTCCCGATATCCCTGATAGTCAGATGAAGTATCCCCCCTTTTTCATTTAAATTAACAGCCACTTCTTCCGTGCCTGAATGGCGAGCGGCGTTCGTGAGCGCTTCCTGCAAAATGCGGAAAATTGAAATTTCAATATTGGCACTGTATCGGACATCCTTTTCTAATAATATGGCCAGATTAACAGTAATACCGGATTGCTTTTCAAATCTGCCCACGTGCCACTTAACAGTGGGAATAATTCCCAGGTCATCCAGGATGGAAGGGTGCAAATTTAACGAAAGATCTTCCGCGATATCAATGATCTCATCGATTGACTGCATGGCAGATTTCAGCTGTTTATTAAAATTCTCTTCATTTTCCTGCGATAAACGCTTTGGATTTATTGATAATTTGAGGCTGGTCAGCATCTGCCCGATTTGGTCATGCAGATCTAAGGCGATCTTTTTCCTTTCTTCCTCATGAACTTCAATCAATCGGTTGGATAACAACCGAAGATCCTGCTGATTTTTTTGGGTTTCATCGAATAAACGAGCATTCTGGATCATACCAGCTAATTGGTTGGCAACCGACTCTAATAAAAACATGTCTCGTTCAGTGAATGCGTCTGTTTTAGTCAGATTATCAGCATTAAGGATCCCGAAGAAGTTTCCTTTGAATAATAAGGGGATACAAATAACAGATTTCGACTTGTTGATATTAGGGTTATCAAAGTATTTATAATTTTTATTTTTCGGTATATTATTCAATATCGTTGGTTTCAATGATTTGCGAATTAATCCTGTCAATCCAAAATCTTTTTGGATCTTCAAGCTTCTCATATCTCTATCTTTAAAACCATCCCAAGCAATAGGAATAAAAACTTCCTTTTCCTCTTCGTAGAACCAGATTGAAGACGCTTCTGCGTTTGGAATCAATCTTACGATTTCACTGGCAAGCAAATTCACCAAATTATACAAAGGCTCACTGCTGACTTTTTTACTCAGTTCTAAAAGTGTTTCAATCTCTCGCGCAGCTTTTCTTTCACCCGTGATATCACGCCCATAGGCATTGACATAACCCATTTCTTTGATGAATGCCAGATTAAACGAGAAGATCCTGCCTTCACAGAGCGTTTCAATTTCTTGATTTTCACCTGAGGCAAAAGATTTGGAAATTTCTTTTTTCCAATCCGTAGGTACATTTTCACCGACCGATTTTCCCCACTTGTTCAGCAGGGATGCGCTGCTCTTACTGGCATACAGAATCTTTCCCTCTTTGGAGAAACGCATAATCGGATTGGGATTCTCATCGGGAAACTTTGACAGACTCTTGATTTTTTCCTCTGCTTGTTTGCGCTCGGTGATATCGATCGCAGCTCCTTCGTAGAAAAGTACATTATCTTTTTCATCCCTCACGACGCGAGGACTGCTGAGAAGCCGAATTGGTTGCCCATCCTTTTTTTTCATTTGGATCTCAAAATTTTCCACTTTTCCATGTTCCTTCAAGAGATGCGCAAGGTTATTCCTCTCTTCGGAATTCGTGTAGAGTTGTTCCCCGATGTTGGTAATGCAGGTCATAATTTCTTCGGGTGAATCATATCCTAACATTTTTGCAAAAGCTATATTGACACTAATAAACCTTCCTTCAAGGGATGTTTGATAAATTCCCACTAAGGAATTTTCAAAGATATTACGGAATTTTCTATTGCTTTCCTTCAGCGCCTGCTCCACCTGTTTGCGCTCCGTGATGTCTTCACTCAAGGATTGGTAGCTTGTTACTTTTCCTTTTTCATCGAAAAGCGCGCGGTTTGTCCAGCGCATCCAGCGGATCTCGCCGTCATGTCTTACGTTATTGTTCTCAAATGCTTGTACCGGCGACTCCTCTGTAAGTGAGGCGATATTCGACAAAACAGATTCTCTTTCCTTCTCCGGGATTGAAAATCGCATGTTCATGCCAACCAGTTCATCCGGTTTTTTCCCAAAGAATCTGCAGTACTCCTGGTTCACAAATGTGATCGTCCCATCAGGCAAGAACCTTTCGATCAAAAAAGGTGAATCTTCGACAACTGAACGGTATTGTTCTTCGCTCTCCTGTAGCGCCTCCTCCGCCTGCTTGCGCTCGGTGATATCAGTAAAAGTGGCAATAAAGGTTTCTTTTAGAGTGGAATACACCGAGAGATGCAACCACTTGCCTATAGGTGTGAATTCAATATCAAATGATTCGGGTTTGCCGGTCAATGCAACCCGGCCATAGATCTCAAAGAGTTGCGGGAATGCTTCTTTGATTCCCGGGTATACCTGGGTAACCGGCTTCCCGATAATAGTTTTGGTATTTGTAATCCGCTCAAATGCAGCATTGACATCGAGGTAGACGAAGTCTATCGGTTTATTGTTTTTATCAAATATCATCTGGCAATACGCAAAACCTTCAAGCATATTTCCAAAAAGTGTTCGGTACTTTTCTTCACTCTTCTGCAGCTGTTGTTCTGTCTGCTTACGTTCGGTGATATCAGTCAACATTCCTAGAGAACCGCTATATTTCCCATTCTCGTCATAGATGGGATTTGCAGAGATGATTACCCATAAATCAGAGCCATCATTTCTGATTAATTTATTTTCGTATTGGTCGCGGTTACCCGCATGCCGATTCTTTATATGTTCGCGAAGGACTTTTTTACCTTGCTCATCCATGAAATCTTCCGGCGATTTTCCAATTATTTCATCAGCGCGATAACCAAAAAGATCCGCTATTTTTTGGTTAACAAATTGGGTTAGATCATTCTTATCTAAGATCCACACTCCCTCCTCTGCAGTTTCAATTAATTGACGATATTTCTTTTCACTTTCTCGCAGTGTATGTTCAGTTTGTTTCCTTTCGGTGATGTCGCGTGAGTTCAAGATCAAGCCGACTGCATTTTCATCGATTGCTCTCCGTACTGCTTTCGTTTCGTAATGTATAGTGCTTCCATCCGGCGGGAAGTATTGAGTTTCGTATGTGGCTGGCTCGCCGGTTTTCAGCACTTTCTCAAGGATCCCTTTGACTTCCGATCGTTTATCTGCAGTCACAAAATCATAAATTTGTTTGCCGATCAGCTCATCTACTGTTAAACCGGGTGAAGACCGGTTTGAAAACTCAATTATTAAATCGCTGTCAAGGATCAAAATGTAATCAGGGGAACTGGTAAGCAATGCTCGAAAACGCTCCTCGCTTTCTTGTAAAGATTGCCTTATACGCTTTTGTTCGGTGATATCTTTTAAAAAACAATGGGTGCGCTTGAACTGATTTTTTTCATCGTATTCTATGTTCCCATCAAATGAGACGATCAATTCTCGGCCATCTTTCCCCATTAATGTATACTCAAGCGAGTGCACTTTTCTTTCAGTTAAAAATATCGGAAATCGTTTCCTGAATAAATTGGCTGAATCCGGGGTCAGGAAATCGCCAAACCATTTGTTGATGACTTCCTTTCGTGAGTAACCCAGTAACTCTAGCCAGGCTTTATTAACTTGGACGATAAATGCTTTTGCGTCCATGGATTGGTATGGTATGGGGAAGCTGTCAACAATGGATTGAATGTTTTCCATCCAAGGTTTCTTCATCTTATTTCACCTTTGCATATAGCTTGATTTTATTATAAGGTTTTTTGTCTCTATCCGGCGAAATATTATTTAGGTTTTTTATGGAAAGGTGGATGAGCTGGGCTCTGATCTCTGCCTATCATTGAACTTTTGTTATTTGCGCTTATGCCCATCCTTTGATGGTTTTTTAACCATAGAAAATTTGACGTTTTAGATTTTAGCTTCTGAATTTTCCCAATATAAAAGCGATCATATAAATTATGGCGTATGTCTTTCGAGCCGCCTTTCACCTTTTCGGGTGTTTCTACCAATCGCGGTACTATATTAGGGGAGCTTTACTAAAACAGTTGATTTATTTACTGCAAGCTAACCACCGGTGAACCTGTAGGACAGTGTGTCAAGTTTTTTATATCTCTACCTAGTTACAAGAAAATTTAATCATGGGAGAAGGAGATTGCCACGTCGGCACGGTATGCTTCCTCACAATACATCAAGCGTATGCTTGCGCGATGACAGGACTTTAGATGGGTAAAAGAAGATTTTGAGAAGTTTAAGGACTTTCTGCTTCCAGTGGAGATGATTTTATGAACCACCCGGAATTGCAGAATCTATCGATCAGTATTGACAAAAGCTTTACTATACCGGCAGTTCCAGGATTTCCGGTAAGCTCGGAAATCCTGGATTTTAATTACCTTAAAAGTTGTCTTCTTGATGAGGTCACATTCGATCATCAAGAAGCATGTTTACTGAGAATTAGGAGCTGCCAGTTTCCTGGAATCTTACTTAGTGAGCGCAGAAAATTGGTCAACCATCTCATCCACGGTAAGCGTGCCCGGGTTGAAACCCAACTTGCTCGCGGACTGTGCCAACTGGGTGATCTGCGGAGGTGCCAGGAAAGTTTTACGCAGCATATCCGCCTGGGTAAATACTTTCGCTGTGGGTCCATCTACCATGATCTGTGCTTTAGCCATGGCGATCACGCGTTGTGCGTACTGCCCGACAATGGGCATATCATGGGTGATGATGATGATCGTATGCCCGTGCTCTTCATTGAGTTTTTTTAGGAAATCCATAATCTCCCGGGCTTGCCTGGCATCCTGCCCTGTTGTCGGTTCATCCACGATGATGACTTCTGGCTGGAGTGCCAGTATGGAAGCAATCGCAACACGCTGCCGAAGCCCCTTTGAGAGGAAAAACGGATGTTCGTAGTGGTAAATTTCAGGAAGTCCAACCACCTGGATAGCTTCCTCCACACGTTCTTTAATTTCATCTTTAGACAGTTCGATGTTGCGCGGTCCATACGCGATTTCGTCCCAACAGGTATTATTGAAAAGCTGGTGATCCGGGTTTTGGAAAACATATCCGACGCGACGCACCATCTGTACAATTGAGCTTTTTTTAGAATTTAAGCCGTCAACTATGACATCTCCAGAGGTTGGCTTATAGAGCCCATTCAGGCACTTTGAAAGGGTTGTCTTTCCTGAGCCGTTCTGCCCGACGAGGGCAATGAACTCATTTTTTACTATTTCCAGGTTGATATTCTTTAATGCCTGGGTGCCGTCCGGATACTTAAAATATAATTTTTTTACTTGAATGTAAACTTTACGTTCGGTCATTTTCTGCCCTTTCCAGTCAGGATTTCATTATTTTCTGCAGCGATGCGCTTGCCTCGCTCAAGGTTAGCGGGTACTTACCGTTGAAACTTTTCCTCTGACGTAATTCATGGAAAAACCGAATAACACCTGGAGGAAAAACTCCTTTTTCAAGTAGGAATTCCGTTTTCTCAAAGAAGGCGTGCGTTTCATCTTCAAGCAACAGTTGGCTGTCTGAGATCAGCACCATCCGGTCTGCCAAGGGAACCAGGTCTTCAAGACTATGCTCAATCACAATGATCGTGTTCTTTTTTTCTGCTTTTATTTTCGCCAGCACATTAAAAATGCGCACCCGGCTGACAGGGTCCAGCATGGAAGTCGGCTCATCTAATATGAGCAGTTTCGGCATCATCGATAAAACTGCCGCTAGCGCAACGCGCTGCTTTTGTCCACCAGAAATTTCATACGGTGGTTTTTCAAGTAGGTGCTTTAGATCTGTAAGTTCGATAACCCATTCCAGACGTTCGCGGATTTCTGGAATTGTAAGCCCGATATTTTCCATGCCGAAGACAAGTTCATCTTCTACGGTCATCGCCGTAAACTGCGATTCTGGATCAGAGAAAACCACACCCGCCAATCTCTGCAGTTCTCCTGTTTTGTACTCTTCAACTTCTTTGCCAAAAACATTGACGGTTCCATGTTTTATCCCGTTATACTGTCCCGGGATCAGCCCATCCATCGAGTACGCCAGCGTGGTCTTGCCGGACCCATTCGGGCCGATGATCCCGATAAATGACCCCTCCTCAATTGAAAGGTTTATATTCTTAAGAGCCGGGGAGTTTGTGTAGAGGTATTTCCAGGAATAATCTATAATTTCTATAACTTTTGACACTGTATTCTCCTAATGAACAGCATTGTTCAGAATCCGAAGCAGCCAAGAATGGTCAATGCTGAAATGATCAAAACCATAATGAAACACCAGCAGGGCAATGAACGCAAGCGCGATGATGGCGATAAAAATATAATCGAAATATTTGAAGGAATAATGGGTGAGCACAAAGTCTGCCCGTTTTACCTTACTCACTTTACCGGTGAACGCGTACCCGCGCGCAACCAGGGCGTTCGTGAATTCCTCCGATCGACGAATAGATAACGCGAACAGCGGTACCATATACATCACATACTGGCGTATTTTATACGGCAAAGATTTTCCAGCAGGGTCATAACCGCGCGCCTGTTCCGCCTGCCGAATGATCTGGAAATCTTCCAACACCATCCCCGCCGCTCGCAGCGCCATTGCGAAAACATATGTGACTACAAACGGTGTTCTGATGCTACGCATGGCGACAATGATGTCGCGTTCGCGAGAAGTAGTCAGGAAGAAGACCATTATGAAAATCATCGGCAGAACCCTGAAATAGATCACGATCGCATCCCTGATCCGCTCCCAGTATATATTGATGCCCCAGATCCGGGTCAGCAGTTCGAACTCCGGGTGCGTTCCGCCCATTACGATATAAGAAAGCAGGATGATCGAACCCATTGAGATAGCGACAGGGATATAAATTTTCATAGCCCGCATATCCACACGGCTGATCCACATTAATATAATGATTGCGATCATCAATGAAATATTCCAATCTGGAGAAGAGAATAACATTGGGAATAAGCTGACAGTCATTAGAAAAAACAATTTCACAAAAGGATGAACAGCATAAATTGGTGATTCGTTCGGGATATATCCGAGAAGGGTTTTATTCATGTCAATTCTTTCTAAAAAATAAACTTCGTGGGGGTTTTACCCTCACGAAGTTTTTTATCACGTAATTTAGATTTACGACCACCAGCGCTTAACGAAAGCGGGGGTACGGATGACCACACCGGACAGTGCCTTAAGCAAAATGAAGTTGAATACTACTCCGGCGACCACATTTCCGCCAAACCAACCCCAGATAAACAGGGGAGTGGAATCAGTAGTTAGCAGGCCAAAACCCTTTAGCACTACCAGGACGGAATAGAGCGCGCCAATCGCGCTTGATACGATCATGGAAACCAGGAAAATCAAATAATCCTTTGTTGATTTTAAGCGGGGATCCAGTTTGAACTTTCGGAAAACCCATGCGGGCAGGAATGCCTGGATCGCGTTCGCCGGGATGTAGGCGAGGGAAATATAGAACGGTGTTCCGGCAATTGCATTCGAGAAGAACGGGAATATAGCTGCCGCGAGCACACCCCAACCACCAAACCAGATCGAGCCAACCTGCTGGGCAACGATGCCGGTCCAGAAGAAGTTAACACCAAAACCCAATGGGAAGCTGATACTTCCGAAAGAGCCAACAACGAATCCAATACCGATCAGAAGTGCCAGAATAACAATATGAATAACGCCTACTGACCGCTTTTCCCCTTTTTCAACTGCCCAAATTTGTTCGGCAGTTAACTCAGATACTTTCTTTTCAGCCATTTTTACTCTCCTTTAATAAATATAAATAAACGTTGTATCAGGAGTGTTGTAAAATAATTTATTTGCTCAGTAATTCACCTCCTTCTAAAAAAGGAATTTAGAATATAATGAATTCTATTACTTTTTGATTATATCATGGATTTATTATTACATAGTGTAAATTATATTATTCGCACCAATTCGTAAAAATAATATCACTCACCAGCGATGGCAGGTATCTTAATAAATAGAATTCTAATCCTACATGAAAAAATATTTATTAGTAATGAACCTATATACTCCCTTGAAAAAAGGGACAAAATAATGAATACTAATTAGAAAGGAGCACAAAAATGTAAAAAATAAAAAAGAACTGGCGGTTAGGATTAATCGCATTATTACCGCTGGTTGTGATCGCCTGCTCGGTTTCCTTCAACGACAACGACGACGAGAAATCCATCCCCGAACAAACACTGCAGGCAATTTACCTGGAACGCACCCAGACCGCGCAAGCATCTATGGGTCA
>SDBT01018528.1_pt1 | contig 10938 bp, 3 predicted proteins | sample 2277101 | NCBI WGS metagenome assembly SDBT01 (sample SAMN10404973, study PRJNA504765) | marine sediment metagenome | isolation source: marine sediment core GS10_PC15, 103 cmbsf | place: Arctic Ocean: Southern Knipovich Ridge | collected 2010 | reverse complement strand
ATGTGGTATTGAATACAGCGTGAACTGGCCGTATCTTTATTTTAGTTTTGAATGTGGGTTTGTGGCAATAGCTTATCGAAGACTCAAGGTGGATGAAAAAACTGGGTATCCTTTCATTCCTGGTAATGAGGAAACCAAAAAAGCGATCTCTAGTTATTGTCGGATGATGAAAAGAATTAAGGATTATGATTTGAAACCGAGGATGGGGGTTTCAGTTGCTGCTGCCAATGTGCAATGGGAACTTGATGCTTTGCGTGCTATATCGTTTAACAAATCTTTAGTTAGTATTGATGAGGAAAGGAATTTCACGGAGAGGTCTACGTATATGATACCTCGTGATGATTATCGTGGGTTTTTTGGATATCTAGGAAGGAAGCGGCTGCCCGGTCGTATGGAAGGGGGTGGTCATCAAAGAGTAACGCGATCTAATGCTTTTGGTGGGACAGTGATTGTCTAAACCAACATTATGGGTTACCGAGGTTTGTCTTCGGATTTTAGTTATGTGGATCAGCCGGAAGGGACAATTCCTTTTGCGCTTAACACCGTGTTGCGTTCTGGTGAAGGTGATTTATTAGAACTGACTAATGAGCTGGGGTTCCAGCTTTGTCAGGTTGTTACCGAGAATTACCTTCCTCTGGGTGATGTTTATGTGGGTGATGACACGTTGGTCATCTTTAGTGCTGATGATGAGGGTCACAGTGAGATTGGCATTTTAAATAAGTTTTGTGAGTATAAGGTCTTTGTCAATGCTGATTGTTTAGGGTTTGATCAGTGTCGGCAGATAGATGCCAAGTTTCGATTGCGAAAAGGTTGTGAGCGCACTGTTTATTTTACCGATGGCAAGAATGTCCGATCGATAAATATTGATGACAAAAATATAGCTGATACGATCCAGGATGAAGGGTGCAATAGTATCAGACTGATTCCCTGTTTTGATCCTCCCTGTCTTGATTTCAAAGTTCGATCTGGTGGTCGCATTCTTGCCGGCAGTTATGATATCTACATTGCTTATTCTGATTTTGATGGCAATGCCACACCTTTCTTTCCCGGGAGTCTACCGATTAACATCTTTGATAGTTTTGGCTTTGTTGGAGTTACTACTGAAGGTAATGGTTTCGATGTTACTCCTCGTCAGGTAAGTAAGAGAATTGAGGTCACTATTTCTGGTGCCGATCACAGCTTTGATTTCTATCAGATAGGTATCGTCAAGTACACCAGTCTGATAGGAGAAATAAGTGAAGTGGTTATCAGTCCTTTGCAACCTATAACTCAGAGCGTCTTTGTTTATGATGGTAATGAAAGTGGCTATCGAAGTGCGACCATTGAGGAGCTGGTAGCACCGCGTGCGGATATAGAGAGTGCTGACCATATTGAGATCTTTGAGAACCGGTTGTTGCTTGGTGGCATCCGCGGTATAGATATTGATCTTTGTAAGTTTCAGCGGATGGCTAGTAAGATTCAGACTTTTTATAGTGTGAAGTCTGTGGTGAAGGAAGAGTACGAGAATGAGTGTAACCAGAACAACGCTTTGTATCTGGAATTTGGTAGTCATCCTCGTGATGAGGTGATCAGTGTAGGTATTGTTTATGAAATTGATTGCGGGGCTTTCACACCGGTAATTCCTCTTATTGGTCCATCCAAGGATGTTCGTCTTCTGAGCTGTAACCCGATTACCAGTCCTGATGATCCTGTCGAACCGGAAGAGTGTGAGCAATCTCTTGTGCTTCATGGTGTAGGATTTGACGACAATGCCGACGACTTCCAAGGGGCTGATGACATATTGAGATATAAATTTGTCTGGCGTGTGCTTGATGCAGATGGCGTTCAGGTGCAGGGTAATTACAAGAAGTTTGATGACGATCCGCCTAAGAGCTTCACCACGTTTAGGGATACTGGTTTCTTCGAACGTGTCTTTGGTCCTTTCCCTTGTGATTGGACCATAGAGGTCTTCGAGCTTACTATTCTTGAAGGAAGTGGTTATGCGGATTGGGTTATTAAGAAAGAAGAGCCTGACCGTACTGACGGTCGTGGTCCGGATGTCTATACTGGCAGTAAGAAAGATTCGCAGATCATATCGGTGTGGAGCAATGACATTGAGCACTTGGTTACCGAGCAAGAATTCAACTTAGAATACGGTCGAACAGAAGCCGATCGGGATGCTGGCAAGAGGGTTATCGAGCGCTGGCAAGTGTACAATACTGCTATCCGGTACAACGAGGCAGGTGGTCAGCCCGGATATTATGAGTGCCCTACTGTGTACCCTGAAATAGAGACTTGTGACGGGAAGGATTACTGGGGCCAGGACGCTTGTGGTTTTGATTTGACGGGGACGCCTATAAGACATCCGAGGATGCCTGATGCTAGGCTTGAGCCCTTGGTTGGTGCCGGTGGCGTTGTGACCTCGAATGAATACTGCTTGTTAGCCACACTTCCTTTTGCCGAAAAAGACGCGACCAATCAGGTGCTTAGTCCTATTGATGTTACCTACACTTATTCGATCGATGGGGTAGAAACAATTGTCACCAAACAGCATAGGCTTAGTCCCAGACAAACAACTGATGCTCGTATAGAGTGTTTTGGAGACATTCAGCCCACCTTAGATTCATTTAGTGCCGTGATTGATACTGCTGGCTACGAGAGTGCTGATCCTATTACTGGTGTGATTGATCTGGCACAAACCAGCTCCAGAGTCGATGGTGAAGTAATTCGGTTGCTTCAGCTCACCTTTAGAGGCGTAATGTATCCGGAAGAAATAGCCGATCGTATTGTAGGGCATCATTTTGTGATTGCTAAATCTGACGGTCAAGAGACGGTAGTTGACAACGGTTATATGAGCAAGTTCACTGTTGATGGTGATCTTGAGGGTTTTGGGTGGATGGCTGCCAGGGATGGGGACACCAATTTTTTCGGTAGCTCGCTCACGGGTGGTTCCTCCCACTATGCTTTTATGAGTGACGAGGTAAGCTATAACCAAGGGTTGAGCAGTGGTGATTATGTTAAATTTAATACTGTCTATAAAGTTATTAATAATGACGGCCAGTTCGATTGGGCAGAGAACAGTGGGATCTTTGACACAGAGGTAGAATGGTTTATAGCAGCCATAAATTCATATTATGACCGGAAAGGCGTCAGCACTGAGTTACACATGAAAATGAATAACTCTTTGCTGATGACTCCAACCCAAGAATTGGTCATCGGTGGTCAGCGGTTATTCAACCTTAGTATTGACAACACCATTAACTTTTTGGATTTAGCTCGAAATTACACACCTGAGCTTACTACCGGACAACCGTTTAATGGGTTCGATAGGCATTATGTCACGATCAAGCGGAACGTGGATGTTTATTGCAATCTTGATGGTTTAGTTTACCGGCGTCTTCATAATTGTACTAAGACCGGCTTCACAGCGACGGTGGGCGGGGGCAGTCATTTCATTACACCTTTTCGTAGAACCAACACTTTTCTTTATACGGTAAAACGTGGCAGTCTTGACAATATATTAAGATTGATTGGTAGTGTAATTGGGTTTGTCATTGGGCTTTTTACCAGTCCTGTCTTGGCTATTGCTAGTATTGTGAGTTTCGGTGTGGAGATATATAAGATATTCTTGGATAAAAGATTTAATGATGCTGAGCGTTTTGATGACATTGTTTCTTTGGATGCGTTAGACACCTTTTTAGATGGTCATCCTTATTTGCGTAAGAGAGATATTGTTGCTTACGTAGGTGAGAGCCTGGAAGGGTTGTGGTCTGAGTCCAGGATCAATACTTATTTGCGACAGGATGCTGGGATCGACTGTTTCAGCTATAATCGTGAAGGTAGTCACGAGAATTTTATTGCATATCTGAGGACCAAGATGCTTGTTTTCGATGAGAATGAACGTCTTTATCAACTTAGGCCGCTTCCTTGTGTCGAATGGTATGGGTATAGCAAGGATTATTCCCGGTTGCAGTGTAGCAATGTATATTTTCCACTACCTATTAATCATGACTGCTGTAGTGATTGTCAGAATTACTTTCCTCATCGTATACAGTGGAGTAATCAGAGCTTTCAGGAGGAGACAGTGGATCATTTCAAGGTCTTTTTGCCCAATAATTTCAGCGAGGTAAATGGTGAGCATGGTCCGATAACAAATTTATGGACTAGGGGTCGAGAGTTGATGACTACCACTCGGGAGACAACTTTACAACAACCGGCCAGTGTTCAAACGCTTCAGACTGAAGGGCTGATTGCGTATTTGGGTACCGGTGAGTTTTTGAGTATAGCTCCTGTCGAGCTGATAGATAGTGCTCTAGGTACAGCGGGAAGCCAGGATAAATGGAGTTTCTGTAAAAGCAGCGATGGTATGTTTTGGGTGGATACGATGGACCGTAAAGTCTGGCTTTTTGGTAATAAGTTGGAGCGCATAAGCGATTACGGTGAGGCCAATTGGTTTGATCTTCATTTGAAACAACATTTGATTTGTCAAATTCAGGATCTACATAAAGTTGATTATGAGTGTGATCCTGCCGCTGGGGTTGGCGTTATTTGTGCGTATGATAGTCGTTTTCAACGTTTTATTGTTACCAAAAGAGATTTCTTGATGCTTCCTGGGACTTCTTATGATCCTGTTACCAAGACTTTTGTCAATGAAAATGGTGATGTGGTTATACTTGGGGATCCTGAATTCTTTGAAAACAAATCCTGGACTCGTAGTTACTATCCTTCCGAGCAGGGGTGGGTTGGTTTTCATTCGTATCTACCACGATTTTATATTACCAGCAAGAACAATTTGTATGTCGGCTTAGATCATCATATTTGGCGGTTTAATCAAGACGGGCTGCATCATAATTACTTTGGCGTTGAACATCCTCATATAATAGAACTGGTCTTCAATGGCAATGGTGTTGAAGAGTATCAGGATGTGCAGTTTTATTCAGTAGCTCGTATCTGGGATCCGGAGGCTAAAGATTATGTTGAGATCGGTGATGCTACTTTCAATAAAGCTGTGGTCTACAATAGTCGGCAGTGCAGTGGTCTGATCAATCTGGTGGTAAAAGAGACTATGAACTTGTTACAGCGTACCACTCAGGTGAATAATCAGGTTTTTATATATCGTCGGGATAGGGATTGGTCTTTTAATGGGATGGTTGATTTTGTGGTAAATTATGACCAGCCTATGTTTGTCAGAGATTGGGCGCGTATCCAAGACGATTATTTTATTGATAAAGTTGTGAATGATGAGGTGGTTGATTTCAGTAAGGACTGGCTTGAGCGGGCTAGTTTCAAAGATAAGTTTTTAGTTGTTCGTTTGATTCTGGATTCCAGACATGATATTAAGAATACCTTATATTTAGGGGGAAGCAGTAAATCTAAAATCTAATGCGATGGATGAATTATTGAGTTTGTTAGGTGGGTTTGGTGGGTTCGGAGGTGGAGACGATTTTGGTGATATCACTAGATTTGAAAAGCTATTCAAGTTCTTGACTGCTCAGCAGTTATTGGTTCCTCCAGGCTTTCCGGGCGGTGGTATTCTTGATGGCGTTGTGCCTGCTAGGGTTGAAGGCAAGGAAGTCCTTGAGACTCCAGACGGTAATTTGCTTAAGGTTATAGGTGGCACCCACCAGAGCGGTGATGACGTTCAGGTGCTTGCTGTCCCCGGGACCAAGGTTTTCAGTGACCGCATTAAGGTTAGGGGTAAAAGCATGGCTAACCGCAAGGTTGATCGGGATGAGCGTCGTACTAAGCGAATCAATCATATCAAAACACTTTTAAAGCAAAGTAATAAGAGGGGCAAGAACATCATTGATGAGTTCACTATTGATCGATCGATTCAGGGTGTGATTGCTGATGAGGCGATTGATGGTTTTCAGGACAAGACTGACATGAACATTCAACGAGGTCTTGCCACTTTAGAAGAGGTGTTTGCTGGTGGAGATTTTAGTGGTGATGAGTTTGGTAAAGGTGGTAAGATTAAGAAGAAACGGTCTAGTTCTTATCCTCATGGTGGGGAGATAGGTGATCCTTTTTTCCTTGCCACTTTGATTAGTCAGCTTTTGGAAGAGAGACCAAGAGATACTACTAATATTACTCCTCCGGGGGACCCTATTCGGTTGAATACTCCTTCAGTGCCTTCTGTGCCCACTATTGGTGCCAGGACTCCTTCTGTGATTGCTCCGCATCGTCCTTTGGTTGATAGAGCTACTGTTCCTTCTCTGACTCCATTACCGGCAAGGACGCCGCGCGTTACCAGGGCTCCTCGTACGTTGACGGGCGGTGCCGTTCCTGGTGCTCCTCCTCCTCCAGAGGATATTGACTTTCAAATTGCCGGTCAGGATTTGCATCGTATCGGGACCGGGGTAAGCGCTTTGTCTCCTTTGGTAACTACTCTTGTGAATCGTGCTGGTGATCAGCGTGTCCCCAATTTCTTTCAAGATACTGGCAACCAGGCTTTAGGGGCTATTGGTCAGGCTATTTCTACCAGAGGCGCTTTGACAACAGGTATTGCTGACGACATAACTTTGGCAGCTAATGCTCAGCGGAGATCTAATCGAGAGAATACTCGGAGCGGCAGTGTGCGGAATGCTTTGGATATCAGCACTACCGGTGGCGCACAGCGTGCTATTCGAGGGGCGGGGCGTGATGCTGCGTTGGATATAAGTAGTCTTCAGGCGGAACGGGCAAGACTTCTTAATAGTGTTGAAACTACCAGGGCGGAGGGAGCTACTAGTGCTTTTGATGAACGTGAGCGGCAACGGGATCAGTTTTTCACTAACCTGAGCAGTAGTCTTTCAAGCTTTGGTGTTGGTATTCAACAGTTGGGCAACCTGAAGGCTAAGGAGGCCAATATTGAGAATGTCGAAGAGCTTTTGAATAGTGATTTATTCAAATTGCTTATTGAGAATATTGGTGCCAGTGATATTTTTGCAGGAGTGGGTGGTTTCAATGTTTAATTATGGGACGATTCTTTCAAGTTGGTATTCCTGGGTTTGTAGATTTTGATTATGAGGTTCCTATCCAACCGGGTGACCTATTAAGGGGATCGGGCAGACGTTCTAGTAGTAGTAGGTCTGGTAAAGGTCTGGGTCAATTGTCAGAGGCCGATGTATTGCCTGAACATTCTGCTCGCTTTAATGAGATTTTGCAGGGCTTTTCAGCTAAGAATCAAGGGTTTGCTCAACGGCTGCAAAAGGATCGGCAGAGTCTTCCTCAGGTGAAGAGGGACATAGCTGTTGCTCGTAGTGAATTTAGAGATACATATTTCAGTGAGATCTTGCCCATGTTCAATGCTAAGAAAGAATTTGATCGGACGGTGGCCAGTATTGATAAAGGCAGTGACTTGAGCAGCAATGAAAGGAATCTAGCCAGAGCGGCGATCGTGGTTAGTCCTGATCATACCCTTGGGCGCAAAGCGATCACCGGTGGAGTAGCGCTGAAGCGTTTGGATCCGGAGGATCAGACAGCAGTTGGAACCGCGATCTTAAAAAGGGTAGAAAAGGATGTTCAAACTACTTTGGGGGAAAGGAGGATTGGGGATTTTAGAAAGGTTCTGCTTAAGGAGGAAGTGGAAACTGTTCGCAAGGACGCCTTAAAGCAGGCTCTTATTGCCGAATTGTCGCCTTTTGCTCCTGGCGAGCAAGCTTTCAGCGATTCTCAGGGTTTTGATGTCGATGAAACAAATTTTGTAGATGCTGATGGAAACTTTAATACCGATACTCGATTGGGCCAATACGCTCAGTCTTTACTTGATAGTCCCACTCCTCGTAGTTTGGACTTTACTAGTCTCGGCTCAGGAGAGGAGACAAGAGCTAAAGAGCGGTTCAAGGCGGGGATTAAGAAAAAAGGGGATACGACTAAAAAGCAGAATAGGAACTTCAAGAAATTTGTTTCTATAAATCAGAGTTTGTTGGAGGGAGGTGGGCAGAAGGTGGTAGTTGGTGGCAGAACGTTTTTGATAGATCCGTTTTTCAAAGATCTTAAGACTACCAGAGGTCTTGTTATTTCAGGTGTTGGTTTTGCGGTCCATGCTTCAACTGATCCTCGTAATCCTGATTTTTCACCCATAAATGATCTTGAGAACGGTAGTGGTCCATGGATTATTGATGAGCAGGGTGATGTGACACCTTTCAATTTTGACACCTTTAAAGATATTCTTACTCTCAGCGAAGCCAAAGATCTTGAAGTTGCTCTGGATGGTATTGGAGCCCTTGATAATAATGGGGTCATTCTGTTGGATAAAGTGAAAACTCATGATCTTGGTGACAGTAGTTTGCTGCCTTTCTTTTTAAGTTCACCGGGTATTCCCCGTCCTGCCGCTAGGGGCGGTGGTGCAAGGGTTGCTCCTGCTGTTCCTGCTGTTCCTCTTGCTGCACCTTCTACTGATACTGTAGATCAACAGGATGCCATCGATCGGTATAATGAGTTTATTAAACAGAAGTACGGAAATGAATGAACTCGAACAGTTCATATCAGACTTCTTTGAAAGCCAGGGTAATCCAATTACTCAGGAAGATATTGGGAATTTAATACAATCTCATCCTACCTCTCATGCTCCGGATATAATTAGTGATGTCTTAGGTTTTCATGGTGTGGAAAGTGATGACAAACTTGTCGGTGACGTTATTAATAATTATAATATTCCTGTCACGGTAGGAGATCAGAAAGACCGCATTAGATCTAAGGTTGCGGATATGACACAGGAAGTTCAGAAGTCTGGTTTACAGGCGATCGGTCAAGTAGCTGAGGATGCTCGTCTTAGTCAAATGACACCTCAAGAGAGAGCTGCTTCGGAGTCTCAGGGGTTGGGTCAGGCGTTTTCTGCAAACATCGCTCAAGGTGCTCTTACTATTGCCAAAGGTGCTGTTCAGATACCTGATATGGTTGACCGTATTAAAAACTTACCGTTTACTCGTAAACAGGAGGCTGCTCTTGATCAACGTGTTTCTACTGGAGAGATCACTGCGGATCAGGCCACTATATTAAAACAGGTCAATCGTGTAATTAGTAAAAGTCCTTTTAGCGTCTCTGCTGCGGCGGTGGGTGGTATAGAAGATGTTGAAGCTGGGCTAGATGAGTTTATTATTGATTTTGAAGGCAGTTTGGGTGATACTTTTAAGAATGAAGGTATCGAAGCTGGTTTAAAAAGATTAGGTCAAGGTGTTCTTCAGACTTTACCTTCTCTTGTGTTTGTGACCGCTACTGGTGGTTTAGGCAGTGTGAGTGCTGGACTTGGCTTGGTAGCTGGTAGTGTGGCTGCTGGTAAGCTTCCTGAGTTGGATTTAAGTACTGATCTTAGTGAAGGGGTAAAGCTCTTGAACGTTATTGGGACTGGAGCGGCTGAATATGCTTTTGAAAGTTTTGGGACTGGTAGTACAATACGTGCTTTATACAAAACTTTGCGTGCTGAAGCAGGCGAGGAAGCGGCTAAGCGCATTTTTAAAAGAGGGTTTATTGGTGCGATGGAAAGGCTGAGTCGGAGTGCGGGTTTAAAATGGCAAAAAGAAGGGTTGGAGGAATTAGGTACCACTGTAACTGAAAACTTTATCGATATTGTTACTGGCGTAGATCCAGATCGTAATATCTGGGAAGGTGCTACTGAGAGTTATATTGTAGGGAATATTGTAGGTGTGGGACTTGGAGGAGTTCAGAGTAGTGTTGAACAACATTTAGTTGATAACTTTAAAATTGAAGACAATGGCCTGCAACAGCTGCAAGCACCAGGGGGTAGGGGGAGTACCACCAGCCAACCAGCAGACCGACGACAACCGGGACAAACACAAGCAGCCGATACAACCACCGGTGAGCAGCGGCAACCCGTACGGGACGTAGCTGAGGGCGATACTGGACCGGGACCGTCTACTCTCACAGAAGAAATTACCAGAGTTGAAGATCAACTTCAAGGTGAGATTGACAACATTGATCAAACTGTGTCGGAGATACAGAGTGGTAAAGTGTCGGCCAGTTCTGTTGTTGCTGGTTTGAATGTCAGTCCATGGATCAAGGAGATCTTTGATTTCTTTGGTAATAAAGGTCGTTTTGGCACTGAAGGGTTGCGTAGGTTCTTTAATGATAGTGAGCTCAGAGAGATTAAAAATAAGCATAGTTCTACAGGTGACAATATAGATACGTTTGTTCAAGATATTACTGAGCGTCATAATGCTAACCTTACTGAGGTTGAAGATTTTACAGTTGATTTGGTGCGGAAAGGGGTTAAACAGAAGGCGGTGGAATTATTTGAGAACTCAAGTATTAAGGCTGAGCTTGAATCTGGGCTTAGCAGACTTAATGTTGAGCGTGAAACCGTTTTTGCTGAAGAGGAGAGAGTTGCTGCTGAGCAGCCGGTAGTTGAACCTACCCGTCGTACAGATGAGGAGGTTATTGCTGATCTTACCGAGGAAGCTAATCGTGTTCAAGAGGAGTTGTTAGCTGGTAATCGTCCTAGTTTAGATCGTATTGGAGAATTGCGGGAAGAGCTTTTAAATAACAGAAAGGCTTCTACCTCACAGACGGTGCTGCCTGTCGTGCCGGTGACACCAGCTGCTCCGACTCTGCCTTTTGAACCTACCGCTGAAAGTGGGACGGTGGTTCCGCCGATTAGCGAGGAGGCTAAAGCTAAAATTGGTGATCCTGCCCGTCGATTGGCTGCCAAAATTCGTGAAGGTAAAATTTCAAAACTTGGCGGCTTTCGTGCTGGCACTGGGTTTGATGCTGCGTGGGATATTGGTTTGGAGGCTCTGGTATTAGCTCTGGAAGGTGGTGCTTCTGTGGCTGAGGGTATTGAGGCTGGGCTTCGTGCGATTGGAAATACTGATTGGTATCAAAATTTGACCAATAAGAATGAATTTGACGCTGCTTATCGGAGTCATAATTTTAGCCAGGAGGGTTCTAAGCCGTCTACTGAGGAGCCGGTCAGTGAAAGGGAACCTGAAGGTGAGCAAGACACTGGGGGCACCGATCAAA
>SDBT01018527.1_pt1 | contig 10939 bp, 13 predicted proteins | sample 2277101 | NCBI WGS metagenome assembly SDBT01 (sample SAMN10404973, study PRJNA504765) | marine sediment metagenome | isolation source: marine sediment core GS10_PC15, 103 cmbsf | place: Arctic Ocean: Southern Knipovich Ridge | collected 2010 | reverse complement strand
GACGCGAAGGACGCCACGGAGGACCTGGCCAGCGACATCTCGGGTGCTCTCGAGTCCTCATTCGGTGGGGCGATCCGAGGGGCGATCGAGGGCGAAGGCATCGACGCGATGGGGTTCTTGGCGGATGCAGGCGCCGACCTCTTGGACGAAGCGATGTCCAAGGTCTTCGACGAGCTCGGGAAGAGCTTCGCGAGCCTTCTCTCTGAAGGCGGGCCGCTCTCGTTTCTGGGCGGAGCAGTTGGCGCAGGCCTGACCGCTGGCATCGGCGCCGCCATGGCGATCATCCCTGGAGCCATTGCAGACACGGAGGCCAGCATCACGAACTCCCTGGTCCGGGCGACTTCGGGGGCGACTCAGGCGGAGGCCCAGCGAGGCGTCATCGCGGGGAACACGTCGCTCCCGATCTTCCAGGTCGGCGCGACTCTGGAGGCGGCCCTCGTCGGGACGGAGTCGAAGCTCGATCTCTCGAACGAGTTCTTGGCTGGCATCCTGGAGGCGGTCCGCTCCGGACAGGGCGGGGTGGCGTCTGGCGGCGGGGTTGGCCAGAGTCCAGGCGAGACCCTCTCCAATTCCTCCCCACTTCTCACATAGGAGATTCCCATGTCCAGCAGTGATGCCCCCCCCACGGATGCGCTTAATCAGGCCTCGATCGTCGTGCAGCCCCACACCATCACGCTCCGCGATTCGAACGCCATGTTCGAACACAAGGTCACGATGTCAGAATGCCTCGCCGAGGGCGATCCGATTCGGTCCCTTCTCTTCGCTCAGGTCCTGCTCATGTCCGACATGGCCAAAGCGCTGAGGACGATGGCCTCGGCAATTGAAGAATCGAGATCCAACGTGGAGAGCCACAAGCAGGATGCACAGGAAACGCTTGACGCAACCCTGAACCGTGTCGTCAAATTCATGTCCTCAATGCAAGGCATGGACCAGACCATCATCACGCAGATGGTCAACACTCTCAGGCCGCCGTCAGGAGGAGATCCAGCGTGAGCCTGAAGCTCGCATCGAACCGCGATATGTTCGCCTACCTGCAGAGCGGGAAGTTCCAGTCTCCAGCTCCGTCTGAAGAGATTCAGTGGACCTTCGGCGGACAGATGCGGGTCTCTACTGTCTACTTGGATCGCTACGGCCTCTTCCAGGGGCAGAACGGAATTGCCGGCCCGGACCTGCCTGTCGTTAGATTCGATCCGGAGATGGTCGACAGCTCCAGCGATGTCGTTGGCATCACTGACTCCAAGACGAACGGCTGGTTCATGGGCGATTACGAGCCGATCACCGGAACTCAGAGGATGTTCACCAGGGAGAGCGCAAAGTTTCCAATTCAAGAACAGGTTTACGAGAACCCCGCTCTGATTCTCGACAGCGATGCGTTTCCGGCGATCGACTACAATGGCGACCGGGCCGGGACGGGCTCAGGGACGATCGGCTACTGGGCGCTGACTGCTGGTGACAATGTCGGAAACGTCATCTTTTTCCCCGAGTGGGGTCCTGGCTACGCGCTCTACAACGACGGATTCGTTCGGCACACGGACGGCGTCCTGTATGCGGAGCTGCCGTTCCTCGTGAATCTAACCACTGGCTTCGCGACCGCCGTGGACGAGATCGGCGCCTTCCCGACCACTTATGAAGGCACCCCCGTAAACAAGTATGTTGGAAACAAGATCTTCGGTGAGGCCGATACCCGGTGCCAGAACCTCCAGTTCATTCCTGACGCGGACTCCCTCCACATCGCACCGAAGGGCAGGATCTTCCAGTCGATCAAGGGGCTGGAGCCTGTGACGAATGAATTTCGTTACTACTGCCTCTTCTACGATTGGAACCCGACGGGAGCATCCGGGTCTCCTATCAGGACCCATCTCAGGCTGTCCCAGCAGACCCGATGCATCCTGACGGCATCCGCCACCCTGACCACGGTTCTCCCTGCTACGCCAGGACGAGTCATCACGGGCATGACGAATCCACTCGCCGATTCCCACATGCTATTCGACAACCAACGCGGCCGGATCCTCATGTTCCATTCTGTGACCGACGCTCGAGCAAACCCCAGAACGGGATGCCACAACATCATCGAGTTCTTCCAGTCGGCCGATGTCAGCATCGTCCGCCCGCCACAGTCTCTCGCGCCGCCGTCGACTGGTAGGGTCGTCATCTTCGACACGGACCTGCGTGGAGACCTGGGCGAGATCGTCGGCGGCCACCTCGTAAACTGGTCCATCGAAGCCACGAGCACAGAAGGCGAGGTGCTGGACGTCTCCGGGGCCTCCCCGGGTGATCCGATCGCGGTTGCGAACCCGAACATCAACCTCACGATCGACTACGACAAGACGGTCTACGAGGATGGCATCCCCCTTACCGAGGGTGTCGACTTCGACTGGACCGCGACGGAGGTCGACTTCATCGGGCCGAAGCCCATCGTCGGGAGCGAGGTCTACACGGTCGACTACGCCCACGACGCCCAGGTCCCATCCATCGCAGCTCATGGGACGCTACTGAACTCGACATCCATCACGGACGCAGAAGGCCTGGCTCAATGCCGGGTCAGGTATGCGGACGACTCCTCCCTAGTCGGAGGCCGAGACCGCGTCACTGCTCAGGCGGATACGTGAGCATCCACAACTTCGAGCAAGAGTGGAGGCTGGCCGCCCCGACCGTGAACGACGTCCAGAGTGACCCGGATGACTCGCTCGGGGGGCAGAAGTCCGCCACCCGCTTCGAGACCCTGAACGGCTCGATCACGACCGCCGGAGATCTCTACCACTTCTCGGACTCTGCAAGGATTGGCGCGACCGACTACACGGGCGGCTGGATCATATTCTTCGGGGAGCACGCGGTCGTCGCAGCCACGGCGGAAGTGAACCATGCAGCAGAGATAAAAGACTTCAATCTCTCGACGGGCGAATTCACCCTCGTCGATGCACTCCCGATCATCCTCACGGTCGGGCATCGCTATCGCCTCTGGATGCCGAACACGCTCTTTGCGGCCTACGACGGCATTTCGTCGGTTACCCGGATCGCGCGCCATCGGCTCACGTTCATCGCAAGCCTTTCGAATGGGGCCACGAACTTCCCATACAACGTCTGGGTGACTCCGCTGCGGCCTGGGCCTTTGATCTTGGAACTCGTGTGCTCCGCTGCGGCTGCCCTCGACGCTGGTCCGATCGATATTTCAGACATCGCGAATGAGGGCGATTCGCCGGACATCACGACCACGGCCGGCGGGATCGTCGGAACAGGTTCTGGCGCTGGTCCACAGCAGTGGCTGGACTCTCCTGCGAATGAGTCCCAGGACATGACGCCGCGAAGAGGCGACTCCGTGGGGATCGCCGTGAACCAGCATCGTGCTCTCTGGATGAGACTACGCTGGCGAGACGAATCAACGATCCCGAGGCCTCAGACGTGCGTCTGGCAGGTCTACTCCGAGGGCCCGATCGGACAGGAGGAAAGAGGAGCCTCCTGCATGGTGGTAGTGAACATCGACGGGCCGTCGATCGAGTACATACTGGGGCCTGACAGGAAGAATAGACGCCTCGGCGGATCGCGCGTGAAGGCCATCGTCCGGGACTCTGTGACGAAGCTCCCAATCCCGAACCACACCCCAGTCATCACGCTGGACACGGCCGAAGGCACGCTACACCCTCAGAACCAGGAGGAGACATCGGACGACGGGGTGGTGGTCCAGAGGGTCTACACATCTTCGGACCTCGATGCTGACGTCGGGAAGGACATCGACTTCTCAATGGAGGTTTTCTAGTGCCCACTTCGTCCTCTGATTTTGAGATCGTCGCTGGCGTTCCGGCATCGGCATCGGCATCGGCGCCGCTACTCGATGTGGGCGGAGCCGGAGACATCAACGCCCTGCAGACGCTGACCCATCCACTCTCGGCGAGCTTCCCGCCGATCATCATCCCGGTTCAGCCGGACTCAGTCTCGAACTTCATGGATGAGGTCATCCCTGTCCCGCTGGCGACGACGAAGCGGACGCTCGGGACAACCATGCTGATCCGCCATGAGGGCAAGCTGGACGATACGGACTGCGAGCTTCGGTGGAGGGGGTCGAAGGAATCGATCGCGAGCCTTCCGAGCTACGTCCTGCGGCTCTTCCTGAACTACCTCTTGAATCCGCCAGAGCTGAACCCGTCTGCTCAGACCTACATCGTATGGGCGCCACGAGACATCTCGATCAAGAGCTACAACGTCCTCTTCTACAAGATCGCAGTCGGCTCAGGGTCCAAGGGGAAGGCCCTGGACATGCGGGAGATCCGCGGACCGGACGACCCGATCGATAACGCCTTCACCGGCTGGGATGTCGATCCGACGGGCTACATCGATGAGAATGTGACCCTTACCTTCAAGATCGTCTCGGAAGTGACATGAGGCCCCTCCCGGCTCTGCTGGAGTCGATCGCCATAGGCGATGCTGATACCCGCGCGCCGTCCTTTCGCGTCTTCGTGTACGACCTCAGGAGCAGCGATTCGAACACCATCAATGACATCGTCGACGGGTCTGGCCTGGAGATGATCGTCGGGCCGAGGGAGTGGACCAACAACGCAAGCCTGCTCGACATCCAAGAAGTTTCCGGGGACTACGCATCCGGCGGGATCGCTTCCCAGACGATCACGGTGACACTGGAGGACCCGGACGGGAATCTGAACCCGTTCCTTCTCGTGGACGATCCGACCTCGGATGCCCGATTCTTCCGTAAGGGGAATGTGGTCCGGATCTACGAAGGAGACGAGCAAGTCGATCCCGCGCTCTGGGTGAGGACCTTCACCATGGAGATCAAAGGACAGCCGTCCTACATCCGATCCCGTGCCGTGGGCCCCGAAGGCGTGAGCCGACTCCAGTTCAAATGCGTCTCGAGGGAGGCAGCGTTCCTGGGCTATGAGGAGATCTCTCGCGAGTACACGGCCGGCGAGACCTACAGGGCCATCGGCGAGGACGTGGCGACGAGCATGATGGGCCTTGGGCTCGGCGAGCTGAACTTCTCTGGATGGGGCGAAGGTCGGACGCTGCGTCACACGACCATGACTCTTGCCGGAGACTCCCCGATCGTCTTGCTGGCGCGCGTCATGTTCGTCGATGGATTCATTCCTCGCTTCGATGGCGACGGGAAGCTCTCTCAGCACCTCTCGATTCTTGGGGGCAGCATCGATCGGTTCTACTCGGATCAACGCAATCGGATCTCCGTTGGATGGCCGCTATCCGACGTCCAGGTGGCGGACTCTGTCGTGGTGAAGGGACTCGACTTCAATCAGAGCCGAGTCGACATCCTCCCGAGGCAAGTCGTCGCGAAGGCCAATGTCACGACTGGATACTTCACCCAGAACGAGGCCATCGAGATCCTGTTCTCACCTGACAGGACACAGCTCGCCGACAACCCGACGCTTTTGGTGATTCGATCCGTGAATGGCGGGATCTCGATCCTCGGAGGCGGAGAGACCATCACCCTGATCCCTGCGCCCAACGATGCGAACGAGGGCTACGTCGGAGTGACGCTCGAAATCGGCACGGGCTTCGCTCCGTGGCTCGCGACCTTCTTGCTGGCCACCTACGTCGGGCTTTCCTTCATCCCGGACGCAGTAGTCACGGAAGGCGTTGGTGTTGGTGTTGTCGTTTCCACTGGATTCACGATCAACAAAGGCAGCGTTGCCGCTGCGATTGCACTGGCTTCGGCGATGATGATCATGAGCGCGATCGGCAGAGGCGACTATGAGATCTGGGCCGATCCATTCCAGTATGTCTTCCAGGAGATCCGGCGCCGAGCCCTCGCCGAAGGTGCAGACGAGTTCACGAAGAAGGAGATCGAGGTCCTGAACCATCTCATCGACGACGCTGAGACATGCGAACTCCTGGCGGAGCAGATCCTCTACATCCAGCAGGCTGGGCTTCATCCTCGCGACGTGACCATGCTCCACGACCTGGCGCTCGAGCCGGCCGATGTTTGGTCCAGTACGGACGACGACCGGATCTACCTGATCCAGTCCATCTCGAGAGTCCTCACGAGAGACGACAAGACGGCAACCGCTACGATCAGGGCGCTCGAGCTTACGAGCGGGATCCAGGTGACCTGACATGAGCACGCTACAAGCTCTGATCAAGCGCGAGGCGGCCTCTCGGGAATCAGTCCGGATCGTGACCGTGATCGGGAACCTCCGGATGAAGACGCTCTCGCCCGGCTTGACGGCTCCGATGTGGGTCACGGACATCGAGTTCGGAAGCGGCAAGGCCATGAAGAACGTCACGGTCCAGAGCGCTGGCGGTTCCATGCTCTACGCCAGGAGAGGCGCAACCGTCCAGCTCCGAAAGACCACGCTAGGCCGCTGGCAAGTGATCGGCCCTGGCGATGTCCGGTCCGGTGTGATGGTGACGAAGCGCTACAACGTCGGGACCCAGACCCAGGTAGGCGCCGACGAGAATACGGGCTTCACCTTCCGCCAGGAGCCGTTCGAGTTCTACAAGGGCCCGAAGGCGATGAAGGGGAACCCTCAGATCACCTTCGCGAACACAGGCGGGAACGACACGATCACGAGGGACGTCGGGAGCTGGATCACTGACGGCTTCGAGGTCGCGGACGACGTGACGATCCAGCGCACGGTCGACAACGACAAAGACGACGGATCCCCCATCGCAGTCGCAGCGCGATCGGCTCTCGCGATGGAGTTTGCAGGGAACCCACTCATCGATGAGGTCGTGGCGGACGGTGGGACGATCGGGATCGGCGTCGTCGGGAGTGGGCTATGGAATGCTGGCCCGAGCTATCCGAGCTTCCCTGAGATCTCTCTCGTCGACGCTGACGGCGTGCTCGCATAGGAGAACAACATGGCCCAGAAGATGGTGGTCGGACCCAATTACTTTGTAGCCTTCGCATCGGGGCAGGGCGCGGTCTCGTCAGACAGCTATTTCACATTCGCCAGCGACCTCGACGCGACGTTCCTGACGCTGTTCAACACAGTCAATCTACACACTGACGAGATCAACGCTGTCCAGGGCCCGGTGGGGATCCTGCCTCTGGACCTCCTTCAGTTCGACGACTCGATCCTGCGCCCGACGCCAGTGACTGGTGGCATCATCGGCATCGATGCCTACTTCCCCACGATCCAGACTGCTCCCAATGACAACCGCGTCGACATCAGGGCCGGTGTAGCCCTCGCAGCATCGGACAGGGTGAACCAGCCGACTCCGGTCACCCTGACGGCCACCTACTCGGGCGGCGGAGACACCCTGGAGCGCTTCCTGGCGATCAATGCACAGGGCGTCCCGACGCTGGAGACGCTGGCCGATCAGCAGGTCGTGGATCTCTACCACTTCGACCTGGATTCCGGCTCCGTACTTTCGAATCCGCTTCGCCTGGCCAACGTCCTCTTCGATGGAGACGACTACGACCAACTCAGGATCCGTCGAGGCTCGGCTCCGTTCTTCGAAGGGATCGACTCGATCGAGTTCGTCGACGGGAATGGGAGCGACACCCTAGAGCGAACTGTGGGAGACTGGACCGCAGACGGCTTCGTGAACGGCCAGACGTTCGCCGTCGACCGCTCCTCCCTGAACGATGGGACCTACACGATCACGGGCATCACGGCCCTGGTGATCACAGTGACCGGAGCGTCCTTTGTGAATGAGGGTCCTTCGGCAGGGATCCGGATCACGGGTGGCCACTTCCGCTACTCGGACTTCGACCAGTTCCACGAGCGGATCGAGGAGCTGGAAGACATCCTGGCAGGGCTCTCCCCGTCCTCTCTGCTGATTCTCTTCCCAGCCGGTACGGCCGCGCTCCCGTCCATCGCGAGGGTTGGCGACCCGAACACGGGGATCTACTGGCCTGCGGACGACGAGGTCGCGCTCACCGCTGGTGGCGTCCATGTCGTCCGGGCTCATGGGGGCTCGGCTGAGCCGGAGCAGCTCCGAGCCGTCGACGGGACTCTGGTCAATCCTGCCTATTCCTTCCAGACCGATCCGACGTCGGGGATGCGGTCCCCTGGTGTGAACCAGCTCGCGTTCGTAGTCGACGAGAAGGACTACATCCAGCTGGACCCGAATGGGAACTTCGACCTTCCGGAACAGGCCCGCGTCCAGATGGTTAGGAGCGCGTCCCAGACCATCTTGGACAACGTGACGACTCTTGTGCAATTCACCGCGGCCGATACGTGGGACATCGGGAACCTCACAACGGACGTTTGGCACGACCACACCGGAGGGTCGACCGACAACGAGGAGGCGACCTGCCCGACGGGCTGCGACGGGGAATACATCCTGGTCGTGAACTTCTTCTGGGCAAGCCCCCCTCAGCTCGTCTCTTACAGGCTCGAACTATTGGTGGAGGCGACGGTCGTTGCCAAAATGGTCGACAGCAGCTCGCTAGCCCTTGCGAATTCGCTGTCTGCCGAGGTAGCTCTGGTAGCGGGAGATGTCGTGCGGTTCAGGGTCAACGCGAACCTGGCTACAGAGCCGTCGACGGACCTTGACTTCTGCTCTCTGTCGATCCGGAAGGTGGCATAGCGGTGCGGCTGGGGCTGCGCACTCTGGCGGCAGCGCTCGCCCTGCTCTGCGGGGTGGTGGCAGCCATCTCTGCGGAGCTGGATCCCTGGGACGACGCGACGCGGATCCTCTGGATCGATCCGGACAAAGACCCGCTGCCAGGCGGCGATTATCGCGACATCCGAGTCCGCGCTCAGCTTCAGGGCCGAGACTGGGCTCAGTGGGTGCCTTCCAGGCGTGGCGACCCGCTCACTGTGGACGAGGTCGGCCGCGCCATGGATCAGGGCTTCCTGCCGATGGACGTCCACGCGCAAGAGGTTCTGCTCAGGAGCCATGGAAGCACCCAGGTTACGATTTCATCATGGGAGCCTCCGGTCGTACTGGAAGACAGGACCCGCTGGCGAGAGCCCAGCGCGTGGAGCGAAGCGCGATCCTATGGCGTGCCTCTGGACCCACCTCCCGATCCGATCTTGGCCCCAGAACCCGGCAGCGCAAAGCTCATAGTCGCCGGGATATTGATGCTGACGTTCCTCCACCAGAGACGACTACGGAGATCCTGATGAGCGAAGCAGACCGAGCGCTGGAGTTCGCGACCGCGCTGGGAAAGGTCGAGACCACGATGGGGCACCTCGGGGCCAGTCTGGACGAGGCCAAGGCCTTGATCCGAGATTCTGCGGAGGCCACGGGGGACCTGAGGGTGGAGGTGGCTCGAGGCCTCGCGATGGTCCAGGAGAGACAGAGCGCTCAGGACGTCGAGACGGATCGGCGGCTCGGTGTCGTGGACGACAGGCTGGACGGGACTCATCGCAAGATTGACGGACTCCGAAGTGATTTCGCGACCCATGAGAGGCTGGAGGTCGCTGGTCATCCGCCTGCGTTGGTGAAGCAGCCGGGGCGGTTGGCGCTCCTCGGGGGCGGCAGCGCGGCCGGCGGCGCCGGGCTCTGGGTATTGGTCCAGAGGTTCTGGGACGTCGTCTTCGGGGCAGGAACTCCCCCAGGAGGGCACTGAGATGGGATACAAGGGACCGCGGCTCATCATCAAGGCGGACTGGGAGGACGGCGGAGGCAACGCTCGCCGGGGCTGCATCCTTACCGCAGGCAATACTCGTCCTGAAGTGTGGGCAATCGTCCAGAGCGCTCTCCGGACCGCTCCCGTCGGTATGACGGAGGTCATAGTCTCCGAGGGCTGGAGGAAGATCCGGGACACTCTGGATTTCCACGAGCGCAATGAAGCCTTCGACATCTCGCTCCGCGGGACCTCGGACGTTCTCAAGGATCGCCGGACGATCGGGGACGCCTGGGCCGCCAGGATGAGGGTCGACCTGATCGCCAGAATGGGCGTGAACTATGACGTCTCGTGCCACGGGAAGGAATGGAAAGTTCACATTCATGCCGAGGTAGACCCTTGAGTCTAAACGGGTTCTCCGACTTCAGACCGACCACCGACCACGAAGCCGACATTCGCAAGCTCGAGTCGGCCCTGTGCTCTGCGCAGGCGTCGCTCCTCCGGCCGTTCTTGGTAGTCGCGATCGGGCTGGCAGTCTTCGGACTCGCGATGGGCCTGGCTAGTCTGTGACCAGTCTAGGCCCGGCGCCCGAGTGGATCCGCCTGGTCCTGAAGATCGTCCTGGCTCTGTCCATCCCCCTCGGTGCCTTCTGGGGAGGAGAGTATCGGGGGGAGGAGGCGACCTTCCTGGCCGCGATGGGACGCGCCAGGGAGGCCGTCTCTGATGACCTCGAGATCCGGACCTTTCGGGCCATGGAGGCGGAGGCCGCACTGGGTGATAGAGTTCCGGCCTCAGTAGTGAGCCATCTGGCTCGCGTCATCGCAGATCTGGAGCGAGATCTCCGGGACTGCCAAATGAAGGGGAAGCCATGAATAAGTACGACACATTTGCCGTCGGCGTTGGATTGATGGGCCTGATGGAGTACGGCTGGTGCGTCTGGTTCATCAACGCCATGGGCTTGGAGATGAACGTGACCGGGATATCCTCGGTGGCCCTCATCGCCTACGCCTGTTCTCGGGAATTCCTGCTGAGGAAGGTCCAGAAGCTCCAAGGCGTCCTCAGGGATAGGCGCGTGAATGGGGCCATCCTGCTACTCGTGATCGTCGGGCTTACGCTGGCTTGCCAGCCGGCCTACGCAGCGGACTGTTCTTTTGAGACTGCCGTGGACGCCAAGGTGATCCGCTTCGCATGGCCGCCCGCGGTGGGGATCAACGTCGGCTTCGTCGACTTCGAGGTCGGATACAGTCAGCCCGTGTCGGCCTGCGGGAATGCGACCGTCAACGTCCTGGGCGGGATCTGTCTGATTCCGAAGGTCGGCGACGTCCTTGGGCCTTTCTGTCCAGCTCCGGATGATCCCGAGCCCGAGTGAAAGGCCTACTCGCCGCATTAGCTGGGCTCTTCGCCCTGGTCGGGGGTCTGATCCGCGGCCTCGTCCGGGCGAAGAGCGACCAGGCG
>SDBT01018526.1_pt1 | contig 10940 bp, 14 predicted proteins | sample 2277101 | NCBI WGS metagenome assembly SDBT01 (sample SAMN10404973, study PRJNA504765) | marine sediment metagenome | isolation source: marine sediment core GS10_PC15, 103 cmbsf | place: Arctic Ocean: Southern Knipovich Ridge | collected 2010 | reverse complement strand
GGGCGATCCCGGGATACGACAGGAGGACGCGATGTCCCTATTCATGATTCCGCTCTTGGCGTTGATGCTGTTGCTGGATGGAGAAGGCGACGGCGATGCTGAGAAGGCGGCGGCTGAGAAGGCTGCGACCGAGAAGGCGGCGGCTGCGAAGGCGAAGGCCGACGAAGCCAAACTTGGAGACGCCGGGAAGGCCGCACTCACCGTAGAGCGCGATGCTCGCAAGGACGCGGAGAAGACTGCTCGGGAGGAAGGCAAGGCTCGACGCGCTGCCGAGAGGCGGGCGAAGGAAGCCGAGGCCGCACTGAGCGAGATCGAGGGCAAGAGCGATACGGACCAGACCGACCAGGAGAAGGCGGTCAAAGACGCCGCCAGAAAAGCCGGGAAGGCAGCGACCGACGAAACGGCCGCGAAGTTCCAGACTCGGATGCTGGCGACTGAGATCCTGGCCGTGGCGACGGGGAAGCTCCACACTCCCGCCGATGCGGTAGCGCTACTCGATCTAGAGGCCTTCGACGTTCCAGATCCAGACGCCGAGGAAGCCGATATGGTCGTGTTCCGGGAGGCCCTGGTCGCAGCCATCGATGAGTTGATTACCGACAAGCCCTACCTCAAGACAGGTAAGGTCACAGGCGACGGAGACGGCGGGACCAAGCCCATCGTCACCGACAAGGACGAGAAATTGACGCCACAGCAGCGATTGCAACGTGCGTACAAAGCCAAAGCAGACGCCGGGTAGACCCCGGCAGACTGGAGACAACGTGCAAGATCTGTGGCTCATCGTTGCCGTCGTCGTGACGGTTGCGATCGCGCTCAGAGCGAAGGCACTCGGCTGGCGCAAGTTCGTTTCGATCCTCATGTCCGAGGTCGGGGCGCTCACTCTGGCGCAGGCCGCGCTGCTCTCGGAGGACGATTTGCAGCGGGGCGTCATCGAGACGTTCATCTATGAGTCGTTCGTGCTGGATCGCATTCCGCTGATCCCAATCGAGGGCAACGCCTACGCTTACAACGAGGAATTGACGCTCCCTGGAGCGGCCTTCCGTGCGGTCAACACGGCCTATACGGAGTCCACCGGGACCGTCAATCAGAAGACCGAGACGCTGTTCATCCTTGGTGGAGACGCCGACGTGGACACGTTCATCCAAGCGACCCGAAGCGATCTCAACGACCAGCGTGCGATCCAGACCACGATGAAGGTGAAGGCTGCGGTCGTCGTCTTTCAGGACACGTTCATCAACGGCGACTTCGGGACCAACCCGGAAGAGTTCGATGGGCTGTTCCAGCGTCTCACCGGCGCTCAGGTCATCACCGCTGCGACGAACGGCTTGCCGGTAATCGGTGCCGACGACGCCGCTCGCCAGTCGTTCCTCGACAAGCTGGACGAGACGATCGAGGCCGTAGACGGCAACGTGGACGCGCTCTACATGCGGAAGGGCATTCGTCTCAGGCTGCGCCAGTCGGCGCGGCGTCTCCAGTACTGGGAGCGGGACCGTGACGAGTTCGGCCGGGTGGTCGAGTTCTACAACGGGATCCCGATGCTGGTGCTGGACGACGACCTGGCCGGTGTGGAGATCCTGCCGCAGACGGAGACGACTGGTTCATCCAGCATCACGTCCTCGATCTACGCAGTCCACTTCTCGGGGAACGAGTCAGAGGCGGGAGTCTCTGGCTTGAACAACGGTGGAGTTGACGTGCGAGATCTCGGTGAGATCGACGCGTCCCCCGTATTCAGGACTCGGGTCGAGTTCTTTGTCGGGCTGGCCGTGTTCGGCAAGGGAGCTGCCAGGCTCGAAGGAGTACTGGACAGCTAGCGGGTAGTTCACTGGCGACTCGGGATCCTCTAAGGAGCGATCCTGGGTCGCTACGGACCCAAGGAACAGGAGATCACATGGCCAAGAAGGACGTAAACCACCTGGACGACTGCCCCAAGGAGCGCGTCGTGAAGGTGGAGCGCCAGTTCATTCGCAAGGGGTCGTGGTACCGCGCCAGCAAGTGGCGCTGCACCGACTGTGGCGGCGAGGACGGGGGCACCAAGCCCAAGAAGTGGAAGGAGGTCGGTGAGTAATGCCAGCGACGATCCCCAACATCGCCAAGGGACGGATCAACGAGTACGTCATCAGGGTGGACGGCAACGATCCGGCCACCGCTCAGTTCGTCGTCATGCTGCTGACCGACGCAGGTATCGAGACGCTGGCGGTCCTGCGGGACTACGACGACTTCGCTGCGATCCTCGCGGCGGCTAACACCGAGTCAGCGGTGGCGGCGTACGCCAGGCTGGTACTCACCGACACGGACGTGGCCGCTCCCACCGTCGATGACGGTGGCGACCAGCAGACGTTCGATACGGGCGACTTCGACTTCGGAGCGTTGGAGGCGGGCGAGAACATCGCCGCATCGGTGATCGGATACGACGCTGCCCAGGCTGGCGACGGGTCGATCATCCCGGTGCAGATCACCATCCCGGCGTCGGTCGTCGCGACCAACGGGGAGACGTTCCACTGGCGCACGCCTAACGGCTGGTGGGCCGCTACCGAATAGGAGCAGTCCGTGGCCGAGTTCGCGGTCGTGGCCCAGGCTCGTAACGGGTACCAACTCGGCGACATTGCGGCTGTGTTGCCGGACGGGGCAGCATGGGGCACCCTTGACCTAACGGATTTCGCTAGTGGCAAGACGTGGCTTATCAAGGTGCCGAGTGTCGGCTTGTCGATCGCTCAAGCAGCGGTGCGTGAACTGTGGGAACCGGCTATGCCTGGTGATCCACAGTTGCAATCACCAGACCCAGAGGACCGCCGTATCAAACGGGGTCGATCCCAAGTCAAGGCCTTTGTCGATGAGCTACCGCCACCGAAGCGGAACGAGCTAGCAGCTACCGGGACCACCACCCTCACCCTGGGTCAGGCGCAAAGCATCTACCGCAAGCAAGTGTGGAACCGGGGCACCGGCCAAGTAGAGGACACTGGAATCGGAGAGTTCGGCTAATGGCGATCGTTGAGGAAACCATCGGGGCGGGGAAGGACCGAGCCACACCGGCGCTATGGGAATTGAACGTCGGGGTGTTCGGGACGGATACCTACAAGGGGATCATTCAAGAGAACGCAGAGTTCGCCGCCGTCACCCTCACCGGCAGCACCGGCACCCCGTCGATCACGTCATATCTATGGCTCACGACCGACCCGGCGAACCGTCACGCCGGGGTCGCCGGCACCGGCCACGCCCGGATGCGAAACACAGCATCTCTAACTCACTGCATCGTGATGGACTCGGCCTTTTGCCGGGTCGAAGGTTTGGAGATCGAGCAGGCTTCGTCCGGCACGTCCGATGAGGGGATCAGGACGAATGGTGATCTCACTGGCCTTCTCGTCCAATCCTGCATCATCCACGCTGGCGGTACGACCAACGACCAAGACGCCATCTTCATCGCAACAGACACCGGGACTAGTTCAATTTCTATCGACAACTGCATTATCTACCAGTGGGCACGAGGGGGCATCCAGTGTCAGAACGTAACGGGAACTCTCACCGTCAACTCCGACCACAACACAATATGGTCGTGCGGCGAGACGGGTGAAAACCGTAGCGGGGCAATCAGGATCGACTCCACCGACACGGGATCAACCTGCATCGTCAATGTTTTTAACACCTGGGGAGCGGACGCTGTGGAGCATGCCCCATTCAATGATGGAAGGAGTGGAGACTCTCAGCCCTCTGAGCCTGATGGGTCGGTTACCTGGAACGGTTCCGATAACGGGCGAGATGACACCGCCACCCACATCCAAGGCACAGACAACACGACAGTCTGGGAGGACGCAACTGATGGTGTCGTAGCGGTTACCAAGTCAACTGGGTCATGGATCGTCGTCGTCAACATCACTGGCGGGTCCGAGAACCTGCTGCTGCTGGATGACGCAGCCGGGAACCTCATGGCTGGGAACGGCATCGACCGGCAAGGCTCCGAACCCGACGCCCGGCAGGACTTCTCTGTTGACATAACAGGGAGCGCCCGACCCACCACTCAGGTGGACATTGGTGCTCACCAGATCACCGTCGTTGGTGGTCCCGCTGCATTCCCAACACCCCACCGGCGACCGGTCTACCATCCAAGACGGAAGAGAAAGCAGGTGTTCGCATGAGCGGAGTGAAACTACAGGTCGAGGACGAACAGACCCTCGCATCCGCGACCACCAAGACGCTGCTCCAGTTGGTCGCTGCCACGAACCACCCCCTCGTCGTCATCGGCTGGGGCATCAGCTTCAACTCGGTCGCCGCTGCCGATCCCGCTGTGGCGGTCCGTCCGCAGATCCAGACGAGCGCGGGCACGTCATCCGATTACTCGGCGTCGATCCGGAGACGGGATCGCCTCCAGTCGGGCACCCTCGACGTGACGGCCCGCAACGCCTTCACCGTCGAGCCGTCCAAGACCGATGACTACCCGACTGTGTTCGTCCCGGCTCAATCCGGGTTCGAGGTCTGGTGGCCGGAGGAAGGCTGGATCACTCTCGCCGCTGGTGAACGTCTCGGCTTGGAGATGATTAGCGGAACGTTGGTCGCGTCGATTCAGGCTGCGGGTCACCTGGCCTTTGACGAGTAGCGCCCGATGGCGCAGGTAACGCTCAAGTCTCTGGTTCAGAACGAGGCCGACGCCAACACAGTTGACCTTGTATCGGTCAACCCTCTCGCTGGTGAAGGCATCCTGGTCGGTGTCATCCTCGACACCACCGTCGCCACCCAGGAGGTTCTTTCCGTCCAGTTCGATCCTGGCGGCGACAACGACACCTTCCCGATCGCTGACCGGCTCGCCTTCTCCCCGTCGAGCCACTCCCAACTCCGTCTGGAATTGTGGGTCATCGGCTCCGGTCAGATCACCACCGCCCAATCCGCCACCGTCCGTGTCACCTTGGAGAGCGGCAGCCAACTCATGTCGGCCTGGGCACGCCCGTTCGACAACGGAGAAGCGCAATCCGCTGACCTGTTCACCGACCTGACCACCGACGACGGCGACGGGACCGACAACGCCCTGTCCGTCGCGGTCCCGAATAAGGCCGACGACGACCTGGTAATCAGCAACGGCGCTCACTACACGGCGTCTGGCTCGATGACCCTCCATGCCGGGGCCACGATGGGTGCCAATGACAACAACGTGGGCGGCATCTTCAAGACAATGGCCACCTCGGAGACTGGGACGGGGACTCGGACGGTCGGCTTCTCCGCGGGTGGTGGTAACAGGGCGTCGTCCATCATGGGCCTGGTCCTGAAAGCCGCTGCCAGTACTGAGCCTGAGTTCACGCTGGAGCAGGCGACGGAAGCGGACTCCGGAGACGATCAGACCCTCATCGTGGAGCCTGCCATCGTGTTGGAGTCGGCCGGGACCAGCAACACCGCCAACGGGTTGACCCTGACTCCCGAGCCGGTCATCGACCTGGAGGTTGGTGGGGAATCCGACACCGCTAACGCCACCGAGATGGCAGTCGATGTTCCACGTACCTTCTACCCGCGGGGTATCCGGCAGGCCGGTGTCGCCGCACGCTCTCGCCGGTCGCAACGCCGCCCACCCATCACCGGGCCTGTCGAACCGGTGTTCAGCGTCGAGAGTGCGACCGAGAGCGATACCGCTACGGAGGTCAGCCTGGCTCCCGAGCCGCTGGTGGCTGTCGAGAGTGGCGGTGAGTCCGACGTAGCTCAGGACGTGACGTTGGCTCCCGAGTCGGCGCTGGCGGTAGAGGCTGCAACCGAGTCCGACACAGCCGACGACGTTGCTCTCTCTACCGACAAGGCCATTGGAGTCGAGCAAGCCTCCGAGAAGGACACAGCAAGCGACGTAGCGCTCGCCGGTGAGCCTGTGGTGGCGGTCGAGCAGGGGGTAGAGAGCGACACCGGCCAAGACGTGACACTGGCTCCTGAGCCGTCCTTGGCGATCGAGGCCCCTTCTGAAAGCGACGTGGCAGGCGAGATCGGGATCGCCCCCGAACCGGTAGTCGCTGTCGAGTCGGGATCCGAATCGGACGTGGCCACCGACGTTGAGTACGGCCCAATCCGAGCCATCGATATTGAACAAGCCACGGAGTCGGACACCGCTGGTGACGTGGCGCTACTACCCGAGCCGGTGGTCGCTGCTGACCAGGCGATCGAGAGCGATACCGCTGGTGACGTTGCCCTTGCCCCCGAGCCGGTGTTCGCCGTCGAGCAGGCCGCTGAATCCGACACGGCCCCAAACGTCAGCTACGGCCCCGACCTAGGGCTGGAGGTTGCGCAGGCCGTCGAGTCGGACAGCGCCGATGACATAGCCCTGTCGGTCGAGAAGGCGCTGGCGGTAGACGCTGCCACTGAGAGCGACACCGCCCAGGACGCCGCTCTCGTCACCGAGCCGGTGCTACCCGTCGAGCAGGGTGTGGAGGTTGACGCCGCCACCGAGATCGCGTTGACCGCCGAGCCGGTATTCAACGTCGAGAGCGCATCGGAGAGCGACACCGCCCCCAACGTGGTGATCGGTCCCGACCTCGGCATGCTCATCGAGCAGGTGACCGAGAGGGACACGGCAGGCGAACTGGTACTCGCACCGGAGCCGCTGGTGGCGGTCGAGTCTGCCAGCGAATCAGACGTGGCCGCTTCCGTGGTGTTCGCCCCCGACGTGGCATGGGAGCTGGAGCTCGCGTCCGAGAGTGATACCGCCAACGCCGCTGAGTTCGCTGTGGATATTGCTTTGGCGATCGATCCTGCAGCGGAAGTGGACACAGCTCAAGACGTGGCCATGGCGGTCGAGCCGGTGTTCAACATCGAAGCCGCCATGGAGAGTGACGTAGCGGCCCAGGTGATAGCTGCTGCCGAGGCGTTGTTGGCGGTAGAGGCTGCTAGCGAGCGGAACGTGGCGGGCGAGATCGACCTGTTTTCGCCGGGGCCGGGGTACTGGACTCCAGCGCCCACCGACTACGGTGTGGATGAGCGTGTATTTACGCCGGCACCTACTGGGTACGAACCAAACAAGCGGGAGGGCTGATGCCTGTTGCGATCGCCTCGGATATTGAAGCGCTACTCCAGCTCGGTTTCGACAACCAGCCCGAGCCGAAAGCCGATGCTGTGATCGTCGCTGCTCAGCGAGCCGTCGAAGCCGAGGTCGGGGTGCCGTTCGACGCCGACACCGGGATCATCTCGACGTTCACCGGACGCGGGCAGGAACGCTTGACGCTCCCGATGTGGCCCGTCTCCAGTGTCTCGTCGTTGACGATCGACGGGGTTACCCAGACCGAGACGGTGGACTTCTACCTCGACCCTGCGGGCTACCTCGAGCGGTCGCTTCACGCAGGCTGGTGGTCTAGCCCGCGTGGAATCGTCGTCACCTATGACGCGGGGTGGGCCGACGAGACGAAGGCCCCGCCAGTCGTGCGGAACCTTGTCGCTGAGATCGCAGCGAGGGTGTGGCAAGCAGGGATCTCCCTAGCCGAAGCGGACGTACCTGCAGGGGTCATCCAGGAGACGTTGGGGATCTCGTCGCTGACGTATGGCGAGTTCGCTCAGGATGGATCCTGGGCGATCCAGCTCAACGAGTCAGAGATCAGACGCGCCCGCAAGCTCCGACGCTCCAAGCTCGGGGCGGTGCAGCAGTGATTACTCGACGGCTGATGCGTGACACTCTCGACGTAGTTCATCGGGATCCCGGGACGGCAGATCGAGGCGGGACGCCGACGCTCACGGAAACCTCTCGCGAGACGGTTCAGGGCTGGATGCAGATGGAAGCGACGAGCGAACTGACGCCCGGCGAGGGCGGGATCATCCTCTGGAAGCTGGCGCTCAACCCGACGTACCTTGTCGGCACGACTGTGACGACCATGACCGTTCCGAAGGCTCACGATCAGATCGAGTTTGAGGGCCGGACGTATGAACTCATCGGGGCGCCCAAGACGTTCCGTGGGATCCGCAAGGGCGAGATCCACCACTATGAGCTAGCGCTCAAGGAGGTCGTCTGATGGCTCGGCGGATCTTCCTTCCGAACTTCGGGCTGGCTGACGAGTTGGAGTCTGATCCTGGGACGGTCAAGAACATGATCGGGCTTGGCGAGCAAGCGGCTGATATCGCGAAGGGGATGGCCCCGCGCCTCTCGGGTGACTACGCCAATTCGATCCATGTCGTGACGGGCAAGAACGAGGAAGGGAAGGCCGTCGTGCGTGTCCTCGCTGACGACTTCAAGGCGGGCTGGATCGAGAAGGGAACTGGCCCTCCAGGTCCGACCCCGGCGAGCGCTCCGTTGCGTCGTGGAGTCGAGGCTGTCGTCGGGCATGTGAAGGACTAGTGGCGACACCTGTACTACCGGACGTCGAGGCGCTGGCGGCTTTCTCGCTGCGCGCTGCGGGGATCACTGGCGGGCGCTGCTTCTGGCGGTTCCCGACTAGCCCGGTCTACCCGCTGACGGTCATCCAGAGGATCGGCGGCGTCCCTGTGGATCCTCGCTGGCAGGATCGGGTGACGCTCCAAGGAGACGTGTGGGCCGACACCCAGGAAGCCGCTCGCGACGGTGCAGCGGCGGCTTACGCATCGCTTCAAGACATGGACGGATTCATCGACACCGGAACCGTCTCGGGTACAGTGTCGGGCGCAGAAGCAGGGTCCGCTCCCAAGCCGTTTCCGGATCCCGAGCGGGAGAAGGATCGCTACACGTTCACGATGACCATCTATGCTCACCCGTAGGAGGTAGCAAGACATGGCAGGAGACGCAAGCCAGATCGTTGTCGCCGGAACCGGGACGCTCAGTCTCGCTCCACAGGGGACTGCGATTCCAGCAGATACAACGGTTCACTCGACGCTCGATGCGGCGTTCGTGGATCTCGGATTCACTAGCGACGACGGCGTGACGATCAGTGACGCCATGGAGATCGAGGACATTGAGGCGTGGCAGGCGTTGTATCCCGTTCGTCGGGTCATCACCGGCTACTCGGGATCGGTGTCGTTCGATCTGCTCCAGTGGAGCAAGGACATCTTTGAGCAGGTGCTTCACGGTGTCGTCACCGAGCCGACCGCTGATGTGGTCCACTCCTTCAAGCCGACTCGCGACGGGGTACTCCCCGAGAAGACCCTGATCGTGGACTTCATCGACGGCGCGGAGCTGTACCGGTGGATCTTCCACAGGGTCACCCTCGGGGCTGACATCGAGATCCCGATCGACAAGAAAACGGCTGGCGTGATCCCCACGGAGTGGGGCGTCCAGGACGACGCGCTCGGGCCGTTTGAGTTCCGCACCACGGATCAGAACTTCGACATCAGTTGATGGGGCGCGTAGACGTAGAGCGCACCAAACCAGCCGATGATCCACACGTCTTGGGGTACGGGGGGGAGGACTTCCTACTTCCCCCCACGCTGCCTGTAGAGGCGCTGGAAGCGATGCTTGGGGAAGGGACGGGCGAGCAGTTGCTTGCCTTCTTCAAGGCAGTCCTCGGCGATGAGTGGGAGCGGTTCGGGAAGATCCTGAACCCCGCCGACCTCCCCGATCTCGGGAAGGCGATCGGTGAGATGTACGGCCCGTCTCTGGGGGAATCGCAAGCCTCTGGTCCTTCGTCCGAGAATACTTCGGAGAGCTAGAGGCCGACTTCCAGTCGGTCTACGGAATCAACCTGCGGACCTTCATCCATGAAGGGCCCGGCGTTGACATGGATCGTCTCGGGAACCTGATCGCGAACCTTCCACCCGATTCCAACGTCCTCAAGGTGGTCGAGATCCCTGACGATGCGCCCGAGCGTGAGTGGACTCGGCTGGAGCAACTGCTGGCGCTCTTGCTGGAGACGACCGACGCTGCCACCAAGCTCCAGGTCAAGCTCTGGGCTAAGTCGCCGCCCAGGATGAAGCCTCTACGGATAGAGTGGCCCGGACGCGACGAGACGACGACGACGCAGAAGCCCAAGCCGAGCAGCCCGAGCGACATTGCGGCGTTCCTGGGGAAGCGTGGAGGCACGATGAAGGTGATCGACCGTGGCCCTTGATGCCGGTACTGCTTTCGTTGACATTCAGCCCAAGGTGGGAGCGGGGTTCTTCGCGGGGCTGTCGTCCAAACTCGGCGGGGGAACGAAGGTCCTCGCAGCGGCGGGCCTCGGGCTGGGGATAGCGGTCGCTGGCGGGATCGCAGCCGGGGTCGCTCTGTTCAAGATCGGGGAGACGTTCGACAAGGCCGTTGACTCGATCATCGTCGCCACAGGCGCGAGCGGTGACGCTCTGGACAGCCTGGAGGACTCCTTCAAGCAGGTGTTCAGCGACCTCCCGGTAAGCGCCGAGGACGCCGCTACTGCCATCGGGGAAGTCAACACCCGGCTCGGGCTGACGGGTGAGCCACTGGAGGATATGGCGAGCCGGTTGCTGGACCTCTCGCGGATCACCGACACTGATATCGGTCAGAACGTGGTGGACGTAACTCGGGCCTTCGGGGACTGGGGAATCGAGACGGAGGATCAGGGCTTCCGGCTCGACCAGCTATTCAAGATCACCCAGGACACCGGGATCGGTATGAGCGATCTCACCGGAACGATGGTGAGCTTCGGTGCCCCTCTGCGGCAGTTGGGATTCAGCTTTGAGGATGCGGCAGCGCTGACCGGGAAGTGGAACAAGGAGGGCGTGAACACCGAGGCGATCATGGGTGGCCTCAAGATCGGTCTGGGGAAGCTGTCCGCTGAGACGGACGACGTACCGGCTGCGTTCAACGCCATCATCGAGTCGATCGCCGGGGCGGGATCCGCTGGCGAGGCGAACCAGATCGCGATGGAAACCTTCGGGCTGCGCGCTGGACCCGACCTCGCAGCGGCCGTCCGAGAGGGACGCTTTGAGACGGACGAGCTGATCGCATCGATGGAGGGATCGGCGGGGGCGCTCGGTGACGCATCCAGACGCACCGAGTCATTCGGGGAGAAGTGGAAGAAGCTCGTCAACAAGACGCTGGTGGCGCTGGAGCCTCTGGCGACTCGCGTGTTTGA
>SDBT01018525.1_pt1 | contig 10940 bp, 9 predicted proteins | sample 2277101 | NCBI WGS metagenome assembly SDBT01 (sample SAMN10404973, study PRJNA504765) | marine sediment metagenome | isolation source: marine sediment core GS10_PC15, 103 cmbsf | place: Arctic Ocean: Southern Knipovich Ridge | collected 2010 | reverse complement strand
ATTATGGGAACTAGCTATAATGTCGGCGTTAGCTTATAAAAAAGTTTCTCTATGCTCCCCGCGCAACTAGAAAATGAAATCAAGAAAAATTGTTAGTTTGGTCTGTACGTAGTGTTTTTTTTTGGTTATTCTTTCTTTTAACTAGCAATGAATAAAAAACCTACCTTTAGTTCAAATGCAAATCTCTATCTTTTTCTTCGATTGTGAGATTTGAAGATAAATTTCTCTGTATCAATCCAATTAAAATCCTTATCTAATATCCAGTATTATCTATTAAACTCTTACTTGACGCCAAATTCTGTGTACATCTTCTTTATTAGACTGAATACGAGAATCATCTCAATTAAGTTTCCGAACTGGGATCTTAACAAAATTAAATGTTTTTCATCAGCACTCCTAATAATGAAGATTCATTTCGTTTTCGGTTTTTTATTAAAATGATTATTTGTTTTAGGATGAATAAGGATATAAATCCCTATACATGAAGCTTTCTTGAGTCATTCTGAATTTAATTAGAGTAATTTTATTAATTTTTTTAGTCAGATGAAGCTGAATTATACTTTATTATTGAATGGGATATGGATGAAATAAATGCTAGATAACAAACCTTCTTCAGGTCTGATATACAATATTTCAATCCTTAGTTTTCTCGATAAACCCGTAGATCATATAATTCAAGCTTTTATCCAAAAAAATCCTGATGATGTTGACAAACATAATACTGGTACTTTTCTAAATACGATCTCTATTTATTTTAGAACAGGTAAAAGGAAAATTAGAATAAATCTGATACAACCAATTAGCCCATATTTAATTGATAAGCTTGCAAAAAAATATTATCACGAGAAAGAGGGCGCTATAATTTTGTTTTTAAAGAATCACGATTACTCTTTTAAAGCAGCAAAAACATTCTTTAGAAAAATTAACAAAGAGAATGAGGATTTTCCTATACCTATTGCATTTGTAGAATTATTAGAATCAAATGATTCCTTCCAACTTCACATTGACAAACCTGAGATACTTGATAATGCCCCTCATATAGGTTATTTTGGGATTTCTGAAAACGCTGATGGATTTGAATCTATTCTTCAATTCATTATTAATAAATCCAATGCGACACCTAAAAGCTCCTAAATGCTTTAATAGATAATCTACAGATTTATTAATAACTTTGACTTGTTATAGCGACTCGTAGAAAAAGAATGATTTGCATTTAGAAAAAGGAATGGAGAGAGTTATCTCCTTTTCTTTCGTCTGATAAATGCTATACAGACTGTTAAAGCTGATAGAATAATTACTAGTCCAGGGTAGGAACCCGAAGCAGAAGTAGTGGTGGTTGACGACTCTGATGTAGATTCAGGAGTGATAGTGGTAGTAGGAGTGGTACTAGTGGTAGTAGTAGAAGTATCTACAGTAAAAGAAATGTTGACATAAGCTTCATTCCCAACCGAATCATTTCCATAAGCAAAAAGAGTATATGTTCCATCCGTTAATGTCCGTGAAACGGCTGAAGTCCAGCTCTGATTCTCAACATCGATGCCCTGAATGAAGTACCAATAATGAACGGCATCTCCAGATAGATCTACAGTAATCGTAGTGGAAGTGTAAGTTGTACTAGTAGGAGTATCAATGGTTACTGTAGGTGGAGTAGTATCAATGGTTCCAAGAACTGTATTAAATCCAATATTTCCTACTTGATCGATGGCAACAATAGTAAGATTGTAACTCCCATCTGGAATATTTGACACAAATTGACCACTGGAAATAGTGGTTACATTTTCAATTCCATTAAGATAGATAGTGACTATACCATCTGAAACAGTATAAATCAAGGTAAGATTATTTTGAGTATAGGTAATATTTTGAGGATTTGTGATTGTTACTACTGGGGGAGTTGTATCAATCGTAAATGTTACTGAAACATGAGCAGTATTACCAGCAGTGTCATTTCCATATGCGTGCAATATATATGTTCCATCAGCTAAAGTTCGAACCTCATTTATTGTCCACGTTTGATTATCAGCATCACCTGTTATATAATACCAATAATGGATGGCATCTCCAGACAACGTAACTGTTATAGTATCGACGCTATAATTTTGGGAAATAGGAGACTGAATGATAACAGTAGGGAGTACTAGTTTTGTTAATGGGAATAGATCTTCATTACCAGAACCACCAGCTAAAGCATATGGAGTATCTACAATACCATCGGGAGGGGAATTATCAGGACCGGTGTGATCATCCCAGTAATTGTAGCTAACGTTATTTTTATCCCCATTATCATAGGCTTGTGGAGTTGCACCACTATTCATAAAATTATTCCAATTAATTGTGTTATTTTCAGCGAGAGAACCTTCAATAGGGGTAGCGATAACGAAGGCATATATGGAGTTATTAAAGATGTTATTATAGCTTATTGAATTATTACTGGATTGGGAAATAATAGTTCCATAACTACAATTATAAATGATATTTTTCGCCAGAGTATTATTATGTGCAATATTTAGGTCTATCCCCACAGAATTTGGACAATCAAAGATGGTATTACTCGTGAAATTATTGAAATGACTTCTCAACACATTTATTCCACCATTATCGCAGTCATAAATCGTATTCTCAACAAATGTATTTTGATCAGAATACGTCATGTACACACCATAAGTATAATCATACCCTTTCGTGATATTGTTTCCAATAAAAATATTATTATGAGAAGAATCGAGAAATATGATAAAACTATCTGATACATTGTAAAAAGTGTTATTATAAAACTCATTTGAGTCTGAACCACTCAAATGAACATTGTAGGTACAACTACTAACCATATTGTTTACGATAAGATTATCATCGGAATTGAGCTTTATTCCAGCATCATCGCAATTGCGAATTGTATTACCTGAAAGAGTGTTATTATGGCTTGAATCCAAAAAAATGCCTGAACCAGGCCCAGTAATGTTGTAGATGGTGTTATCAATAATAGAATTATTATTACTAGAGCCTTCCGTCCGTATACCATGACTGGTATGGTTGAAGATCGTATTGTCTGAAAGAATATTATATCGACTTGAGGATTCTAAGATAATACCCGTATAAGCGTTAAAGAGGGTATTGTTTAATACGTCATTATAGTTTGAAGAGTAGATTACGATATCACCTGAATAACTAGAATCATGAACGGTATTGTTCCAGATGGTGTTATTATCAGAAGAAGTCAAGTAAATACCCCTACCTGTATTAAAAATCACATTACTAGTTAAAGTATTGTTATTGCTGGAATCCCGCAAGCTAATGCCATCATTGGAGCAGTTGTAAATTGTATTATCTGTAAGAGTATTATTGTAGGAGCTTACCAGGGAAATACCCAAAAATGAGTTGTAAATGGTATTATTATCAATTTTAACATCGTAAGAATCATCCAAATCAAAACCATAGGCACTTGTGTTGTACATAGTATTGCTATCTATCGTGCCATGGGTGACATTAACCAACCAAATACCCGACCAATCAGCGCCTAGACAGTTTAAATAACTATTATTGATCCTGAAGAAGACCCTGGTATTTTCAATGTGGATTAAAGCACTAGTAGAATGCGCGAAATAATAGGTGGTGATTACATACGGATCATTAAATGTTCCATCTCCAGGAAAACCTAAAACGTTAAAGCCAGCATCGTCTATAATATGAATCGGGGTATGGTACGGATACAGAAGAGGATATGTATCATTCAGCGCACCTTGGCCAGATTGCACGGTACTATTATATGAAATATCGCCAATACCATCATTATTTGCATCAGGGCCAGTGTAATCATCCCAGTAATTGTACAGAAGGGTGTTATTCTCATCGATCCATATTTGAGATGTACCTGAAGGATTATTATTGAGAAAATTATTCCACATAACAGTGTTATTCTCAGATTCGGTAGAACTCCTACTGAGGTAAAGGCCTTCATATTTGTTGTTATAAACGAGATTATAACAAACTGAATTGTTACTGGAGTCCCATATGGAAATACCCGGTGAAGGATCACAATCATAAACGGTATTGTACCAAATTGTATTATTATGAGAAGACGAAAGCCGGATACCACTTCCTGTACAATTATCGATTTTATTATAAGAAAGGATATTGAAGTTAGAGGATAACAGGGAAATACCTGTGAGCACATTTTCTATATCAGAGAGAATATTATTTGAAATAGTATTATTATGAGATAAAAACAAGCCTATCCCCTCAGAGCAATCATAGATCGTATTATTTTCCATCGAATTATTGTGTGATTGCGTTAAGAAAATCCCTGCTGAATTACTACAATTCCAGATTGTGTTATTTGTAAGGACATTGAAATTTGAAAAGGAGGAAATAGAAATCCCAGTAGTTCCCCCTTCTATGTCATAGATAGTATTACCTGAAAAAGTGTTATTTGAGGCTCCATTTGTACGTATCCCCTCTGCACAATCGTAAATGGTGTTACCTAAGATACTATTATTAGTCGCGGATACTATGCTGATTCCTCTCATAGAACAATTGAAAATAGTATTCAACCAAATAGTATTATTTGTTGAGGAGATCAAAAAGATACCTTCGGAATTCGTAATATTATAGATCGTATTCATGAAGATAACATTATTGTGAGAGGAAGACAAATAAATTCCAGTATTCGGAGTCAGGTCGGCTTTAATATCATATAAATAATTATTACGAAAAGAATTATTGTCTGAACTGGTTATGTAAAACCCTTCTGCACAATCAGAAATATTATTGGTTTCCACTGTATTGTTGTGTGATTGTGAAAAATAGAACCCTTTTGCTGATTGTGAACAATTAGAGATAATGCTGCCTGAAACGGTATTATTCCGAGATTGAAAGAAATTTATCCCCTCATACTGGATATATGAGATCGGATTGTCTGAGAGAGTATTATTCTCTGAGGAACCTAAGCGGATACCAGTACCGTAACCTTGAACAGAATTTCTAAGTAGAGTATTGTTGTTAGAAATATACAGGTTGATCCCTTCCTCGAGACCAGTATCGATTATATTACCTAACAGAGTATTACTATGAGAAAATTGCATATCAATACCATCCCCGCAATTATAGATAGAATTGTTTATCAAATAAGTACTGTCAACATAATCCAAGCTAATTCCTCTCATGGAAGTGTTAAGCGTATTATTTTTAACAAGAGTGAAATTTGAATAAGAAATCTCAATAAGAGCCAAATTACTATTTACAATGGTGTTATTATCTATTTCTCCGTAAGTTACATTCTTAAGATATATTCCCCTATACATTCCGTTTGAACCGTTCAAGAAACAATCAGCGATTTTAAAATGAGCAGTGGTATTTTCGATATGTATTAATGTGCTTGAAGAATCCGTAATGTTGTATCCTTCAATTAGGTATGGATCATCACTATCTCCATTTCCTGAAAAATCATATTTATTCTCAAACGCACTATTATTGAAAATTTTGATAGGAACTGTTCAGTATAATCTGTTATCCCTTTGATAGACATTGAGGGGGATTTTGGTGTTGATATTAGGCTATTAGAGAGATCTTTATCGAAATTATTGTGATCTTGATCTTTTGATGAGATTTCAGCGTAATGATTCTCATTGTTTCCAATTTCAACGTATTCTGATCCTTTGAGATCAGTTGTTCTTCGCAAAGAGGGTCGTTGGTTACTATAAGGTATTTCTTTTTCATTATTATTACTTTGAGCTTGATCAGGTACAAATAGCAAAATCAAAACGAGTGTTAATATAATCATCATTCTTCTAACTTTCATTATTCATGTCTCTCCTAGAGATAGTGCATTAAAATTGTGTTTTGGTGTATAAAGGTTAGATTATTGGAGGGAATTTTATGTAGTAAATACAAAGAAATGTAAGTCTGAAATTCTTAAATGTTATCATCATTTTCAAATTTAAAACCTAGTTTATGAGATTATTCTATTCTGAATTGAATTTCACAACTTAATGCAAAATCATAGTTTTTTACCTTATCTGATTTAAGAAATTTGTTAAAATAGTATATAGCCTTTATACATATTATTTTCCACAAAAAAAGGATCTATCATACGCAAAGCGAGAAGCATAACCAAAGCAGACATAAAAATGACAAAAGGATCTATATATGCTGATCTAGAATAAAAAGTTAGAAAATTCAGTTTTTAGACCGAACGAAATGATTTAATACTGATAAACTCGAAATAAAGGAAAAAAGGAGAAAACTCAGGTGTGGGAAACATCTTAAAGATTGTTTCACAATAATGCACATTAGCCATCGCTACGGGGTCAGTTGAGCGCCCTGAGCACAGGAAGGCAATAATCATGACTATATCGGCTAAAATTATATTAATCGGTGACGGCGCGGTAGGAAAATCGTCATTGCGTAATAATTTTATTGGAAAACACTTTGATGTGGAATATTTACCAACCTTAGGAGCAGATTTTGCAATCAAAGATATCACACTTCATGAGACTGATGAAGAAATTAATATTCGATTCCAAATCTGGGATGTAGCAGGCCAACCCAATTTTAAAGAGATAAGAAGCTTGTATTTTAAAGGCTGCATTGGTGCTCTTATAATATTTGATGTTACAAGACAAGATACAATGAATAATATTATCAATTGGTTTGAAGAAATTAGTGTAAATGCTAGTTCGGTTAATGTGTCCTGTTTGGTCTTAGGTAATAAAATTGACCTAAAGGAGGAAGTTCAAGGTTATACTTCTCCTGATACTGTAAAAAAATATATTCAGGAGGAATTGATAGGTAAATTCGAAAATATCGGATCAAAAATCGATTATTTTGAAACCTCTGCAAAAACGGGTGTGAATGTCGAAAAAGCATTCTACAAACTTGGGTTGAGAGTCTATGAACAGTTTGAAGAAGCATTATAACTTACTTGAGTTCCCTCTACATGAGATCATCTAGATCTAGTCAATTTCTTTCTTTACACTCAAATTAATGTAGTTTGCATCAGAATGCTTAAATATGTATCTATCAGGTTTTTAACAGTAATATCAGTAAAAAAATTATAAAATAAAGTAATTCTTTTAAATTCTCTTATTTTCTTTAATTTAGTATTATAGCCTTAATCAAAAAATGGAAATGACGTTTAAGAAGGGTTTAAATAATGGTTATATTAGCTAAAATTATTCTAATAGGTGACGGAGAAGTTGGAAAAACGTCATTGCGTAATAATTTTCTTGGAAAAAGTTTTGATGGGGAATATTTGCCGACATTGGGAGCAGATTTTGCTATTAAAAACATCACTCTTAATGAGAATGGTGAAGAAATTAAAATTCGATTCCAAATTTGGGATCTAGCGGGTCAACCTAATTTCAATCAAATCAGAGCATTATACTTTAAACACTGTGTTGGTGCTCTAATTGTATTTGATGTTACAAAACAAGATACAATGAATAATCTTATCAATTGGTTAGAAGAGCTGAGTGTAGACTCTGATTCAACTAATGTGTCCTGTTTGGTATTAGGTAATAAAATTGACAGAAAGGGGGAAGTTCAAAGTTATACTTCTCCTGATACTGTAAAAAAATATATTCAGGAGGAATTGATAGGTAAATTCGAAAATATCGGATTAAATATCGATTATTTTGAAACCTCGGCCAAAACAGGGGTCAATGTCGAAAAAGTATTCTACACACTAGGGCAAAGGCTCTACAAAAACTACAATTTTACTTGAAATTGTACAATCATATTGCAGCAAAAGGTGCCTAAATGCCAATAGCTAAAATTAAAGACGATATTGAAATCGATTATCTTTACGAGAAGCGTGATGAAAGCATACCACCTGTTATCTTCCTAAATGGTTCAATATTCAACCATCGACAATGGTCATCTACGTATTTACCCGCATTTCGGGATTTAACTCAAGATTTCTACCCCCTTGTTCTATATGATTATCAGGGAATCGGGAAATCATCTCCAAAAAATGAGCAATTTACGCTACAGGGGCTTGCAGATGAAATTTTAGGAGTGTTCGATTTTTTAAACATCAAAAAAGCCCACCTTTTTGGCGTTAGCAAAGGATCCATTGTGGGATAAGCTTTCACTGCATTATATCCAGACAGAGTAGTGAGTCTTGCTGGATATGGTATTGTTAATCTTCTAGGTCCGAAGATTGATGAGGGGAAAAATCTCCTCACCGAGCGACTAGAAGATTTGACTACATTGAATGATATTCTATCTGATAGAATCGATTCAACTAATTATAAACGAGTAATAAGAACAATATACACTCCTGCAATATTCCAAAAGACATATTCGGATTTAAACTTGAAAAAAAAAATTATTCATTGGATACTGGAACGAAGGACATTTCCATTACTTGAAGGAACCCCGATTCGAACACTTGAGCTCCTCTTTAGGTATTGGGCTCAAGATGTAGAAAAAGAAATTGAATTCTATACTTCTTGTATTAATTCTATAGAAAATAAGCCTGTATTATTACTTAATGGAACCCTAGATAGAGTCACTCCCATTGAAAATGCTAGAGATCTTGCACCAAGGTTAAAAAATTCAACTTTTATTGAATTTGAAGGATTCGAACATATTAGTCCAAATATTAAGAAGAAACAAGCAAAAGCAATAATGCTCGAATATTCGAAATTTCTCTCAGATTTGAAATAAAGAAGTTATTTTAGTTTGATTCTGAGGATTATTAAGATTTTACCTTTCCAACTGGTGCTACGTAAATTACGAATTCTTCCTGACCATCTAATGATAAGAGGTTATCAATCCCTTTTTGATCATATGACAAGATTGCACATGTGCCTAAATTTGTAGCTTCACACGCTAAGTATAGATTTTGACAAATATGTCCCGCTTCAATCAAAATACTTTTGTAAGAAATTATTGAATATCTCCATTCCGTTCTATAAGGAATGACTGACCACATAAAAAATACCGCACTCTTTTCTACGAAATCTTGCCCCATTGTTAACTGTGATAGTAATTTTGACACCGATTCATCAGTTTCACTTATGAAAAGTAGTTTATTTTCTAAAAACAGATACCTATAGATTCCTGATGTGATATTTTCGACCTTATTGATAACCAAATACGTCTCAAAAGGATGACGACTTCCTCCTGAAGGAACAACTTTCTTGACTGATTTTTTCTGTCCATGTCTAACATCTTCATCAATTGTTTTCACTCCTTGGGTAGCCCATAATAAGAAGGATAACTCTTTTAATGTCAAATACTCCTCAGTATATTTTCTTCTACTTTTACGATTTTTTATTGCATCTAGCAGTGATATCGAAAAATCCGATATCGTTAGCTCACTTGAAGGAATTAAGTCAATTATACTGCTATCAGAAGAATAACTTTTCTGTAAAGGAGGTTGTTCAAGACCCCTCCTTTGATCGGATTCCCAATCTTCGTATAAAGGCATTTTTTCCCAATTGAGGGCTTTGCAAAATTCACGATTTTTTAGCAATAGTTCATTTATGTATTTTTTTCTATTGATTATTGAGGACATCTAAAATCTCCACACATTCTTCTCTTCAGCTTCTTTCATATAATAATTTCACGAAGCAATACCATTAATATGTATTTTTTTCTATAATTTTTTCTATTGATTATTGAGGACATCTAAAATCTCCACACATTCTTCTCTTCAGCTTCTTTCACGAAGCAAAACAAAAGGAAATTAAGACTGTTAAGCTATTTTAACGGTATTTGGTTGGAATGCTGTTTTATTCTTTGGTTGCAGAGTTAATAATATTACAAACAGATTATTATTTTTCCCTATGAATAATCTTCATGGCTTCTGTAATGTATTTTTGTATTTTTATATGATCTAGACGGTCTTGAAAATCCTTTCGAGCTAATTCTGCCCATTTTGCTAATTCTTTTTCGGATTTTTCCCGCTCTAGTGAGATCTTTTTTACAAGTAAAGTTAATTCTTTTTCCTCTGCAATTGAATATGCCTGTTCTAGTAATTTATCCGCTTTAACCTGTTTATTTTGCAATAGGGCAAATTTAGAACGTAAGAGAAGAGTTTGAACAAGTAATATAATGGAATTTTGGTCCTGAGCTATCTGATGAATCTTTTTAGAAATTTCTGATACCTCCTCCAACACTTCTTCTTCTCCATACAATTTCGCTTCGTCTAATAAGAGCTCGCACAAATTCAACATAGCAATGACCGTATATTCGAAAATTAGTATCTTTTCGTCAACAATCTTTTCGAAGATATTTTGGGCTTCAATCTTATATTTTGCCCGAGGACTATTTTTAAGTAGAATTGCTTTAGCTAATCTAGTTCTCAAGTTGATTGTATCATCCTTAGTACTCTCCTCCACCTGTTGGAGTTTTTCCAAATAACCTTTTGCTTTATCTTTTACGTTCATCTCAATACTAGTCAAAACAAGGTGAAATAAGAAATCAGAGATATGCCTTTCATTTCCAACTTCTTCACTCAAGGTTAAACCTCTTTCAAATGTGTTAGAAGTCTTGTTAAGCTCTCCCTTTTCGCGGTACAAATGTCCAATTTCACGAAGAACTAAATAAGTCATTTGTTTGTCTCCAAATTCCTCAAATATTTTCAAGCTCTTTTGCAAATACAGTAAAGCTTCGCTTAATTCTCCTTTTATGCGATAGGCTTCTCCAAGATTTGACAATGGAAAAGCAATATCATGATTATTTCCTATTTCTTCATACATTTTTACACTTTTATGATAATATGCTAAAGCTTGATTATAGTCTCCTTCAAGTAAGTTAAATTCACCTATTGTGTTCAATCCAAGAGCAACATAATTTTTCTGACCTAATTTTTCCAGTTTTCCCGTAACTAGATTTCTCCTTTTCTGACCTTAATTTGCCGACAAAAAGGTTTAAATAGTGGTAGTTCTGTATATAGAGACTGTAGAGGAATCTATATGCATTTTGAAAGAACTACC
>SDBT01018524.1_pt1 | contig 10941 bp, 11 predicted proteins | sample 2277101 | NCBI WGS metagenome assembly SDBT01 (sample SAMN10404973, study PRJNA504765) | marine sediment metagenome | isolation source: marine sediment core GS10_PC15, 103 cmbsf | place: Arctic Ocean: Southern Knipovich Ridge | collected 2010 | reverse complement strand
TTTTTCTTTTTGGGTCTTCAAATAAGAGAGAGCCCATTTATTTTAGTCTAATTAAAAAAAATATGGCTTTAAAGAAATCAACTCTTTTTCTAGTCCCCGAGATCTCATTGACTGAGACTTTCATTAATAAAATAAAAACCCGATTCGGAGAGAGGGCGGCTCTCATACACAGCCAAATGACCCCAAAACAGAGAGTATCTGAGTGGCAAAGAATCAAGGATGGTGACGCGCATATTGTTGTTGGACCACGTTCTGCCTTATTCGCTCCACTTGAAAATTTAACTCTTATCATTATTGATGAGGAGCAGGATGATTCCTATTATCAGAAGGAAAATCCCACTTACGATGCAAGACAGGGGGGATGGATAAGAGCACAGCAGGAATCAGCCCTGTTAATTTATGGATCTTCCATGCCGTCCGTCGAAAGATATTTTCATGCAAAACAACATAAATACTTGGTGCCTCTTTCCAAAGTGGAACGTCCATACCGTGCGAGTATCATCGAGAGCCGGCTGAATAAGTGGAATATTGATTCACGCGTACAACAGCGGATTTCGGATAGCCTGAAGCACGACAATCGAGTCCTTATTTTTTTTAATCGCCGAGGGTATGCCCCTTTCCTTATCTGTTCACACTGCTCGAGTATCCCCCGGTGTGCCCGCTGTGATATTGGATTGACCTACCATAAAAATGAACGAAAAATGGTCTGCAATTACTGTGGATTCACAGTTCCTGAATTCAATCGCTGCCCGGAATGCGGGAGGAAAATTGTTTTTGGGAAAAGCCTCGGTATCGAAGCGATCGAAGAGGAGCTTCAAAGTCTTTTACCTCAGGCGAAAATTTCATTATTTAATCTGGATGCTGTAAGGAACAAGAAAGAGCAGGAAAAAGTGATAGAGAGATTTTCTGCCGGTGAAATTGATATTCTTCTAGGAACCCAGCTTCTTCTTCACCAAAGAGATCTTCCTCCGGTCTCTTTGGTTGTGGCTCTTTTTCCGGAGACCTCTCTCTCTTTGTCTGACTTTAGAGCCAGCCAGAGAACTTTTCAAAAATTGAGCCAAATGACGTCTTTTTTAAAACAAGAGCCACAATCTGAATTTCTCATCCAGACATCTTTTTCTCCACATTTCAGTATCCTGAATGCGGCGGAGAGTGATTTTCATTCCTTTTATAATCAAGAGCTAAAATACCGCAGAATGATGCAATATCCTCCATTTTCGTCCATGGTGGAAATCTTGTTTTATAGTGAAAATTTACGTATTTTAGCGAAAAATTCGAGAAAATTCCTTTCTTTGATCCAAGGACTTTCAGATCGAGTCGAAGTGTTGGGTCCTGCGTTCGCGCCTGTCTCTAGAGTCAGAGGGCAAAATCGGGTTCAAGTTATTTTGAAATCGAATGAGAAAGGGGAGTTGGATAGGATACTCAGTGACTCACTGCATCATATTAAGATACGGAAATCGGTGTATGTGTATGGTTGATTCAAGAGAGCTCTACTCCTCTCTTATCAGACGAATGTCAACTTCTTCGTGGATATAAAAGGGTGTTGCTGTTTCAGGCTGCCCCTGTATGGTGACAAACTGGTCATATCCGATTTCGTATTTGGTCGGGCCAAAAAAGGATACTACCGCATAGCCGTTGGCATCCGTCAAAACAAAAGTTTTCCTTGCGTTTCCGGCGAAAGTTCCCTTGCCGGAAAGAATTTTAAAATAGACTTTTCTTCCGGCAAGCGGGATTCCATCAACAGTCTTAAAATAAGCTTTCAGCCGGGATTGGGGACGACTTTCTGTTGCCAGCAGAACGTTTGGATCGGCAATCAGCGTGAATGTCAGATCGACCGCTTCTCGAATGAGATAGATAGGCGTTAGCTCATTTATGAACTCATTGCCTTCCCATGCCACTACGGCTGCAATGTAGATCAACCTATCTGTCGTCAATTCTTGAGAAAATGGTCCATAATAGTTGACAGAGACCATTCCATTTTGGTCTGTGATTCTTGTTTTTACCGATTCATTCCCCTCAAAAAAACCGAGATTCACTTTATTTCCTGTGGCGTCACGAATATCGAAATGAACAACTGTGTTTATGATAGGAACACCGTTGTACTGTTTGAGAGTTGCGGTGACTGTCGTTGATTCTCTCGTATCCCCTGCAAAAATGACGTTGGGTGCGGCCGTAAGTTGGAGCAGAACGGAAAAAGTTGAGGGGCCAAAAGGATTGGGTTCCTGTATGCCATTTCTTTTACAGGATGAAAAAATTGCCAGGAATACAAATAAAAGTGTGGAAACTGTTAAAACCTTGTATTGTTTCATTGTTAGGTCCTCATCAATCTACATAATTGGCAAAATAAATGCTTAAATATCCTGTGGTGCTTACAGTTTTATTAGCCATGTCATGGCCGTAAAAATCCACTCTGGCTCTGAGCTGAAGAACACCGTCTGATCTCCCTTCGTGCAGATTGATTAGAGGGGGTTCCAGTTTTGCCACTTCTCTGACAAGAACAAACGATAATTCCTCAATACTATCAATCTCGACAAGTGTTGATAGATATCCTTCGAAAGAATAGGGGATATCGACACCTTCTGTATTTTTCCCGTCTGAACGAAAGTATGACACCACATAATGGGTTACCATAATGCTGTTGTATTGTGAGGAGCCGGTGATGGGATCTGGATTGAGCATCTGGGCTTTCAAGGCCACTATTGCCTGATCGGCTGTCACAGAGCTAACGCTGGTGAGAACATCGGACTGCAGGAAGTTAGCCGTATTTCCATCGAGATCCTGCCCTGTCATGCTCATGATAACCAGCATGCTGTTCGAAAGGGTATCATTCTCGAGAGGATTACATGAAATGAGTCCAACGCAAAGTGCCAGAAGAATGGAGGCTTTAAATAACATTGTTGTTTTATTCATTGTGCTCACTTTATCTTCTGATGATTTTGGGAGTGATGAAGATCAGCAACTCTGTGCTCGTCTCGGTGCGGGCCGTCGATCGGAAAAGATTTCCGAGAAGAGGTATTTTGTGCAAGAAGGGCACTCTGCTTCGAGACACGGAATTATCTGTTTGATAAATTCCTCCGATAACAGTGGTGCCTCCATCCGGAATCATGACAGTTGTTGATGCGCTCTGCATCGTAATAGGGGGAATCCCATTGACGAGGTTTCCAAAATCAGGTGAGTTGTTCTTTATTTCTATATACATGATGATCGTATTATCCTCAGTGATCTGAGGTTTAACCCTGAGTTCAAGAGCTGCGTTAATGAATGTCGTTGTCACGGTAAAATTGGACGATGTCTGTACCGGTATCTGTTTGCCCTGGATAATTTCAGCTTGAATATTATTTTGGGTTGTGATAATTGGACGCGAGATCACTCTGCCGTTACCCGAAGATTCTAGGGCTGTCAAAGCCATGTCCAGTCCAAAAGTGTCCAGCACATTGCTGAGGGAAAGCCCCATGGCTGAATTAAAGGCCGGGGCGGGAAGGTTTATCGCATATCCACCCAATTGTCCTCCGATTCCTTTTGTCACGAGGCCTTGAGGAATGAGGCCTCCATCTACGAGGATTTTATTTGGAAATTGGAGAGAGGTCTGGTTGCCATAGAAGGGGTTCGAAATTCCCCGCCAACCCCATTGAATGCCCAGATTGCGTACAAATGTGGATGTGACCTCGACTATCCGAGCTTCGATGGTCACCTGAGGACTGGGTTTATCAAAGGCCGTTATGAGCTCTTCAACGATGTCAATTCTATCAGCGATATCGGAAACGATGAGTGTATTTGTGCGCAAGTCGATAATGATATCTCCTCTTTCCGAAAGTTTGTTTTCGATGAGAAGCTGTATTTCTTCTGCTTTGGAATAGGAGAGAGGATAGCGTTTTATCAGAATGGGTTCGGTATATTCTTTGCTCTCCAGGATTTTCTTTGCATCTTCTTTTTCCTGCGTTAGAGTCTCTATGGGCGCGACCCTCAGAATATTGCCTTCAATAGTGCTTCCCATTTTATTATTCTTAAGCAGGATGTCGAGTGCCTGATCCCAGGGTACGGCCACGAGATTACAGGTTACCAAACCACTGACTCCAGGATCAAAAACGATATTCAGTTTGGCAACTTCGCTCCCTAAGTAGAAAACAACATCGCGGAGGTCGGCGTCTTTAAATCTAATGTCGACCAATTCTCCGGTGTATTTTTCTTCTGTGTAACCGATTGTCTGTGCAGTGAAAAGTGGCTCGAACTTTCTGCTGCCATTGTTCTTTTCCTTCGGGAGGGATTCTATAAAAGATTCTATGTCTTTGGGATTTCCTCTAGTTCCTGGAATCTCGTTTGCGACAGGATTCAAGAAAGGCGTTTCCTCTGAAATCGGAGCCGCGTCCTTCGTGTTAAAGGAAATGAATATATTATCTTTTTCCGAGGTCATACTGTACGATCTGGGTTTTTCGAGATCGAAGACCAGCCGGGTGATAGGGCCGGGATTCGTTACACGAAACTGTGAAATACGGAGATTTTTTATCCCCTCTCTATTGATCTCCATAATGGGGAATTTTAGAGCATTTTTTGTGTTGTAGAGGTCGACTACGAGCCGATAGGGATTTTTTAATGCAAAAATATCGACGACGGGTTCTCCATTCAGTTTGGCTTTGATGTCGATTCGATCTTCTGATCTCTTCACATCGATGCTTTTGAGAGAGATGGATTTGGCGGCCGTGTTTTTCAGTTGATTTTCGATGTCGAGCGGAACAAAGTCAACACGGCGGTCATTTTGGAATGTATTCAATTCAATAATCGTCGAGTTTTGAAAAGTGTACATGCGGTAGGGGACTTTCTGTCTTAAGGGAAGGAGTAGTCGGCTGCGGCCTGTTTTATTAACTTCCACAATGACGTCCTCGACAATCATGTGACCCTCAATCCGGAACGGTTGGTTGATGTTGACGGTGGTTTCTCCGATGTCAACAACGATTGTTGCAGGCTGCTCGGTAGAATAGTATGTCCTGAAAAGTGGGAGAGGAGATTTAGACTGAAGGACAACCTGAGTACTGAGATCTCCCTGATTCACAGAAACCTGATCTATGATGTAGGAGGGATATTGGCTCTGTGTGAAGCCGCTGAAGGCTAGGAAGAGACATAAATAGGTAGCCATCCATATTGCTTTTGCCCTTTTCATGTTATTGCTCCTGTGGATATATTTCCTTGATAACATCCTTTGGTTTTAAAAGTGGTATTCCTCTTTCGTGAGTTTTGCTGAAAATGACTCGTGATTCTTCGATCAACCGGACAAATCCGTCGGCGAATTTCTCGCCGTCCTTTATATAATAAGGAAAACCTTGTCCACCGTTTATAACGGCCATTAATTGACCACGGGCTTTAACAATTCCGATTAGAACCACATCGTCTATATAGATTTGGGGAATTCCTTCAATGGTAGCGGGAGTTTGAACATTCCTGCCTCTGAGAAGATCCCGGAAAGGATCCCGTCTTCCTGCAGGATTATAGGTGGGAGACGGCACTCTCTGAACTTGGGGTGTAATGGTTTTTTGTGTTTCTTTTTCTTGAGAGAAAAAGGAGGAGGATCCGCTTAAAATTAAACAGAGACAACTGAAAAAAAGAATGATTCGTTTCATTTTTAATTCCCTGGGGATTTTTGTCTTGGCGTTTGGCTGGACATGGATTCTCTAAAGATATAGGTCTTAATCGTTGTATTGGCGGTGATAGTTTCGGAGTCATTTTGTTCGGGGAGGGCCCTAATGACAAAATTTTCGGTGTTAAAGAGGCGCGAGAAGCGGCTCAGACTGTCGAAGAATAAAGCCAGGTTGTGATAGCTGCCGGTGATTTCTATGGCAATAGGCCATTCCCAGTAGAATTCCTTATCGATTTCTCCTCTATTGACAAATTTGATGATGTCCAGTCGAGAATCATATGCCAGTTGCTGGATTTGTTTCAGAATATCATAGATTTCCCTCTGTTGAGGGATCACAACTTCAAGTTCTTTAAGTGTGCCGGTCATTGTTAGCAGCTCTGCTTCAATCTTGTTCAACTGTCTTTTTTTGGACTTGAGCTGAGTGACTTCAATTTCTATGAGGTTCCTTTCCTCTTTCGTATTTGCAATTTTTTGGTTTCGAGGTTTCAGAAATATTAAAAAGACAATAGCAAAGAGCACGACAGCTATAACCAAATGACTGTACCAGGGCCAATCCTTCATTTTTTCTCCTCTGTTGTTTCTTCCTCTACAGCAGAAACCAACTTTTGAGGAAGAACATATCTTGCTGTCAAAGAAAATTCCAGAAATTCATCCGATCCTGTTCTTTGTTGTGTAGAAGAAATAAGGTTGACGGAAGCAAATGAAGGGCTGCGTTCTAAATTAAAGATATAATCCGCAATCAAAGTGTTTGAAATGGCTTTTCCTTTTATCCGAACTTCATTCTGGTCATAACCTGCTTCGACCAACCAGACCCAATCTGGAATATTCAGGCTCAGCTCATCCATAATGTTGACAGCTACATGCTGATGAGATGTCAGCGAATTGATCAAATTGATTTTTCTCTCGAGGAGACTTTTTTGTTCTTCAACTTGAACAAGGAGTTTAGCCACATCCTGGAAGGTTTCTTTTTCTTCAATGGCAGTGTTGAGAAGGCGTTGTTCTTTTTTTAGATTTTTGTCCTGAATAAAATACACAAGGACGATGGCCATGAAGACAAGGAGGAAAATCAGTACTGTTTTCTGTTGTTTCTTCTTCTCCTGGACATGGGGAGATGAGGAGATTTGGACCTCTCTGATATCTTGTTGTTCCGGTTTTAAAAGGTTGACTCGTATCATGGTTTATTTTCCTGCATATCTTGTTGCGAGTCCGACAACAACGCCGAACTGGGCTCTCAATTCGTCAAAATATATGGAATCGAATTTTTTTTTGTCGCAGGTGATTTTTCGAAATGGATTCAATACTTGGGATTCGATATTGAATTTATTTTCGAATCGATCAGAGAGTTCGGATAGATTTGATAGACCGCCACAGAGAAATATGAAATCGATTTTTCTTTCTTGTCCCTCTGCGCTTTCGTAAAAGGAAAAGGTCTTACTGATTTCCTCGAGCAAATTCTGAATATTCAAATTCAAGGCTGTCTTTGATTTGTCCAAAAGTCCGTTTTCCAGAGGAAATCCTTTCAAGGCTTTTTCAGCATCATCGAATCCTATGTTCAGTTCTTTGCTCAGATTTTCTGTAAATAAGGAACCACCGAGAGGAAGATCCCGGAAAAGCTGGGGGATTCCTTTTTCTGCAATAATGACATTTGTGAGACTGGCTCCCAAATTTATAATGCAGATATTTTTTTCACGCATAACTTCGGGGTAGTTGATTTCAATTGTATTCAGTAAAGCAAACACATCCACCTCTATGGCTTCCGGATTTTTGTTCGCTTGGTGAATAACATTTGTGTAGTTGGCAATTTTATCTTTTTTGGCGGCAACGAGAAGAATGTCCAAATTCTGCTGTTCCTGTCCCAAATGTGACGGGAGGATCGCGTAATCTACATTTGTTTCCTCGTAGGGGTAGGGGATGCTGTGTTTTGCCTCCCAGAAAATGGATTCGGCTAATTCTTCTTTTTCCATTGCAGGCAGAGATAATTTTTTAATGATCACCGAATTACCGGAGATAGAGATGACAACATTTTTTGTGGAAATTCTATTTTCGTCAAAAATCATTCTTATTGTTTCCGCCACAGCGGCTGTATCCATAATAGTTCCGTCTACAATAGCGTCACGGGGAAGAATTTCATACCCGAGTTTGCTGACAACGAAAAAATCTTCTCCGCCTTTTGTTTTTCTGCTCAGCTCTGCAACTTTAATGGCGTAAGAGCCGATATCCAATCCAACGAGCTGGTTTTGACGGCCGATTCCTAACATTCTTTTTCGCTCTCCTTTTAGTAAACTAAGGGTATGTTCGGATTCTCTTTAAATTTTTGTTTCAATTTCTCTTCCACATCTTTGGGAACGAGTCCTTCCAGTGTCCCTCCCAGCATCGCAACTTCTTTCACGAGCCTTGAACTTAAAAAAGTGAAACTGACATTGGGCATCATAAAAAGAGTTTCGATTTCCGGTTCTAATTTCATGTTCATGAGTGCCATCTGGAATTCATATTCAAAATCTGAAATTGCCCGGAGTCCCCGAATCACGATTTTCGCATGATGAGCTTTCATGAAATCCACGAGAAGTCCATTGAATGATTTGACTTCAATACTTTTTTGGTCTGAAAATATATCAATTATCATGTCCACTCTTTCTTTAGTCGAAAAGAGAGCGGTTTTTATGGGATTTTCCAGAACCGCGATAAAAAGTTGATCAAAAACATTAAGCCCCCTTTTTATAATATCCACATGACCGTTTGTGATGGGATCAAAAAAACCAGGGTATACAGCGATATGTTTTTTCATAACTATTCTCTTTACCTTTCGTTTTGATAAAAGAATTCTGTCATTTGTGATAGACGGAAAATCTCCATGAAATTCTCATTGGAGAAAATTTGAATTTTTTTCATGGTTTCATGTTCCCAAAATGGGACTTCCCGGTCAATCATCTTGTAGGAGGGATTAAGGGGTGATTTCTTTTTCAGATTTGTTACCGTTAGGGGTGATGGGGATCATCGCCAAAGGGGAAAAACCAGGAGGGAATTCACCCCCCCCCCATGATCTATTCTATAAAAAAAAGAAACGGTATATATTTTAGATTTCCGGATCCGGTTGAAATTTATTTAGAAAAGAGCGAAAATGAAATAAGCATGAAAAAGGGGATAGCCGTCATACTTACTTTTTTTTATGCCGCCTTTTTTTCCACCATGGGGTTTGCCGTAAAGCAGGAAAAGGATCCCTATGCTCGACTGAGAAAAAGAATGGTCGAACGACAGTTGTCTGCAAGGGATATCACGGATAACAATGTTCTGGATGCCATGAGTAAAGTCCCCAGACACCTGTTTGTCCGGCCAAGTGATATTAATCTTGCCTACAATGATTACCCACTCCCGATTGATGAAGGGCAGACCATTTCTCAGCCCTATATTGTGGCTCTAATGACCCAGCATCTCGGTGTCAAAAAAGGGGATAAGGTCCTGGAAGTTGGAACGGGTTCAGGTTATCAAGCGGCTGTGCTTGCTCATTTGGCGGATCACGTCTATTCCGTTGAGATTAAAGAAGATTTGGCGAAGCGATCCTCCAAGCTGTTGAAAGATCTCAATTATAATAATGTGAATGTGAAGGTAGGTGATGGCTACCTGGGCTGGGAGGAGCATGCTCCCTTTGATGCCATAATTGTCACTTGTGCAGCCAATCGAATTCCTCCTCTTCTTTTCGATCAACTTAAAGAGGGGGGCCGGCTGGTCATTCCTTTGGAACGGACTTCCAATTATCAAACCTTAACACTGGTGAAGAAAAAAGATGGGAAACCTGTTGTTGATCGCATAACGGATGTTCGATTTGTTCCCATGGTGGGCATGATTAAAAAACGAAAAAAATGAAGGAGTTTAGGTTGCTTTTAGGCAGGTCTTGTGCTAATTTTTAAAAAATGATTAAATTTGGCACCTCAGGCTGGCGAGCTGTCATGGGGGAAGAATTCACCTTCCAAAATGTTCGTATTGTTGTTCAAGCTGTGGCCAATCATCTGAAGAAAAAATTTTCAGAGAAAAATATTTCGGTTGTTGTCAATTATGACACGAGATTCCTGTCCGAACGGTTTGCCTCTGAGGCGGCCAAGGTCCTATCCCATAATAAGATTCATGTATTTTTAGCGGATAGGGATTCTCCATCTCAGGCCCAGGCAAACCAAATTATTAAAAGACGTGCCCAGGGTGGCATTAACTTTACGGCCTCATTTAATCCCCCTGAGTACAATGGACTCAAGTACAATACGGAAAAAGGAGCTCCCGCACTGCCTGAAGAAACCGATATGATAGAAGACGAAATCAAAATGTTGAATAAAGATTCATCGGTTTGTCCTTTTTATCCCAGGACTGAATATGTAGAGAAAATTGATTTTCAGAGTGACTACCTTTCTCTCCTTCAGGAGAGAATAGACTTTGATCTTATAAGAAAGTCGAAAATCCGGGTCGCTGCGGATTCTCTCTATGGAACCAGTCGAGAGTATTTAGATGGAATCCTCGAGGAGAACCACATTCCGGTTGAAGAGATCCACGGATATATCGATCCTTATTTTGGCGGGATTGCTCCCTCTTCGACAGAGGAAAACCTGACAGAACTCAAGGATCTTGTAAAAAAGAAAAAATGTCAGATTGGGATCGCAACGGATTGTGATGGAGACCGCTTTGGAGTTGTGGATGAACGAGGGCATTTTGTCGACCCGAATCTGGTTCTCTCTTTGATATTAGATTATCTTGTAACACAAAAAAAATGGAGGGGTGGAGTGGCCCGTTCGGTAGCTACGACTCATTTGATTGACCGGATTGCCCGACGTTTTGAACTTCCACTCTATAAAACTCCCGTGGGTTTTAAGTTTATCGCTGAACTTTTCCTTGAAGACAAAATCATCTTTGGCGGAGAAGAGAGCGCATGCTTAGCCCTCAAGGACCATCTCCCGGAAAAAGATGGCATTATTGCCGGGCTGCTCCTTGTTGAAATATTGGCAGCGATGGGAAAAAATCTTTCTGAACTGATCGAAGATATGTTCAAACAATATGGGAAGAGAGCCGGTCGACAAGTCAGTCTTGTTCTGACGTCAGAAAATGAGAGAAAATTGAAAAACCTCATAAAAAATTCCATGGAAAAACTCGGGGACAGAAAAATCATCAACACGGAGACGATCGACGGAATCAAGCTGGATTTTTCAGACGATGACTGGATTTTATTTCGTTTTTCCGGTACGGAGCCTCTTATCCGGTGCTATGTGGAAGCAGGGAATAAGAAGGAAATGAATAAACTTATGAAGCTGGGTTTGGAGAAGGTGTCCTGATGA
>SDBT01018523.1_pt1 | contig 10941 bp, 12 predicted proteins | sample 2277101 | NCBI WGS metagenome assembly SDBT01 (sample SAMN10404973, study PRJNA504765) | marine sediment metagenome | isolation source: marine sediment core GS10_PC15, 103 cmbsf | place: Arctic Ocean: Southern Knipovich Ridge | collected 2010 | reverse complement strand
GTAATGCAACACTTCTTGAATAAAGAACGGGCCGACAACATTAAAAATAATCATCATCGAATAGGTCAGGCCAATGCATAAAGCTCCGCCGAGGAATGCGCGATGCTTTAAAAAGGAAACATACCTGATAAACACCAATTTTGGATGAAAGGATCTGCGCTCAAAATGGGTTTCTGGAAGCAAGCAGGCGACGATGCATAAGATCAGTGCGCCATAGAGAGCTAAAAAGTAAAAGTTCGCCGTCCAGCCAAAATAGACTTCTAAGTAGCCTCCAATGAGTGGAGCGATAATTGGCCCTATTCGATAGCTCATAGAAAAATAACTCATAGAGGTCGCCAGTTGTTTGCCCGTGAAGACATCTCCAAGAATCGACCGGCACATCACTCCAACAGCAGATACTCCCATCCCTTGAAGCATACGTAGAAGGAGAAGCATATAAATGGTTGTGGAAAAGGTGCACAAAAGACTCATGAGGCAGTAAATACCGATCCCAATGATGAGCGGTTTCTTTCTTCCTAGTGCATCTGAAATAGGCCCGAGAAACAGCATGCCCAACGTATACCCCAAAAAATAGGCAGGGATGGTCAATTGAACCCATTGATTGGATGTCTTTAAAGCCTCTGCAATTGCAGGAAATGAGGGGGTATAGACATCGATACTAAACCCTAAAATCAGCGTCATTGAAATGACAATGAAAAGAATTTTTCTCAGACGGTTCATGAGTTCTGTTTATGCAAACATAGTATTTTCTCCAAGGATAAAACAGGTGTGAGGATTTTTGCTCTTTAATGAAATGCTGGTAACCATTAATATCTCTCATTAAAAAAGGATTTTTTAGATGAAAAACTTAAATTATATTCTTTCCCTCTCGCTCATTCTTTCTACCATCTCGGGATATGGGGAGGAGGAAGATCATGAAGGTGAAATCGCTCTTTTGGAGCCCTCGCTTTTTTCAGAGACGCCCACTATGCAACAGGAGATTACCCCTCCCACATTTGCCCCGCGCTATAAAAGCCCCTTTTTAGCGGTGAGCCTTTCAACTCTGTGCCCTGGACTTGGACATGCCTACATGGGGGACTTTCAAACAGCAGGGGCTCTGTTTGGAAGTACGGGAGCGATGATCACAATGGGATCTTTGAAAGTTGGCAATGAAGAGGTGCAAATATCCAATTTGGTCACCCTCCAAAATGCATGGTTTTATAATATCTACGCTTCCTATCGAGATGTCCGCGCCTTTAATGGAGATGTGGGATATTCCTATAAAATGCCGACAGATAGCTTTTCTGATCTTGCATGGGCCCCTTTTCAGTGGAGTGTGATTAAAAAGCCTGAGGTGTGGGGTGGGTTTTTAGGGGCGTTCACTGTAGCAGCGGGGCTCGGCTATCTCTTCCTTTCTAAAGATAAGGAGACGCATTTCAACCTTTCACCCGGGATCAAGTTCCCCCTTCTGGCTTTTCCTGTGGGGATTGGTGAAGAATCCCTTTTTCGTGGCTTTTTGCAGTCCTCGCTTTCTGAGACATTGACTCCTTGGGGCGGGATTGCCGTCTCTTCTCTTGCCTTTGGAGCTGTCCATCTTGCTAACGGAGCTCTCATGGAGCCCGATGAAAGGCGTCACTACTATTCAGTGGGTATTCCCTTCATTACAACCACTAATTCCATTTGTATCGGTTTTTATTAAATACACAGTATTACTTCCTATTCCAAAATTCGCTGTCCAACCCGCCACAATATACCCCCCATCAATAGTCTGCTGGACTGCATAACCTTCATCCCAGCTTGTTCCACCATAGGTTTTAGTCCAGAGCATAGCTCCATTGGCATCGGTTTTAATTAAATACACATCGTTATTTCCTGCTCCAAAACTATACGTATGACCCGCCACAATATACCCTCCATCAGTAGTCTGCTTAACTGCATAACCCCCATCAGTGCTAAATCCTCCATAGGTTTTAGTCCACAGTGTATTGCCATTGGCATCGGTTTTTATTAAATATACATCCAAATTTCCTGCTCCAAAATTCCACGTTTCGCCTACTACAATATATCCCCCATCAGTAGTCTGCTGAACTGCATAACTGTAATCCCGATCTACCCCACCATAGGTTTTAGTCCACAGTGTATTGCCATTGGCATCGGTTTTAATTAAATACACATCATAATCTCCTGCTCCAAAACTATTCGTTTTACCTGCCACAATATATCCCCCATCATTGGTTTGCTCAACTGCATAACCATAATCAAAGAATCCTCCACCATAGGTTTTAGTCCACAGTGTATTGCCATTGGCATCGGTTTTAATTAAGTACACATCAGCACCTCCTGCTCCAAAACTCCCTGTCCAACCCGCCACAATATATCCCCCATCGGTGGTCTGCTGGACTGCCTCAGCCCGATCAGAGATTGTTCCTCCATAAGTTTTAGTCCATAGCGTATTGCCATTGGCATCGGTTTTTATTAAATATACATCAGCCAATCCGGCTCCAAAACTCATCGCATAACCAGCCACAATATATCCGCCATCAGTAGTCTGCTGGACTGCATAACCTTCCTCATCACTCCCTCCACCATAGGTTTTACTCCAGAGCATAGCTCCATTGGCATCGGTTTTAATTAAATACACATCCGAATATCCTAATGCTCCCCAACTACTGGTCGTACCCACCACAATATATCCCCCATCATTAGTCTGCTGGATTGCATAACCACGCTCACAACAGCTCACTCCTCCAAAACTTTTTTGGAAAGTGATTTGGGCAAAAGAAAATGTGCTAATCTGGCAATGGGCTAATGTACTAAGTATTAGAATTTTTATTGATTTTTTCATGGCTTAAAGTTTTTTTACCCTCAGCCCCAAATGAGTAGGTTTATAAAATAGAAAAGGCGTGGGGATGTAACTTATCAGCAGCCAGGTATCGCTAAACACCTTCAGCCAAATAGGAACAACCCACGCCTAAGCGTGAGCGTTTGTTCCTTGTATTCTTTGACTGAATAAGTAACTTAGCGATTTTGACTGCTAAGAATAAAGGTTAACGCCTTTTTAATATGTCATTTCGTTTATTTCTACGTCATAATTTTGTTTTAGTTCGGTGCAAATATAATAAAAAATACTGAAACTTTATTAAGGTTGCATAAGATATATTAAGTTATCAGTATTTTTAAGTTTTAAGTAAGCAGATAAAGAAACTTCAAGAATATTGGGAAAGTTATTAAAAGAAATGCCAAAAAAACAAGGATATAAAGACTCTCCCATTGTAGTAGAGTCTCTCAGTTTCACCCCTCGCAAAGATGTACAGGTGAAAAATTAAACTTTATTATAAACTTTGTTTGAAACTTTTTTCTGCTTTTACCGTAATAATAGTACCCAAAATTTTGTAATTTAGGAACTTTTTACAGTACCTTTGCCAAAAATAATTAAATCAGTTATGGCGATTACAATAAATACCATACCAACCCTTAAAGGAAAAGAAGCTACAAACTTTGTAAGAAAAGCTAATGCTAATTATTCATCAAAAAGAGCAAAAATTGATTTTAGTAAACAAGTAAAATCAACTAAAATAATATTGGCTAAAGCTAAACTGAAATAGTTGAATTTTTTACAAAAGCATTGTACTTTTAAACCATTTAGGGAACCCCTTTTTTCTTCCTGCCACCCATTTGATTGCGGATATGATGATTTAAATGAATTTTTCCTAAATGATTGCATAAATTATTCCAACCAATTATTGGGCAAAACATACTGTTTTATATTAGATAGCGATCCTAATATTATAATTTGTGTTTTTACCATTGCTAATGATAGTATTAAAAATAATTTTCTTCCAAATAACCGCAAGAAAAATGTTAATAAATATATTCCAAGAGAAAAAAGAATGAGGAGTTATCCGGCTTTGCTTATTGGAAGATTAGGTGTAAATAAGGAATATCAAAATAAAGGAATTGGAAAAGAAGTAATGGAGTTTATAAAAGCGTGGTTTATAGATGAGAATAATAAAACAGGTTGTAGATTTATAGTTGTTGACTCTTATAATGAAACAAAACCATTAAATTACTATAATAAAAATGGATTTAATTTTTTATTTAATGATGAAATTCAAGAAAGAAAATATACAGGTTTAAATAAAGAAAGAGACCTTGTAACAAGGTTAATGTATTTTGATTTAATTTTACTTCGGAACCAATCGCCACCATTCTCACCAGTGTAATAAACATATCGTCTTTATTTCGGTTATTGTACTTAAAAACTGATTAACCGATAAGTCCGTTAAATTTTAGTTGCTGGGCTTACAGGGGCAAGCCCACTTTAAGCGTTCCGGTATTTCTTAGGGTATCACCACACAGAAAATTGAACTTGCATAGGAACGCTTAAAATGCGTTGTGGGCTGAAATAGCTTATTTTTCGGTGTTTGTGTAGGATTTGACTTTGTTTAAAGACCTCTGGTGCATTCTTTTGGGCTGGGTGGTATGGTATTGTACGTTAATAAGTTACGGTATTTGTGGTTATGTGTTTTCTTAATCGTTACACAGACATAGCATTTTTAGATTTGTAATTACGATGGCTCCAATATTCAATCGTCAGCTTTGGTTTTAAGCCAGTTAATTTAAAAAGTTCTTCCTCCATCACTGTGGCAATATATTTTTCATTGCCACTTGTTGTAACAACGCTATCGTGAATTGTAAAAATTGGGAGGATTGGCTTTTCTTGGTCTATTCTTTTGCAAATCACTCCGAGAATAATGTCAGATTCAATTGTTTGCAACAGAATTGGCAAATCACGCTTATTGGTTTTTTTAATTTCATTGAATACCCTCAATACACAGGGGAATAATTCTTTGAAAAGAATTTTATAGTCAGTCATGTAGCTAATGCTACCATAAATAACAGGAAAGAAGGCATCTTTTACTTCTCTCCGAGACCTGAAGGTGATATTTAATTTTTTCTTGCATTGCGTTGAAAAGAAATTATATAAATACCCGCTTTCAACTAATGAAATATAATGCCGCACATCATTTTTTACTTGTTTCCCTTTTTTGGGAAGCATAAAGGTAGTGTGGTGTTTTGGTGTATTGTTGTGGTTTATTGTATGTGTTTGTGTTTTGTTTGTTGTATGTATATTGTTGGTGTTGTTATTATTATTACTTATTTGTGGTTTATCAACCTTATTAAAAAAAATCGCTTTTTTTTCGCTGAATAAAACTGTGCTGAAATAGGGCTGAGAGTTCGCTATGTCAATAGAAACCAGAATTTTCCCTTTATATCTGATAAATTTCCGAAGTTCACTTTTCAAATTTGTTAGATTCGTATGCAACCGGTACGATGTATCGTCAATATTAAACCAGTATTCTTTATTATCTATTTTCCAAATAGTTATATCGTAAGAATTATATTGCAACTGATTGTTTTTATAATTTTTTTCAATATACTTTGTGGCAGCATTACGATCAATGGTTAAATTTTCATTAAACCATTTACTTAAATGCTGATAATTATGATTTTTATGGGATTTTGATCGGATTTTTTTGATGAGATTTCTTTTGAAAATATAGATGCACTTTAATTTTGTATTATACTTCCGAGTATATTTATATCCCTTTGATTTTTTGCCTTTTTTGAAAATATTGTCGCATTTCAAAATTCCATTATTAATGAAATAATTAAGGTAGACTTTATAGTCTTTAACACGATTTTTTAGGATGGTGGCATTCACCGGGACGAAGCCGTGTTTAATTTTTAAATCTTTATTATTTGCAGGAATTTCATTTATTAGACTTAGAATATATACAGCACAATCACGTTTGTATTCAAAATCGGGAGGATTTTTTGCAATTATATACTCCAGGTCTAAATTTCTTGGAAGAAATTTGGGAAGTCTAATATTTTTATTATCTTTGCACACAGGTTCTTAATTTCTTTAGTTTCTTAGGGGGGGTGCACCAACACTCCCCTTTTTATTTTTTACCTTTCCTGCTGGATTTCCACCTTTTTAAGCGAATCCATGATTTCGTCTTTTTTGAAATATATCCTTCCACTTATCCGGTGGAAAGGAATAATGCCTACCCTTTTCCACGTGTGAATTGTCGCTTTCGTTTTGCCGAACAATTTGCATAAATCATTGACTGTTAATAATAGTTCAGATTCAGGTTCGGGATCTGAAAGAGGTGGCTGGTCGGGTTTATGTTTTATGTCCAGCAATAAACTTTCAATATTGCTCAACCTGACATCAAGGGTTTCAAATGGATTGTTCATTTTGCAACAATGTTTAATTAACAATGCTGCAAGATAGAAAGGGGCAAGTGGTTAAACCAGTTATAACCGGTTACTTTCTTTAGGTTTTGTTACAATGAGTGCTTAAAGTGCATTATTTTGGGCAATTTTTAGTTCGTCCTTTGCCGTCTTTTGCACTGCAGGGTTATCCTTCAACATTTCTACAACTCGTTCCAAATCTATTATAGTAGTTTTCCCTGGGGCAGTTCTTTGGAGACTATTAGTAGAGCGAATAGTATTATATTTTTGATATATTTTTTGTCCACTTGTAGAGCTAAAATATTTATATCTTTTTGCAATCTCATTCCTGTTTGAAACGTTTATAGGATCGCTTAATCCTGACTTACACATATAATAGTAAAATAAGGCAATTTGTCGGTGTGAAGGGCGCTCCTTATATCCTTGTTTGTCGGATTTAACTGAGGTTAAGAATTTTGGCTTTAAATCTTGTTCTATTTGCTCCAGTTTAGTTTTTAAATGTTTAATATATTTATTGAAGACAAAATGTTTTACAGGCAATATATTTTCAATCTCTACCATCGTAGGAGGATATTGTTCTGACTTAATTCTACCCAAGTATCTTTCACTCCATAAAATTTCGTATTCTATAAAATCAGTTATAGTAGTATTTTCATAAATATTCAAAAAAATTGGTTCAAAAGTATCGTAATAAAACATTAATTCTTCATAATTTTCTATATCACCTTTTAAATCACCACTAACAGACTCAAATCCACTACTTGTTTTCGCTTGTTTAACAAAATCAGCGCCTTTCTTTATTATTTCTGAACCAATATTATCTGAAACCATTGTTGCTCTGTTTTAAAGAGAAATGTTCAATTTAGATAAGAATTTTGCATTAAGCTATTTTCATCTTTGGTAAATTAATGTTGCCTACCCGGTTAAGGGCTTTGATTAAAGCATCCTGGCTTGTATTTTCATACTTCATTATGGTTTTTAGGTCTGTGTGTCCCGTCAGTTTCATTACTGTTGTTGGTGGTACGCCAAGTTCCAATAAAATGGTAACACAGCTTCGCCTTGCCATGTGCGAAGCCATGTGTTGATGTAATGGCTTTTTTATCTCTATTAGTCTTTTGCCGGAATATCTTTTTATTATAACCTCTCTATCAAACTCAGCTAACTTGCCAACATCTTTGATGTATTTATTAAATTTCTGTGAACTGATTTTTGGTAAATCGTAATTGTATTTTATTAAAATATCTTTTGCAGGCGAACAGTATTTGGTGGTGAATGGTACTTTCATCATTTTTTTTGTTTTGAACGATTCAAAGTTCCAAGAATTACCTTTAATGTCTTTTTTATTGAAACTAATAATATCGCTCCACCTTTGTCCAGTATATGCGGCAAAGCAAAATAAGTCCCTTACCCGCTCCAGATTCTTCCTGTTGCTTAGATCAAGTTTATATAGTTTAGTGAGTTCAACCTCTTTTAATGTAACAATGTCTTGTTTTGGCTTTCGTGTAGCTTTGAAGTCCGCATGTCTAAAAGACAAATTGTTGTGATAGCTTCTGTCCAGTGTCCACTTCATATAACACTTTAGCATGGAAAAGTATTTTCCTATGGTATCATTCGTTAATCCTGGAGTGTCTTTTTTAGGGTTTTCTTTTTTTAATAGATAGTTTTTGAAATTATCGTGGAATTTCATGTCAATAGCATCAAAAGTAATTTTTGTATTGTTGCTTTCCTTAAATTCTTTTAGGGTAGTAAGCAACGTATTATACGTTTGTATCGTATTACTACTTTGCTCGCTACCTCTTATTGTTATAAATTCTTCAAACACACTGAAAAAGTCTTTGCCTTTTGCCTCATCCATCGGTATATGTCCGTTTTTTATAAATACTCTTATGTTTTCTGATATTTCTGAAAACTTAATGTCCCGATTGTCGTTCATCAATTTCCTGTAAGTATTATTAACGTCAGTTTTTAAGTTTTGTAATCGCACATTAAACTCAACACATCCCGTATAGGACTGTTTTACTTTCTTGTTTTTGAAGTCCCAGTGTTTGGGCAATATCGTTTCATCCGTTTTTACTTTCAGTACATGGTTCCTGTCAATAATAAGAAACAGATATATCCTTGTTTCTCTTGGATTTAACAAACTGCCGATAGGTTTGTCATTAGCTTTGCGTTTCTTTATTTCCTCTCTAATTACTTTGTTTTCTTTTTCAGCAATTTGCTTATCTTTATTATCAGACCTTTTGTAGGGCTGTTGCAAAATGAAATTAATTGTTGCCATAATGTTAAAATTTAGTCAGTTTTACAATAAATAATACACATAAATATAAAATTGGAAACATATTGGAAACATTTATTATACCCTTCTGTACGTTACTATATTTATTTTGTTACATTAAAACGCTTAAAAATAGGTAGTTATAAGGATAAGGGGTATAATTAGGAGTATTTTAGAAAAGTTAAATATAGTGCTTTCAATTCCACCCGTCACCACAAATACTTAATATAAACAGTTGTAAATCAATGTGTTACGTTAATTAATCCTTTAAATTGGAAATATATTGGAAACATTAGACAGAACTCATTAAAATTTGCTTATTATTATTACAGCTATTTATTAAAGGAGTTTTCTTAATTTATAGGTAGGTTGGGGCAATTTTTAGTAAAAAAGTGAAGTTATTGGTATTTGAGGTCAATTTTGTTCACCCCTCAAGTAATTTTTGCCCTGATCCTACTAAGAAGTATGATCTACAATAAAAAAGCATTCTTTTTACTTTGGGCAGAATTGAGGGGGTGCAGTTTCGGGATTTATTTTTCTTCTCTAATAATAGGTTTATAGTTCTAATTTCTCTCTATAAAATTTTTCTCTATAAAAAATTTCAATATATTAATTAAGCCAGTTCTTTTAAGGTTGTTTAATTTCATTTCTTAGTTCCCTGTTAATTTTATTACTCACTTTAATATTGATTTTTTGCTTGACATCACTCAAAATTTCATATACAATAATAGCATCAAGTTCCACTCCGATTCCACTCATACGTGTATGCCAAACTTCAAACACATTATCAGCTTTATTTTTTGGTTTCCTATGGAACTTTATATTCAATGATATTAGTTATTTGTTTATTGATGTACAGGATCATAAAGCGGAGGTAAAAACTTGCTCCAACCTTCATTACGTTCAAATAGTTCTGACCTTTTAATAGCTAACAATTCTGCTATTTTAGATAAGGTTTCACTATTAGGGCAATGTTTTTTACCGCACCATGTTTTTACGGCTTGGGTGCTGACTTCCAACTGCTCAGCAACCCATTTTTTTTTACGACCTTGCTCTTTCAGTATCTCCTCAAGTCGTAACCTTAGCTTTGCTGTTCTTATTTTTGTTTCTATCATAACTACAAATATATTAAGTAATTTGTTAATTGTGTACGTTTTAGAGATAACAATTATACCTTTTTTAGCAACTTTTTCTTTAAAAGTGGCTAAAACAGTTCAGAAACGCTGAATGTGTTTTTATAATATGGCAATTTATTATGTTAAACAATGCAGAAATCTTGTTACGGGGTGTATGGTGTCATTTCTCCCTATGCCTTCTATAAAATTTTCAAAACGATAATCCGGCTGATCAGTGGCTGATTATATAGGTAGGATGTCCACAATATAAAGAGTTTCGCTCAACTATCTTGGCTGGCTTTATCACAAAGAAGTTTTAGGTATTGGTCTGAATATTGATACAAAGTAATATCCATAAACCGGTACGGATATTTGCTCAAATCCCACATGTGAATATTTTAACTTACCCGAAAAATTCTGCTGAACGATAATATATTCCGTTGGGCTTATGACTTTATATATAATAGCTACATGGTTTGCATATTCAATTATATCACCAGGATAGATAGTATCATTTGAAGTAGGGGATCCGGCAACAATATTTTTCCAATAAATTGTTTTCCATTGAGCATTAAAATCATCAATTTCTTTTTTTACTTTTAGACGTGTGGGTACTTCAACTTCACTATTTCTTAAAACCTCATAAATAAGCTCCCTGCATATACCTTTTCCCACCTTTTTGCCCACTAAACTATCTATGGCGTGTAAGATTTTTCTGTTTAATTCAGGTATATTGGTGTTAGAAAAGTATTGACGGGAAAATGTATCTATTATTTCCCATTCGCACTGTAGAGTCCGTTCCCGCAACATGCTCCTCCTTTTCCATTCCCTCAATATGCTTATGCTTATATTCCTTTCACTTTTTGTTAGCGTTACGGTTGCTCTACGCTTGTTTATAACAAACGTAGTGTCAGGTCTATCTCCATACTCTTTAAACAATCGTGCAAAAGACTGACAGAAACTATCTTGGGATAGCAACTCAAACAATAAGAAAACAAGTAAAATCTTTTTCATATCTGTTATTATGCAAACTTTTTATAGGGTTATTCTGTATATTTCAGGCCTCCACCTATCCGCTCTCTCTTGAGGCACCCCCTGGCTCCCCCAATATCCATTTACAAATTCTATCTCACCAAAACCCACATACGAATATTTACGCTTGCCTGAAAAGTTTTGGTGGATTATAGTATATTCCGTAGACGACAGCTTTGCATAAATAATAGCAATATGTTTATAAAATATAATTATATCGCCTGGATAAATAGTAGCGCCTTTTTTGAGTTCCTTCCAATAAGTAGTATCTATATATAC
>SDBT01018522.1_pt1 | contig 10941 bp, 12 predicted proteins | sample 2277101 | NCBI WGS metagenome assembly SDBT01 (sample SAMN10404973, study PRJNA504765) | marine sediment metagenome | isolation source: marine sediment core GS10_PC15, 103 cmbsf | place: Arctic Ocean: Southern Knipovich Ridge | collected 2010 | reverse complement strand
CCGATCTGGGGCCCAGAAAGCGAGTCACGAGTCACCAATCACGAGCAAAAAAAGATGCCCACTTGTACAAACAAACCCAATTTACCTTTTTGATTTTTACTTTTTGATTTTGCATTTTGATTTTTAATCTTTGATTTTCCACCTGACCCGCAACTCGCAACTTGCAACCCGCAACTCGTCTTACTCCTGACCCCATCCTCATTAGAATAGATTATGCCATTATTATACTACCTTATAACATTCTGCGTTATAGTATATTATACCATGCCCAAAACACTACCCTTTCACCCCTGATAGCAGCGCCCAATCGCCCCCCACTTTAACGGTAGGCTTTATCTTAAATACCCTATCTCACCCCTTTTTCCGGGTAATCCCGCTTTTTTTATATATTTTCCCACCACCTTTTTCCATATGCTGTCCACCTTTTAACCAGTGTTCTCCCACCTTTCGCAACATTTCATCAAGTTTTTGCATATTTGTAGACGTTTCCATAGCCACACCCCGTTTTTTAGCCCAAAAACGCAGATTCCCAATCCCCATCCGGAGCGCACCCAACGAACCTACCCCATTTTAACGCTCAAAACGCCGCTTCCAACCCTCGCCTCTCACCCCCAAACCCTAACTTACCCCCAACCTTCCCCATTTTAACACCTCACGACTCTACCTAACTAAAGCTTAGCTCCTTTTAAGGCCGATACTTATGATTGATATCCTCGTCCACATTCGGATTTGTGCATATTGGAAAGGATGCCCGTGCCTTCGGTGCAGACCCAATCTGTCCGCGAAAAAATACTTGCCCTACCCCTCGGCAGGCCCGTCAAAGACTTCCTCGACTACCTCACCGTCGAAGCCGGCCTGGCCGAAAATACCATTCTCGCCTACGGCCGAGACCTCAAAAGCTTCCTCGAATATTGTAAGTCCAACAAAATCAAACATTTACAACAAATAAAACCGCCCCTCATCCAGAACTATCTCCGAATCCTCACAAAAGAAAACAGAGACGAAGCCTCCGTTAAGCGTGGCCTCGTCGCCGTAAGAATGTTCCTCCGATTTGCAAAACTCACCGGCCGAATCCATGACGACTTCGCCTCTGTCATCGAAAGCCCAAAACTCTGGCAGAAACTACCTATCGTCTGCAGCAAAAAGCAGGTTTTTAACCTCCTTAACGCCCCTTCTCCCGAGGAACCGCTATATCTGCGCGATAAAGCAATCCTCGAACTACTCTACGCCACCGGCGTCCGTGCCGGTGAGCTCGCCGGCCTGAAAACCTCCGACTTGAACCTTGACATCGGATACTTGCGATGCCTCGGCAAAGGCAATCGAGAGCGCATAATCCCCATCGCAAAAGCTGCCATCGCCGCGACAGTTCAGTACCTCGAACAACTGCGCCCGGATTTGGCCCGCCAGGACGGTTCCAGCGGTAATTTTCTTCTGCTCTCCCGAACAGGCAGGCCGCTAAGTCGTATTGAAATCTGGAGAATTATCAAGAAATATGCAATCCGTGCAGGTATGCCCAGGAACTTGACCGTTCATACGCTTAGACATTGCTTTGCAACGCACCTCTTGGCCGGCGGAGCCGACCTGCGAAGCGTCCAGGAAATGCTCGGACACGTCGACATCGCCACAACCCAGATTTACACGCATGTTGACCAGGAAAGACTGTGCCAGATCCACAAGAAATACCATCCAAGGCCATGATAGGCATTGGTGCAAAAAATGGGCTTTTTGTTAAATTTATGGCCCAACGGGGAGAATGACCGATAGCGGATTGACTTACGTGTAGTCCGGGGATTATTATGACGATAGCTGAACCGACAAAAAGAGCTTTCTATGGGGCTTTCAAAATGAATGCTAAATGGTTGTATATATTAGTATTGCTTTTAGTGTTGGGCTGCGAGTCGCCTGAGATGGCTCGCGATGAATCGACCTTGCCGGTTGACGAAGCAATCGCAGAGGCCAGCCTTGGCAAGCAGTTGAAAATCAACAGAGATGCCTTGCTTAAAGGCTCAAGCGAACAGATACGCATCGACGCGGCAACTGTGATGCTGTTTAGTGAGGACCCCTTGGCCAGAGAAATCCTGCTTGATGCACTCAACCAATCCGAGAATGTCGGTGCACGTGTGGCTGTATGCAAAGCATTGAATCAGGCCCGGACGGAGCAGCAGTCTATTAAGAACAAGGAAGACTTTATTCCCCCGCTGTTTGATATCCTGGCTACGGAGGTCGACGACAGCGCCAAATTCGCCGCAGAAGCCATCTTGATTTTTGAGTATGACCAGATCGCAAAACCGCTTGAGGGAATGGTAACAGACCCGTCTTTACCTGCTAAAGCCAGATTGAATGCAATATATGCGTTGAGGCTTCAGCCGGATATGAGGGCTATATTTAAGCTCATCGACCGGCTCGATGATTTTGACGAGGAGGTGGCTGCCGAGGCTGAAAGGGCCCTGCGCTCTCTTGGCACACCGATAGGCAAGGACGCCGAGGCCAGAGAGCAAATCAGAACCGAGCTCAAACGCAAAGGCAGAGACGAGTTCTTCAGAGATTTGTTGATTCGTCAGGAAGCAAAGATGCGAGATATGCAAGCTGAGAAAGAGCGGTGGCAGCAGCGGTATCTGTCTGCTTCGGGCAACATATATGACGGTATCAGTGGTGACGTGGCCAGAGGCGCATTTCTGGCCGAGCACCTGCGCAGTCCGGAGCCTGCGGTAAAGTTGTGGACATTGGAAAAGGTCTCTCAGTGGCGCGTCGGAACGAAATCAAGATTACCCGCTGAGCTCGGGCCCATTCTGGTCAATCTGATTTCCGACCCGGACAGAAACGTTAGACTCAAGACAGCAAAGCTGCTGTCTTTAATGGGGGAGTTAAACTCGGCAGAACGCCTGCTGGAACAAATCCAGGTCGAACAGAACGACCAAATCAAAGCAGAGATGTTCCTGGCGCTAGGCTGGGCATGTTACTACGCCTCTTTACCTAATTCAGAAATTAAAATTCCCGACCAGATAAGGAAGAAGACCCTGGAGCTGGCAACAGAATATCTCCTGCAGGACGAACCGGGAAAAGCCAGAAAGGGTACGGAAGTCATAAAAAAGCTGCTCGAGCAGGATGGATTAACTTCGGGCGAAGTTGGCAAATATCTTGGTCTGCTCGCGGAAAGATACAAACGGGAACAAGACCAAGCAGACGATACAGTTCGAGGTGAGTTGGTCACTGCGATGGCCGGATTGTGCGCACAAAGCGTCTACAAAGGCGAAGCGGCTAAACTGTTCAGGCCATTATTTGAACAAGCATGCGACGACACGTCAGATTTGGTCAGGGAAGCGGCGGTGGACGGGCTAATCTACATTGACAAAGCCAGAGCACTGAGGATATTGAGAAGAGATTTTATCAGCGACAGCAGCATCATAATTCGCAGAAAACTGATAGAGCTTGCCGGGGAAGTTGGCAACCGGGAGGATTTGGATTGGCTGGCGGAAAAGATGGGGTTGCCCGCAGAGGGCGAGCCGGCATGGCAGGCGATGCTCGCGATTTTCAGAGGCTCCGACGCAGCCGTTTTGGATGAATGGATAGAGAAATTCGGCTCGCACAACGCCAAAACCAGGCTCTCGGACGAGCAACGGCTGTCGGTTCTTGAGATAGCAGAGCGAAAAGCCGTCGCAGAGAATAGGTCAACAATGCTCAGGAACGTTAGGGCCAGACTGGCCAGCCTCTATAATAAAAGGGGTGATTTTGAACGAGCGGCGGAGTACTTGGGTATGCTGCGTCAGGTGGCCCAGACTGCCGAGGAGAAAGAAGCAATTTCAGCTGAGATACTGGGTGTGTATTTGCGGAACTCAAACGCCGAAGCTGCGGTCCGTTTGGTTGAATACTGCTTGCTGGAAAAGGATTTAGACTCTAACAATGTGATTGTGCTCTCAGTTGACAGCTATCTTGCCGAGCCGCCGGCGACAACAGATGCGAACGTGATATTGGAAGCGCTTACCGGAATAAAGACCCCTGAGGCCAGGCCTATGTGGGCTGAGCAGGTGCAAAGATGGAACAAGCGTCTCGACCGTGCCAAAAACGCGGATAAACCGGGCGAAAGTGGTAATTAAGCAGCCCCCGGTGGGCTTATGGCAAAGGCGTCTTTCTGACAGGCTGGCAAGAGGGGTCGTTTTAGGCCGATTTTACAAAAAAGTGAAAAAACTGCGAATTTTTTTCGTTTTTTTTGCATTTTTTCAGTTTTTTATGTTTACACTGGTATGGTGGATTCTATAAACTGTTCGTTTTATATTAAAAACTGGCGGTAATTACGAGTCCGTGCGCTGTATGTGCAGGGCGGCTGATGTCGAAAACCAGTGTCAGGTGTATCTTTACAGCTTTGACAGGGCAAGGTAGAGTGCTGTCTATCGACTGTTTCGCCCGCAGGGCAGGAGTTAGAGAATCGCTTTATTAATTAGTGCTGCTGTAGCTCAGTGGTAGAGCGCGTCCTTGGTAAGGACGAGGTCATGGGTTCAACCCCCATCAGCAGCTAAGTGTTCAAGGCAGGTCAACCCGAAAACAGCCTGGGAAACTTATCGGCAATCTTGGTAAGAAGTTGATTAAAGGAGTTTGGAAGCGGTTTATTGACAGTCAGAATAAGGACTAACATGAAAACTAAACTGCACATTGGAGGTTTATAGTAAGATGGCTAAGGCAGTATTTGAGCGGACCAAACCACACGTCAATATTGGAACGATAGGTCATATTGACCACGGCAAGACGACACTAACAGTAGCGATGATGATGCGTCTGGCTCACGTGAGGGGCGGCGGCAATGTCAAGAGATTTGAAGAGATAGACAATGCTCCTGAAGAGAAAGAGCGGGGCATTACAATAAATACTGCACACGTGGAGTATGAGACCGACAAGCGTCATTATGCCCATGTTGACTGTCCGGGACACGCCGATTATGTAAAGAATATGATTACCGGAGCGGCCCAGATGGACGGGGCCATTCTGGTTGTGGCAGCCAGTGATGGTCCTATGCCGCAGACCCGCGAGCATATTCTCCTTGCCCGTCAGGTCAACGTTCCAAAGATTGTGGTTTTCCTGAATAAGGTTGACCAGGTCGATGACCCTGAACTGCTGGAATTGGTCGAGCTGGAGATAAGAGAGTTGCTGGGCAAGTACGACTTCCCTGGCGACGATATACCTATAATTAAGGGTTCGGCCCTGGCGGCAATGAAAGATGAGGGCAAAAGTGACGAGATATGCAAGTGCGTTGATGAGCTTGTAGAGGCGGTTGACAACTATATTCCAGTTCCTGAGCGTGAGATTGACAAGCCGTTCCTTATGCCGGTTGAGGACGTCTTTAGCATCAAGGGAAGGGGTACGGTTGGTACAGGCAGGATTGACCGCGGTAAAATCCGCGTTGGTGAAGAGGTTGAGGTCGTTGGACTTGCTAAAGAGACGCGAAAGACGGTCGTTACCGGCGTGGAAATGTTTAACAAAACGCTCGATGAGGGCCAGGCCGGCGACAATATCGGCCTGCTTCTGCGAGGCGTAGAGAAGAAAGAATTGGAGCGGGGCCAGGTCGTGGCTGCACCTGGCAGTATAACTCCCCATACCAAGTTTCATGCTGAAGTTTATGTTTTGACAAAGGAAGAAGGCGGTCGTCATACGCCGTTCTTCGCCGGTTACAAGCCGCAGTTTTATTTCAGAACCACCGATGTTACCGGCTCGGTTCTGTCATTAATGAGCAGAGAAGGTAAAAGTGCGGAGATGTGTATGCCGGGCGATAATATAACTATGGAGGTAGAGATTATTTCACCAATCGCCATGGAGGAAGGTCTTCGCTTTGCTATTCGTGAAGGTGGCCGGACAGTTGGTGCCGGTGTGGTGACCAAGATACTTGAATAGGCACATCTGTGAACAACTGCTGAATCTCACGAGCATCGAAGGCAAAGATACTCGTATCGGGCAAGGGTAAAACCTGCCGGGCATCAGTTAAGTAAGAAAATGGTTTTGGAGCAAGCGAACCTGCTTGGCGGGGATAGATTTTATGGCTAAAAAGAAGAGCAAAAGGGAGTATGTCTGGTTGGAGTGTAAACAGTGCGGTCACAGAAACTACCGCACAAGTGTCAGCGTGGCAGAGGGTACGCCGAAATTAGAATTGAGGAAGTTTTGTAAGAACGAGCGATCACATACCGTTCATAAGATACGGCGTAAATAGGAATGACCTAACCTTGCGGTGCCGTAAAGAAAGAATTAGGCCAGTAGCTCAATTGGCAGAGCGTCGGTCTCCAAAACCGAAGGTTGGGGGTTCAATTCCCTCCTGGCCTGTTAAAGCTGATTGCCGATAGCGAACTTGAAAAATAGAGGTTCGAGACCAAGAAAAAGATTGGTGTAGGATGGCATTTGATATTTATAAGCGTGGGCAAGGCAAGTACACGAGGCTCTGTAGTGCTTTTGGGGCAGCGATAATTGCCGGCTTGGGTTGCCTGCAGCTTTACAATAAGCTTGATGCTACCGATTTGGGATTGTGGGTGAAAACCATGGTCCCTGCAGGGCTGTTCGTTATTTTGTGCCTTTTGATTTTCTGGCTGGTCAATAAGCCGTCTATTTCGGATTTTATGATCTCTGCTGAAGGTGAGATGAAAAAGGTCAGCTGGTCAAGCAGAAAGGAAATAGCGGTTTCTACGTTTATCGTTATTGTGGTTGTAGTCATTATGGCAGTGCTTCTTGGAATCACAGATTTGAGCCTTAAGCTCTTTTTTGGCGAGGTTCTTGGCATTTAGTTTATGGTTTTGTCGGATTGTTCTGAATTGTAAGTATGATGGTGAGCCCGTCAATCTTCGGTTTTTAGGTTATAGGCATCAATATGCAATGGTACGTTTTGCGAGTTGCTGCAAACAAGGAAGAACAGGTTAAAGAAACTCTTATGCAGAAGGTGCAGCGAGAAAGTTTAGATGATATTGTCGGCAGGGTAGAGGTTCCTGTTGAGCAGGTCAAGCGTATCCGGGGCGGCAAGCAGACATTCCACAAGCGAAAGCTTTACCCCGGCTATGTTTTTATGGAGATGGAGGCGGGCAAAGACGGCAGGGTACCCGAAAAGGCCTGGTTCACAATTAAGGAGACCTCGGGTGTGGGAGATTTTATCGGCACCGAAGGTGTGCCCACGCCTATGCGAGATACGGATGTTGCCAGGATGCTTTTGGGAGCGGAAAAACCGGAGAAAGCACCGAGTATAAAAGTCGAGTTTAAAAAAGATGATATGATTAAGATTCGGGAAGGCGCTTTTGAAAACTTTGAGGGTGTGGTCGATTCGATTGACGAGGACCGCGGGATTGTGAAAGTTATTGTTACCATATTCGGTCGAAGCACGCCGCTGGACATAGAGTATTGGCAGATTGAAAAGCTGTAAATTCATATTGGGTACTGCATGAAACACTATGTGACGCAGGGTAAACGATGGCCAAAGAAATAGTGGCGAAAATAAAGTTGCAGGCGCCTGGCGGTCAGGCGACGCCGGCTCCGCCGATAGGTCCGGCGTTAGGTCAACACGGAATTAATATTGGGCAATTCGTCTCGCAGTTCAACGAACGAACCAAGGAGCTCGATGGAACAATTGTGCCTGTTGTAATAACCCTTTTTGGCGACAAGAGTTTTACCTTTGAGGTCAAGAGCCCTCCTGCAGCGGTCCTGCTGAAACAGGCTGCGGAACTTGCCAAGGGCAGTGGTGTTCCGAACAAGGAAAAGGTTGGCCAAATCACCGCCGAGCAGCTGCGTAAGATTGCCGAGACTAAGTTTAAGGATTTGAACGCTTATGATTTGGACGCGGCAGAGAAAATCATCGAAGGTACCGCTCGAAGTATGGGTATAGAGATAGGCGGCACGGGGTAAATCCAATAACCGGTCGAAAGTGTTTTTATGGCAGTTAGAAGTAAAAGATACAGAAAAGAATCTGACCAGTTGGGCAAAGAGTCTATGAGCCTGACCGAAGCGGTTGAGAAGGTCAAGTCGTTTAACGCGGTCAAGTTTGACCAGAGTATAGAGTGTGTGTTCCACTTAGGTATTGACCCGAAGCAGGCCGACCAGTTGGTTCGCGGCTCGATATCTTTGCCTCACGGTATAGGCAAGCAGAAGAAAGTTATCGCTTTCTGTGAGGAGGCTGATATTGAAGCGGCAAAAAAGGCCGGTGCCATTGAGACCGGCTGTGACGAGTTGGTCAAAAAGGTCTCCGACGGATGGATGGACTTTGACGTGGCCGTCGCCTCGCCCAAAGTGATGAGCAAGGTCGGGAAGCTCGGAAGGATTCTCGGGCCGCAGGGAAAAATGCCTTCCCCGAAGAACGGTACGGTGACCACTGATATTGCAACCGCAGTAGCGGAATTTACCGCTGGCAAAGTTGAGTTCAAAAACGACACCGGCGGCAATGTCCACCTGGTCGTCGGCAAACAAAGCTTTGAGGCCGAAAAGCTGGTCGGGAATATCGAAGCTTTGATTTCACATATAAAGAAGATAAAACCAGCATCGGCGAAAGGTACATACATCGAGAAAATGTATTTGTCCGCGACAATGAGTCCGAGCATAACGGTTGATTTTTAGTAATGATTTGCGATTAGAAGCTTAGCCATTGGCGAAATGTGAGCTGTTGAACAGGGTTTCTAAACGCGGTTGTTGTGCTTGCCGCATTATATTGAAGGTAGAAAGATGAGCAAATATGTAAAAGAGCTGCTGCAGGCCGAACTCAAAAAGAAAATTGTAGACGAGGGCATCAAAGATTTCTTGGTTATCAGCACCAGGGGCGTCGATGGCGTTGATAACAACCTGATGCGCGGTGCGCTTAAGGAAAAAGACATTAGGTTATCGGTTGTGAAAAACTCGCTGTTTATCAAGGCGCTTCGCAGTTGTCACATGGAGCCTGCAGCAGCGCTGTTCCGTGGTCCTTGTACCATTGCTTATGGCGGCGACAGCATAGTTGACGTTGCGAAAGAGTTGGTCGAGTGGGGCAAGAAAGTTCCGGCAATTGAGCTCAAAGGAGGTTTTCTGGATGGCTCTGTGTTGGATGCCAAAGGCGCAGAAGGGCTTTCAAAGATGCCAAGCCGGGCCCAGTTGCAAAGTGAGCTTGTCAGCCTGGCGCGGTCGCCTGGGGCGAGATTAGCCGCCGGCTTAGGTGGCCCAGCGGGTGTTATCGCAGGTTGTATAAAGTCTATAGTGGAGAGATTTGATAAGCAGGCGGCCTGAATTAAAGGCTATTTACGATTATGTTGCTTGTATGGTTGCCCCCCTTGGTAATGGGGTTAAACGAAACGGCGTAGTTTCGGCTACCATCGAGCCTTAGTTGACAGGAGTTACCAGAGATGGCCAAAGACCCAGAGAAAGAAACCAAGGAAGAAGAAAAAACGCAGGAAGCTAATGAGCAGGTACAAGTCAAGGAGGTGAAGGAAACCAAAGGGAAAAAGGAGGCTAAAGAGACAAAAAAATGGAGCAGTGAGATCAAGAAAATTGGTGACAAGATAGTCACCCTGACGTTGATGCAGGCCAAGGAGCTTGGCGATTATCTGAAGGACGAATATGGTATTGAACCGGCTGCCGGCGGAGTTGTTATGATGGCCGGTCCTGCTGCGACAGGGGGCGCCCCGAGCGAGGAAGCCGAAGAAAAGACCAGCTTTGACGTCATCCTTAAGGAAATCGGCGACAAGAAGATTCAGGTTATAAAAGAAGTCAGAGCCTTGACCACATTAGGATTGAAAGAGGCCAAGGACCTTGTGGAAAGCGCTCCAAAGCCGGTCAAAGAAGGCTTGAGCAAAGATGAGGCGGAAGCGGCCCAAAAGCAGCTTGAAGCGGTCGGTGCGGTGGTTGAATTGGTATAGTGTTCGTAATTGTCGGTTATAAGTTCGCCGACTGCAAACTGTGAAGGAGTTTAAGATGGTTTCACAAGCCATTCGTGATTTTGGCAAAGTTGGCGATGCTGTTGACATCCCGGACTTGGTGGCGATACAGAGGGCAAGTTACGACGCCTTTTTGCAAAAAGATGTAGTGCCTACCAAGAGAAAGGGCGTTGGGCTCGAAGGTCTGTTTCGTGAGGTATTCCCTATTACAAACTATGACAATACAATGCAATTGGAGTATCTCTATTATGAGTTGGAGAAGTCTCGTTACACGCCCATCGAGTGCCGGCAGTTACGGCTGACTTACGCACACCCGCTAAAAATCTGTTGTAGATTGCGCACCAAGGACGGCGAAGATTTGGCCGAGCAGTCAATATACCTTGGCGAAATGCCGATTATGATAGGCGGCGGTGAGTTTATTATCAACGGCGCCGAGCGTGTCATAGTAAGCCAGCTCCATCGAAGTCCGGGGGTTGATTTTCTTATCGACAGCAAGGAAGGCGACAGGATTCTGCATGGCGGCAGAATCATACCTGAAAGGGGAAGCTGGATAGAGATAGGGGTAACCCGTAAGGACGTTTTGGTTGTCAAGATCGACCAATCCAGCAAGATACCGGCAACTATTTTTCTGCGGGCAATCGCCTCTGATTACAGCACCACCGAACAAATCATACGGCTGTTTTGTCCGACAAAAACTGTTTCGAGCAGCCAGCTTGGTCCTGACATGTGGACAGTGGGTCCGATTATAGACACAGAAACCGGCGAAGTCATCGTAAAAGCAGGCAGGCAAATCGGCGACAAGGTTTCTCTGATACAGAACGTTGGCATTTCTTCGACTTCCTCTTCTTTGGTAAAGCTGACTCAAAAGGAAGCCGAGAGGCGGCTCAAGACCAAAAAAGGCCGTATATGGGTTGAAGAGAACCAAAATAAGCTCCGAGAGAAATATATGGTGAAAGGAGGAGGACGCACTGGTGGCTTTGCGTTTAAGTATGTGGAAACAAAGAATGTCTTGACTAAAGCTCAACTTGAGGCAGTCGAAACGAAATTAATTGAAAGTGAACAGCCACGGTTCAACAAGGATTCTGGG
>SDBT01018521.1_pt1 | contig 10941 bp, 8 predicted proteins | sample 2277101 | NCBI WGS metagenome assembly SDBT01 (sample SAMN10404973, study PRJNA504765) | marine sediment metagenome | isolation source: marine sediment core GS10_PC15, 103 cmbsf | place: Arctic Ocean: Southern Knipovich Ridge | collected 2010 | reverse complement strand
ACATCTGCGGCTTCTGACGTGTCTGCAGTATCTTATGATGCGTCTGGGGATAAATCTTCCTTTAGTGTTAGTGCTTATGGGGGCGAACCTAGTCCTACTTCTATCAGGGCTGTGATAGCTAAAGCTTACGCAAAGCAGCCTTTGGTGGGCGGCCCCACTGCTTTAGGGCAATTTCTTAGAGCATCGTCAATAGATTATAGAGGGTCTGACCAACTTTCAGGTGTAATTGACCCCAAAAATCATATGTCCATTTGGGATATAAATCCAGATACAGGTGTCCCTTGGGTAGTTGCCGATCTTGCAGGAATAGAAGTTGGTATGGAGACTGATCCGCCTATGGCGGTGGTTTCAATTAAGTCTGCTGTGTTTATGCGGCATGATATTACGCAAATAACGGTGCCTTCAATTAAGTCGGCAGCATTTTTCAGACATGATGTTACGCAGATAACGGTGCCTTCACTAAAATCGGCTGTGTTCTTGTCTGCTCCATTGATTACCTCGATTGATGACGGGGATTTTGCTCCTAATAGTGGTACAACTACGTCCGCACATACATACGACACTATGACTTCCACAGGGGCTGACACGCTTGTCGCCATAACGTGGGATGATGCTACGGCGGCTCGCACAGTCTCGACTGTGACCTTCAATGCTGTCGGTATGACTGAGTTGCATGAGGCTGGTAGGGCTACCGATTCGAATGTTGGTTGTGCACTTTATTTCATTGCAGGTTCGCAGTCTGGCGATGTGGTGGTGACCTTCAGCGGGGCAGTGGATGACAGCCACATAACGATCCTGTCTCTGGATGATTTGATCAGCAGCACGCCGGTTGATGTAGGAGATGCGGGTGCAGCGACAGGCACTGGTACGATTATGACCAATTTGGATGTGCCGGGTGTGGGCGGCATCAGGATTGGGGTATATGCTAATGATGATCCAACTACGGCGGTCACATGGGACAATGCCGATGAACAGTCAGATGTGGATGCTGGAGCGCATAGGCATTCAGTAGCAGTGGTTGAGAATAACGCCGACAAGGACATAGACGCTGATGGTGCTAGTGACGATCACCAGCTTATTGGCGTTGCATTAAGGTAGGATTGAGACATGACTATTCTAGCGTTTGGAACCAGTCTGGCGGAGATTGTAAGTGGTCTTGGGCCGCCTGCGGGTCTTTCAGCAAGCACCACTGCGGCTCGGATTGCTCCTGAAGTCTCAGAAGGAATTCAGATAGAGGGTGCTGTGGACACGAGGTTTCCTAAAACTTTTGCGGGACAGACGGAACTTTGGACCACTTTTTACCTTTACTGGACAGGTAGTAGCCCTCCATCTGATGGGGTTCCATTGCTTCTTCAGGCTAATGGTCAGGACTTGTTCAGACTTGATATGCTTAATGCCGCAATAACTTTTCAGTATTGGAATTCAGGTTGGACCAATATTGGCTCATCTATTAGTCCCGGCATAAACGCATTACATAGAATTGAAATGCAGATAATTATGCACGACACAACTGGTGTGGCTAAGTTTTGGATAAATGGAGAGGAAATAGCTTCGTTAGGCGGTGGTGACACTATTTTTACTTCTGAGACTGATATTGATACGGTTTCGTTGTCCTCAACTACTCTTACCGGAGAGGATACAATTTTCTCTGCTTGGATAATTGCTGATGAGGATGTGCGGTCTATTGTGTATGCTCAAGTGGCTATTGATGGTAACGGTGGAGAAACAGACTGGACTGGTGTTTCTACAGATGTTGATGAGACTGGTTTTGATGATGCAGATTCTATACAGTCTTCGACTACCACTGATAAGGAAACTTTTACTTTTGGCGCTTTGCCTGCTGCATACAACTCTGGCTACAGTGTGGTAGGGGTGGGTGTTTCGGCTAGAGCGATTAAAGGTTCTAGTGGCCCAGCTAATTTGCAATTGGCGTGTCGCTCAAATGCTGTAAATGGTTTCAGTGGTAATAAAGCCTTAACCTTGATTCTTGAACCTCACCAACACGTGTTCATTGTTAATCCAGATACCACAAATCCATGGTCGTTTTCTGAATCTGATGCTTCTGAGATTGGCGTTCAGGCTATAACCTAGTTTGCAACCCGCTGCAAAATGAGAGCATGGGCATATGCCTACACTGACAAGGTTAAGAAGTTTAAGAGGGTTAGGTGGGCTGGGTACATCCGGGTCTGCCCCGCCGCCGCCTCTAACTTTGTTGGATATATCTGATCTGGAATCCACTGATGGTGATATCCAAGGGGATAAGATTGGAACGTTTGTAGTTTTGGGCGGTGTTTCTCCATACACTTACTCCTTAACGGTTAATCCTAGCAATTTTGTACAAGTCTCAGGAGGGGACGGATCAGAGCTTCAGCTTGGCTCTGCTACTCCTTCGTATCCGTCTATGTATGGATTTACAGCTAGGGTCACAGATGATGTTGGTCAAACACTTGATCAGGCGTTTACGGCTGACTTCGTGGTCACCACTGGTAATGAGTCAGGTATTGGAGAGGGAGATGTAACCATCACCGTAGCGGATGAGATGGCTCCAGAATATGATGGTGATGGATTTGAGATTTCCCCAGTTACTGACGAAGATTCTACGGGCTTGGTCACTACCGGACGTAATAAAGGTGTGGCGCATTTCTTCTTGGATTTAGGTCCGCCAGATGTTGATGTAGAATACATAATTAAATATGAAGCTGATTTCTCTGAGATGAGTAAAAACGGCAGTGAAGCTGCCGTAGGATTCTGTTTTAAAAACGTTAATGACTTTCACTGTGCAGGAATACGGGGGGATGGAGTTGACCCCGGAACAACTATGCTTGCTAGTCAGATATTTGGTGATTTTAGAAAGCCTAATACGTTTACAAAGACAAATGATGGGGCCGCTAATAATGGTACAGTTAGTGGGCCAAACTGGTTAAAGTTAAATCTTGCTCAAGATGGCACTACTTATGATGTTTACACATCAGCGGATGGCGTGAGTTGGGACCTTGAGTACACGGCGGAGTCTCCAACTCCATTAACGAATGTAGATGACTCTCTTCAATTTGGCATCGGCGGGTACTTCGATAAAAACGATACCGGAGTTTTCCAAATCACAATTACAAATTACACTACTAATGCATCTATGCTATTAGCGGGGCAGAGATTGTATGTGATATATGGGGCAGAGCAAGACAGGTTGGTTGTTCGTTCTCAAAGAGTCTATGTGATAGTGGAGCCGTGATATGGGAATTTTATTTGTTGGCAACACGGTATATGACATTGACTCATGGACTGTTGCGCCTAAGAACTCTACAGGCAGTTTTATTAGAGATGTAAATTTCTCACCTCAAGAATTACAGGCAGAGTTAGCGACAAGTAGCTTTCCTGATGCTGATTGGGTAATACCTATAGGTGAAGCTGTCTCCGGTATTATTTGGATACATTTTAGAGCAAAAAACCACGATCTTTTTAGTCATTCAGGAACAGACGGTCATTATGTAAGGGTTTATGATGGAACTTCGACCCAAGTTGCTGAGCTTGATCTTCTTAACGGCCAGTGGGCGGCTCGTGCAGTCGGGGACACTACTGTTGAGGGGGATTATATAATTCCCTACGAGGGTTTGGCTCCTACTGTAACTGAGATATTTCAGATAGTAGATATGAGAGTTGAGGTTAATGGTTCAAATATTATTGTAGACCTATATCATGAAGGTGAGTTAGTAAGCACCGCCACAGCAGCAAATACTGGGGGCAAAGGTAATCCAGCCCAGTTGGAGCTTAGCTTAAATGATATCATTGGGTTAGGTGGCGCTACTAGAAGCAGTTATTTTTCTGAGATCATAGTTACAGACAATGAGCCTACTACTGGGTGGAGATTGGCTGTCCTAGAGCCTACCTCTGCTGGTAATTACCAAAATTGGGGCGGAAATCATGTTGAAATAGGGGACAATGATAGGTCAACACATGCACGTGTTTTTGATCCTTTAGATAAACTCTCCAGCGTGCTCAGTACATATAATGGCCCTGTCACTAAGGGCGGTATCAGGGCTATATGTGCAAAATCTTCTGTGCAGGCAGGCTCGCAAGCCAGTATATCTCGTATTACTAATTTTTTGAGAATAAGTGCTGCTGACTACCCCCTTCCATCGGGACAGGGGGGAGCGGGGGTACTAGCACCTGTTACCAGTGTGTGGAGCAATAACCCAGCTACAGGGGTGCCTTGGGATTCAGCCGATATATCTGGGATAGAGGTGGGGTGTTTCTCTGGTGGAAGTGATGAGCATTTTGCTAGTGTTTCTTTCTTACCTGAGTTTGATGGAGTAGACGCAGCAACAGCAGCTATTGACGATAGTAACAGCGCACATTCTATGACGTTTGTTGCTAACGCGCAGCTTGATACTGCACAGAAGAAATTTGGCACAGCGTCTCTTTTGCTTGATGGAACTGGTGATTATATATCTATGCCCGATCATGCTGATTGGAATATAGGTGCTAATGCGTTCACTTTAGAATCGTTTGTTCGGTTTTCAACTGGTTTTGATTCAAAGGCAAACGTGGTCTGTGCTCAGTGGGCAGGAGGTGCTAGGAACTTTACATTTGATTGGGTTGGCAATTTATTAAGACACTCCTACTCAACGACAGGTTCTGGAGGTGTCACATTATCGGTATCTTGGACCCCTACTGTGGATATTTGGTACCACGTAGCTGTTTGTCGGGATGGTTCGGGTGATGTTAGGTTTTTTGTTGATGGAGTTAAGATTGGCAGTACGCAAGCGGCGGCTGTAACGTACTTTGACGCAGCGACCACTATGCTCATAGGTAGAATTGGTACAACTTCGGCAAATGATTTTATGGGTTGGATAGATGAATTTAGGATGACCAATGGCGTTGGCAGATACGGTGATTCTGGGTTTGCTGTCCCTATAGAAGCTTTTCCAAGAATTTAGTTTGCAACCAGTTGCAAAAAGTTTATATTGACAAAAGATATGTCATTTGTTAACTAATGGATATGATTACAGTTTTTGTAGACGCTTCAGTTTGTATGCAAACTAAAGTTGGCGGCTGGGGCTGCTGGGCAGTTAAGAACGGCACTTCAATAACTTTTGGAAACGCATTTAAAGAATTGATTTCAGATTCCAGCGATGCAGAGGTATGTGCCGTTGTTAACGCTCTTTATGGTTTGAGAAATAGGAATTGGTTCTCTGTTACCCCCTATGTAAATGTCCAATTAGATAGTCATCATGCACTTGGATTCTTGGTGTACGCGGTCGATGCTGAGTATTATTATAATCCAAAAGGTGGTAGTGTAATGCGGGGCTCCTACTACCCTAACAAGGGGTCTGAGAGAGCCAAAGCCAGTGTAATTCTACTCAGGGAACTTCAAAAAGAACATGGCCTACGTTTTAGGGTAACCCACGTTAAAGGCCATTCTGGTGGGGGCGGTCGTCAATGGGTAAACAGGAAAGTAGATAAATTAGCAAAAAAGCATATGCGTAAAGCTAGAAAGCTGGTGGAGGCATGATTGATCTAATTCTTGAAGTTGATTACGGGGTGCTGGAGGGACGCCATTTTCGTGTTGAAGATGAAGATTTTGGCAGGATGGAGAGAGCGGCAATAGCAGCACTTGAGTCAAAGGATGCTTATACAACTGATATCCATTTTAATAGGGTACAATGCGAACGCGATGTATGCACTAGAGTGTACAGGTTTGACCTGCAAATGGCTATTTTAGAAGCCCTGTCTACAAGTAGAAACTCAGAGTTATCTTACCTAAGAGATCATGGGTATAAATTTGTAGAATGGGATCATAATGAGGGTATACCTATTGGGGTTCCAGACCCCGGACCTGATGGTTTTATTGATTCTCTTCGTATCTCTGAGGGTGCTCGTTATACTGAGGGAGGGTTTGTTCCCACCCCTTTTACACGCTCTCCTTTTTTAGCTTTTCCTGAAAACATTGCTGAGATAAGAGAATTACCAAAAGAATCAAAGGCTTCTAATTTATGCAGGAAACCCAAGAGAGTGCTGGGCATATAATTTGCAACCAGTTGCAAAACTATTGACAAAAGATAAGTGGTATGATAGGATTCAATAAAGGAGTACAAAATGAGTGATATCAAAACACGAATCAGAAAAAACGTGGGCTCTATCAAGCCCCCAGAAACTTGGCCTAACGGGGCTGAGTGCTATTTTATGCCGGATGATGATCCTGAGAAGAATATTTTCACAGGATGGATTACCAAGGCGGGAGGAGAATTTCGCTGCTTCGGTAGCACCGATGGCACCAAGGAAGGTACGCCTGTTCATATTGGTGATTTTGAGGATCACTGGCCTGCGTTGCGGGCTCTTACAGTACGTGCACGTAAGCGGAGCAAGGTTAAAGGCCGCACTAGGGCGGTAGTGCAGAAGGGTCCACGAGTGCGTGCACGGGTAGAGGGTGCTTGACGAAAGAAGCATACTCTTATAAGGACGAAGCTTACACGTCTTGGGTTCAGAGACCAACATAGGCGGGGCGTGTCGGACAAGCCATGAGTGTCCGTAACAACCTTGGTCACGGGGCAGGCAGGAATTATTTACTCTGATTTTCCGTTCTGCGCCTGCCCCTATTTAACCGGAAAGGAGGATTCTTATGGACGGTTTAGCAGTCCTATGGATAGTGCTGGCTATTGTTGCTTTTTGGGCTGGGAAGGTTTCTGGCATATCTAGGTATAGGGATAGAATCCGCAAGGGGGGTATCAATGCGTTCCATGCTTTTGAGGGCACTACAGAACATGTTGCCAATCAAATAGCTCACATCATGGAAGATGTTGGGGTTAAGCAAACTTTTGAAAGCTATGAGGATGAATCAAAAATCGTAGCTGTTAGTCAGGCCCTGACCTCTTTGGATATTGGGCAATATTCTGGTGTGATTCACCATCATAACGCTCAGTGGCAGGAGATTGCTGACAGGATACGGTCGGGTCAGCCTATAAACCCTAGTATGGTTGAGCCAGAGCCACTTATGACAGCACCGGCAGAGGTGACTTTGGACGAGCCTCTTGACCCTGTGAATATTGATCCTGAACTTATGGATAACGAAAGGGGTACTCCTTTAGAAGACACATTTTTTAGAGGAGTAAGCCACACATTTCGCTACACTCCTGAGGGAGAAATTGTGCGTGTAGAGACCGAAGAGGGGGAACCAAAAGACAATGACCCCAAGCCCCCTAGAGACCTGTTGAAAACGTTTAAGCGTGATCTGCGCGTTTAATTTTTCATTGACAATGGATAAGTGATCTGATAGTGTTGGAGTGGAATCAACCAGCACTGGAGAACCTATGGCCAGTCTTCATTTTACCCCCATTACTTCATATCAAATAAGAAGGTTCATTGAGAGGGCTGAGGAAGACCATGAGATGGACCCTCATAGTTCAAGCGGGCTTTTGACTACCATTCAGTTATGGGAGAGCAGGCTTAGGGACTCTGAATGGACACGTAGAAATTTCACTAGCTGCGTGGACCTTGTTGATGTTTCATATGCCCCGGTCCATGGCCCCGCTATGGAAGACACTAGGGCTGATATTGTCTTTGTGAATGGTGAATCCGTTTTTGAGCAATTGATAGCGTACCGGGCAGACGGTCTGATCCCTGATAATTTGTCATATTTTTATAATAAATCTACAAAAATATGCTGTGTTAGAGGCCCGCGTGGCTTGGATCGTACCTCTATGTACGGTGGTATTAGGGCTGGCTGGAAGCCAGAGGACGATCTACCCATGGCCGACTCATTTGCATTTTGTATGCGTGAGGGGCGGGATGATAATATTCGGTGGCCTGTAGAATACTTAAATCATAATTATTTTGTTAGTCAGGCTCTTGGTGAGATGTGGGCTTCGGATGATAGGTATACGGTTGATTACGTCAATCTTCGCAACGTTATAGAGTTCACTGATCCTGTTAAGAATTTTTATGAGATACCATGTGAGGCTCATATGGCAACTACTGATATTGAGGTTAATGACTCTTGGGTTGCCATACCTGCATATGATGGGCCTGTTATCTCTCAGATAGATGAGTTTTTAGAGAATGGCAGCAGGGTTAAGACCAAGGATGGCTCATACGGGGATATGGATGCTTATTATTCTGTAAGTGTGGATAGCTTTAGTTTTTATAAATTCAATAAACGTTTTTTAGCATTAGGTAATATAAAATCAGATGATAAGGTTATGAGTAAAGGTACAAGGTTTATAGATGAGAGTGCATTTATTGATTCCAGTAAAGTGAAATTATTTAATATTAATGACATAGTTAGTAAGAATGAGATGTATGATATTTATAATAATAAAGAAGAGTTTAGTGTATCTATTTTAAGTGAGGTTTTACATCGTCATGCTGTAAGGGGTAAGAAGCAATGTTCTATAAATGGAACTTGCGGAGCTTTGATTTTTGGCATAAATAGTAATTTTACAAGTTTTTTTAGTAATAGAACTGATAGAGAATTAATAAAAGTAATCGGCACCGATACTATCACTTCTCCTGAAATAAGTTTTTTATATAATAAGTGTTTTTGCTCTATATTTTCTAGTATGGGTAATTGGTGCTCAATGATATCTATTCCGGTTAAGTTAAGGAGAGAGTCAAAAAGTAGAATTGATAGTGTAACAAATCCTCTCTATACGACAACTACTAATCATAATCCTAGATATGTACAGGCTAGAATATGTCTGTATATAGAAACTCCTCTGTCAGAGCTTTCCCAAAAACACAAGGTATTTAGAGGACTTAATGCAAGGACACAGCAGGCTGTATGGGATAGCCCCGGATTATCTATGTTCATGTCCAATATTCTTAATACCTGCAAGGGCATGAAAGCTAAGATAGGACGTGTCATTAGTAATAGTGACTTTCATTGGTCAAAGAACAATCCCGCTAAGATGGTGTCTATACAGAGAAGTTCTTCCACTACGATGGGGATATTTATTGAAGAGAATGATTTAGATAATTTTAATTTGCTTTCTATGAAGTCTATAAATGATTTTGGCATGAGTCGTATGTGGGATATTTTGGATAAAAGCAGGTTTGACAATAAGATGATTAGGCTGGATGTTAACGGGATAATTGAATCCAGCATTCCTTATTTGAAAGATGATTTGCAACCAGTTGCAAATTCTGTTGTACGAAAAAACAGGATGATTGATCTGTAATCTGCTACGTTGATTTGTCAGGTGCAAGAAGGTAATGTTCCTTAGAAACTTGGGGACTTTCCATGGTTGAGCTTAATATTCCTTACAGGACACGAACCCGTAGACGCGCTTTGGATTTGAACTTTGAGCGCCCTTTGCAGTCTGTCAGTGCCAGTACGCCAAGACGTAAAACTATTGAGGATTCCCAGCACGAGATAGCTCTTAAAGACTATGTTGGCAGACAGCAGGAAGACGATCCGTTTCTTAGTACGTACAGCTTGACTGCTAGTAGCCGGAATTTTCTTTTCAATCCGCCGTATAGCTTTAATTCTTTGATGAAGCTCCCAAAAGAAAATTCTATGCTCAGCCAGTGCATCACTGCAATGGTTACCAATACGATAGGGCATGGGTATTTTCTGGAGTACATCGGACCCGATGGGGAGCGGGAAGGAGAAGCAGCTAAGGCTGAAGCTGAGAGCATAAAGGGTCTTCTGGATTACCCTAATGATGAGAAATCGTTATTTGATATTTTTAGCAAAGAAAAGACCGACAAGGAAACTTTGGGGCAGGGCTATCTGGAGGTAGGCAGAGACGAAGACGGCGTGGTTACCATGCTCGCGCATTTGCCTGCCCATACGATGAGGATTTCTCCTAAAGATACTGATACGGTTGACGTGTCGGTATTTCTACCCCGTAAGGATTCCCCGGACTTTGTAATTGTCAGGAAGAGATTTAGAAGATTTGTTCAGATCATTGGTTCCAGAAAGATATTCTTTAAGGAGTTTGGGGACCCAAGGGCAATTGACCCTAAGACAGGTGAGCCTAAACCCGGCCTATCTATAAAGGAGCAGGCTACAGAGGTCATTTACGATCCTTTGTACTCTCCGGGGGAGGTTTATGGACTGCCGCGCTGGATGAACCAGATGCCGTCTATCCTTGGTTCTCGTGAAGCTGAGCTAACCAACTTGTCCTTCTTTAAGGAGAATGCAATACCGGCTCTGGTGATGCTGGTAGCGGGCGGCATATTGACGCAGGACGCTATCGACAACATGGAGAACGATCTTGACAGCGCACGCGGTCGAGAAGCGCAGAATAAAATCATGGTTATTGAGGTAGCTGGCGACAATAGGTTGGCCGCCCCTAACGGTCAGGTGCCTGCTCCTAATGTGGAGATGAAACCTCTTTTTAATTCCCGACAAAGTGACGCTCTTTTTTCAAAATACGATCAGGAATCAAGAATTAAGATAAGAGGTTCATTTAGGTTGCCGCCGATCTTTGTAGGTGACGCACAAGACTATACGTATGCTTCAGCTAAGACCTCATTTGAGGTTGCGGAAAGTCAGGTGTTTGGCCCTGAGCGTTCCTTAACTGAAGACATTATTAATCGTAGAATTTTACCTACTCTTGAAATTAAGTTTTGGAGGTTTGCTTTACGCGCTCCACAGATAACTGATTCGGCTGAGGTCATTAACGCCGTTGAGACGTTTGATCGTGTTGGTGCAATGACAGTTAATCGTGCCATAGAACTATCAAATGAGTATTTCAACACAGAGACACCGCTTATAGATGCTGAGTGGGGTAACTGGCCGTTTACAATTGTCCGTCAGATAGCTGCCACTGGTAACCTGATAGGCATGGAGAAAATTTATAAAGAGCCTGAGCCTGAGCCGGTAGAGCCTGTAGAGCCCGATGAAGAGGAGGAGGAAAATGATCCTCCTGAAGACGCGGGTGCTCCTTTAACTGAGGATAGAAAATCAGGAAATATCACGGTTGTTAAGGGCATACACGCGGT
>SDBT01018520.1_pt1 | contig 10941 bp, 11 predicted proteins | sample 2277101 | NCBI WGS metagenome assembly SDBT01 (sample SAMN10404973, study PRJNA504765) | marine sediment metagenome | isolation source: marine sediment core GS10_PC15, 103 cmbsf | place: Arctic Ocean: Southern Knipovich Ridge | collected 2010 | reverse complement strand
AAAGTAACCGCTAGGCGGGCTCTGCCAGGGGAGGCCAGGGCAGACTGACTGGAGCTGGTGCCCCTCCCGTTGCAGCCCTGGGTATAATCGGGCAAGTGGCATCCCACCTGCCAATCAAAGCAGGTAAAAAGTACCCTGGGAAAGCTGATTAGATTGTGGTAAGGAGGTGATGTGTATCAGGATGTGCATAAAAACGAACGGATAGTAATGGAGAAAGAAAATCTAACAAGGAGAATTGGAAGTTGAAAAAGAAAGTCTTTACTGTTTTGATTGCTGTAGTGCTGGGGACTTCGCTTGTTTTGGCTGCTTGTGCAGCGCCCGCTCCGACTCCAGCACCCGCTCCGGCTCCAGCACCCGCTCCGGCTCCAGCTCCAGCTCCGGCTCCGGCTCCAGCTCCGGCTCCAGCAGAGCAAGAGGTAATATACGAGTGGAAATATCAGCACGATTGGGGCGCCGGGGAGAACTGGCTTTTTGAGTCTTTCGGCCAGCAAGCTGCGGCACTATCTAACGGCCGAATAAAGGTTGACATGTATCCCGGGGGTGGGCTGGTCGCATGGGGTGAGCAACTTGAAGCCTTGCGGATGGGAACGCTCGATTTATACTTCGCTGAGCCGAGCCTATGGAAACCTCTCATACCCGTGACCGAGATGGAAATGATGGCCACACAGTTGGAACCGGGTCCTTATGCGATGAAAGTTCTCTATGACGATAGGACCGATTATGAGGGTCTGCCATTTGGTTTTGGCTTAATAGAGGTTGTGCGAGAGGCGTACCTGGAACAACAAGATGTTTACTACATCCTCCCTAGCTTCAATGACGTGGGTAATCTATTCCTCAAAGAACCGATCAGCAAGCTTGAGGACCTTAAGAACAGAAAGATATATGTGTACCCTCATATTGCACGGGTTCTTGCGCCGCGAACCGGCATGGTAGTTGTTGACCTTCCTCCCGAGGAGCTTTACACATCGCTGGCAGCAGGTATTATTGATGGGGTGGGCTTTGGTGCAGCGGCTTGTGGATGGGACATGGGATGGCATGAGGTTACCAATTACATGGTTGAATGGCCTTATAATTATAACCCGGTCCAGAACGCTTTTCTCACGGCGCCGGAAAAGTGGCACGCACTGCCTGATGACATCAAAGCCATTGTTGAAGCCGCCTTCATCCATAACATCGAGTACATGAAAACCGCTTACTACTACCGTGAAACTTATAAGAAACAGGTAATGGAAAGAGACTTCGGGATTGAAATGCTTAACCTGCCTAAAGAAGAGGGAGATAAGTACAAACGGTGGGTCATGGAAGAAGTTGATGAAATCATGCAGGATGACGAGTATTGCCGTGAAGCAGGCGAGATACTTAAGGAGTGGGTGAAGTTTTATGATATTGTAGAGACAAATTGATATAGACGCGTTATTTGAATTTCGGCGAGCAGTCGTCACTGTGAAGGATGAAAATGGAAAATGCTTTGAGAAATATTACCAAACGCATTGATGCTATCAGTGAATTCACGGGGATGACTGCTCGCTGGCTGGCCGTCGCCATGATGACTGTCATGATTTTTGAAGTTATAACGAGATATGGCTTTAACCACCCCAATATTTGGGTTCATCAGACGACTACAATGTTTTGGGGCTTTTACGCCGTGCTGGGCGGTTGCTATGTCCTTCGTCACGAAGCACATGTAAATCTCGACATAATTTATAGAAGGCTCACTTTCAGGAAACAGGCAATTATAGACTCCATTACCTACTCGCTTTTTTTTGTATATGTTATTGTGATACTTTGGTATTCTGTGCCATGGGCTTGGCGGTCCATTAAGATTCTTGAGGTCTCTCGTGAAGTCTGGCCTGCCCCCGTATGGCTGCTGAAGGGAATAGTACCCATAGGAGTCTTCCTGCTCCTGCTTCAAGGAATATCCAGATATATCCGCAGTGTCTACACAGCTATCACCGGGAAGGGGTTGGTAGCGTAGTATGGAGATAGGGTGGATTACACTCCTCCTCTTTGGCAGTATGCTGCTCTTCCTGCTTACGGGGCTTCCCATAGCCTGGATATTGGGAGGGCTGGGTGTTTTATTCGCCTTTTTCCTGTGGGGACCAGAATCCCTGCCGATGGCTCTTTTTGGAGTCAAAGCAGTAATGGGTTTCGGCAATTTGGTGTGTATCCCCTTATTCGTCTTTATGGGAATGATGCTGCACCAGTCCGGCATAATTGACAAATTTTACACGGCAATGCTGAACTGGCTTGGTTTTTTACCAGGCAGTCTGGCAGTAGTCACAGTAGGTGTGTGCACCACCATGGCAGCCATGGTCGGTGAAGTTACACCTGCCACTCTCACAATGGGTACTACTGCCCTGCCGGCTATGCTTGAGAGAAAGTACCATAAGGATATAGCAATAGGTTGCGTCCAGGCCGGCGCGGCTTTGGGGTTCCTCATTCCACCCAGTGTGATTGCCGTCCTTTATGCCACCGTTGCCAGGGAATCTATAGGGAGATTCTTTGCCGGAGGGCTTATCCCCGGCGTCATGCTAGCTACTATGTTTATTATATACATAGTGGTAAGGTGTTCCCTTCAGCCACACTTGGCCCCCATCGTACCACCCGAAGATAGGGCCAACTGGAGGGAAAGATTTACCTCTCTCCGGGCGTTGATCCTCCCCTTGTTTATCGTCTTTATGGTGCTGGGTTCCATTTTATTCGGGCTAGCCACTCCTGTGGAGGCTTCCAGCATGGGGGCTGTAGCCAGCATTATAGCCGCCGCTACCACTCGCAAACTTACCTTTCAAGTCTTCAAAAATGCTCTCAACTACACATTAAGGCTCACAGCCATATCTACGTGGATTTTTATTGCTGCCTTGGCCTTCGGTAAAGTTTACCAGGCGTTGGGCGCTCCCGAGTTGATACAAGGGATGTTGGATCTGGCTCCGGGAGGAGCCATGGGTGTCCTCATAATGATGCAATTGTCCTACTTCTTCCTGGGGATGATTCTGGATGACACCGCGATTCTCTTTATTTGCTTGCCCCTCTATATTCCCTTAGCCATAAGCCTGGGGTTTGACCGGGTATGGTTCGGAGTTCTTTACCTCATCAATATGCAGATGGCTTTCCTGACTCCCCCATTCGGTTACTGCCTTTTCCTTATGAGGAGTGTTGCTCCCAAAGATGTAACCATGGGGGACATCTACCGCTCTGTCTGGCCTTTCGTTGCGATTCAGGGAGTTGCCCTTGTAATCTGCATTGCCTTCCCACAGCTTGTCCTCTGGCTACCCAGCCTACTGTTCAGCAAAGCTGGATGAATTTGGTTTAAGCAGGAGATAGAAGAATGGGCAATAGTAAAGCCGCTGACCTTGTGGTGAAGTCTGCCAAAATATACACGCTGGAGACTAATCAACCTTGGGCCCAGGCGGCAGCCGTAAAAGGGGACAGGATTATCGCACTAGGTACCGATGAAGATATTGAGCAATTCATAGGGAATTCTACTCAGATAATTGATGCTAAGAACAGGCTGGTGCTTCCGGGGTTTATTGATAGCCATGTCCATTTTACTCTGGGCGCCACTGGCCTTGACGAAATATCTCTCAATACTGCGACCTCGCTCGATGAGGTGCAGCAGAGAATCAAAGATTATGTCGACAGCCATCCTGACAAAAAATGGATTATTGGGCGAGGTTTTGGTTATACCTATTTCCCTAATCAAAGGCTTCCCCGAAAAGAAGATATCGATGTTGTTGTCCCGGATAGACCAGCTTATTTTAAATCCTACGATGATCACTCCGCCTGGGCAAACAGTAAGGCTCTCGAATTAGCCGGCATTACAAAGGATAGTGTATATGATGGTTATGGGGAAATCATTAAAGACCCTGATACTGGAGAGCCTACGGGTATTTTCACAGAAAGAAGCCAGGAACTCATTACCAATTTGCCTGAGACAACTTATGAAGATAGACTGAGTGCCCTGAGAAAGGGCATGAAACATGCTTCAGCGCTGGGGGTTACTTCAGTGCACGTCTGCGTCGGTTTCGGCCTTAATCCAGAGGACCTCAATTTATATCAGGTGTTACTAGATAGCGGGGATTTGACCGCCAGGATACATATGAGCGCGTTAATTGTCCCCAGTATGGACGTTAGAGACTACATAGAAAGCACCAAGTCAGTCAGTGAGAAATATAACAACAAGCATATCAAAGCCAACTTCACTAAGATGTTCATGGATGGTGTTATAGAGGTGCATACTGCTGCCATGCTTGAACCATACAGCGACGAGATAGCCCAAACTGGTTCGACAGATTGGCCTCAAAAGGAATTCAATGATACTGTTGCCGAGCTAGATAAGGAAGGCTTACAGATTATCTGCCACGCAATTGGAGACAAAGCCATTAGATCAACTCTGGACGGGTATGAATATGCACAGAAAGCCAATGGAAAGAGAGACAGCCGCCATGCTGTTACCCACATCGAATGCATCCATCCGCAGGACATACCTCGCTTCAAACAACTTGGTGTAATCTGTAATATGCAACCACAGCATGCCGCTGCGGAGGAAGTGGGGAGAGGGGGATGGGCAGCTGCGATGGGAACTGAGAGGATAAAGTATGCATGGCCATGGAAATACCTTGATAAAACCGGAGGCAAACTGGCTTTTGGCAGCGATTGGCCCGTAGTCACCTTGAACCCAATTTCTGGAATTTATACGGCGGTCACGAGAAGAAGTCCAGCGTTACCCGAGCAGCACCTCAGTCTCCAGAAGACCATAGAGGCCTACACCATAAATGGAGCTTACTCCTCATTCGAGGAGAACATCAAGGGCTCCATCAAAGAAGGCAATCTTGCTGACATGGTTATCCTCTCAAACAACCTTTTTGATATTCCACGTGAAGAAATAAAAGATACGAGAGCCCTGATGACAATCTTTGACGGTAAGGTAGTTTACAAAGACGAGGAATTCTAATTTAGGAGGCGGTGAATTGAAGGTTAAAATCTGTGCAGCACAAATGAGTATCGTTCCGCTTGGCGTGAAGGAGAATATGGAGAAGGCGGAGCTTCTGGCCGGCCTTGCCGCCAAGGAAGATTGCGACATAATATGCTTTCCAGAGGATTTCTTAACAGGGACGACAGATGAAGAAAATCTTAAATACGCACAAGAAATCCCGGGTGATTATACTGAGAAATTCTGCAGGTTAGCAAAAGAGCATGGACTCCACATTGTAATGGGGACAATTACCGAGAAGGTCGGTGAAGACTACTACAACACAAGTGTATTAATCGACGATTCAGGCAAAATACTGGGCAAGTACAGTAAGAGCCGATTATGGTTTCCGGAGAAAAAATACCTTAAAGAAGGAAATGAAACACCCGTATTTGAGACCAAGTTTGGCAAGGTGGGAATTACGATATGTTGGGACTTGGCATTTCCAGAGCTTACCAAAGAGATGGCGTTGAAGGGCGCCAAGATAATTTTCTGTCCTTCATTTTGGTATTATGAGGATAAGTATGGCGCATTGACCTCTGAAACACTGAAGAAGAAGGTTCCTGAACACGACACAGATGCAATCTTTGTTGACGCCTGTGCCTCGGCGAGGGCTATTGAAAATGAGATTGTATACATTTACGTGAATGCCGCTGGCCGCCACGGGAGTCTCTCATTACTCGGGCGTACACAAATAAATATCCCATTCTACGGTAAAGTAGCTTTAGTTGAGACTAATGAAGAAAAGCTACTGATAAAGGATGTGGACCTGGATTTGGTAGATTTGGCCGAGGAGGTTTATAGAATAAAGACGTATTTCGATTGAGAGAAATTGCATATGCCTTAGCGGCGTAGGAGTAAGTTAAATACCTGATTGATATTTATTTATATACCAGGGGAAAAAGCATGACGAGTAAGGTGCCCAATATCATAACAGTTCCACCAGGGCCAGAAGCTATAAAGTGATAGAGCGTGATAAAAAAGGAGAGTACAAATGGCAAAAACTGAGGCAGAAGAAATACGTGAGGAGGTATTTGAGCACCTTTTTGTTCAAGCTCGGTCAGAAGATTTTCTACGCACACCGGGAGGACTCAGAACATTTGCAAAGGGTGAAGGAGTCCGCATTACAGATATCCAGGGTAAAACCTTTATAGATGGCGCGGCTGCCTGGCAATTTGGTGCTGTAGGTCACGGCAGAACAGAAATCGGTGATGCTATTTGCGATCAGATTTCTAAGTTGGCCGTGGTGGCTCCGGAATACATAAACATCCCCAAAGTGAAGTTAGCTACAAAACTTGCTCAACTCACACCAGGGAACCTGACAAAGGTAGCCTTTTGCAATTCTGGCTCTGAAGCAGTAGAAACAGCGCTGAAGATGGCAAAGCAGTATCATGTGTTGAACGGTGAGCCCGCACGATTTAAGGTTATAGCTAGAAGAGGCTCGTATCACGGGATGACCTGGGGTGCCATGAGTGTAATGGGGGCTTACAAGAACCTGACTAAGGATTTTGAACCGTTGTCGCCAATGGGGAGACATGTGGCTCAACCCTACTGCTACCGCTGTGACTACGAGCTGGAGTACCCCGGCTGCAACCTTCTATGCGCCAGAGAGATAGACAATGTTATCCGCTTTGAGGACCCAACAACTGTTTCGGCGGTACTTGGGGAATCGATATCTCATTCTTCCTATGCTTGTCTACCCCCGCCAGAGTACTGGCCTATGGTGCGCTCCATTTGCGATAAGTATGGGGTGCTGCTTATTGATGACGAAGTGATTACTGGTTTCGGTCGCACTGGCAAGTGGTTTGGCTGTATGCATTACGATTATGCTCCTGATATACTAACCTTCGCTAAAGCAGTCACCAGCGGTTATGTACCTCTTGGAGGAGCAATAGCAACGTCTCAAGTAGCTCTGAAATTCAAGGGCAGTATACCTTTCATGAATATACCTACCTGGGGTGGAAATCCCGTATCAGCGGCAGCGGCTCTTGCAAATATCGCTATTATGGAACGCGAGAATCTAGTGGAGAACTCAGCTGAGATGGGAAAGTATCTGCTGGAAAGACTTAAAGGTCTCCTGAAATTCCCCATAGTGGGCGACGTTCGAGGGATTGGGCTGATGTGTGCTGTGGAGCTGGTGGCAGACAAAAAGACCAAGGCTTTTTTTGAGCCAGCACTGGACATCCACAATAGGGTATTTTCCAAAATGGAAAGGGAGGGCCTTCTCTGCCGGGAGTTTGAGACGACCATTATTTTGACACCGCCCTTATGTATTACTAAGAGCGACATAGAAGAGATAGCCTCCATAGTAGAGGGAGTTATTAGCGAAATAAGCAAGGAACTTGGTTATTAGGTAGTAATTCTTTAATAAGCATATCTTTTCAAACTAATCTCCGGCAATCAATTTAGCCTCTAGGCGGTAATTTGTGAAGGTGAAATAATCGACCCTGACAGCATAGGTCTATGGGAAATTGGAAGGCATTCTTTTGTTATATACTCCAAGTCACCTGGCTACCGGCTACCCTTAATGGCATAGATTAGGAAGAAGAGCCAACTTATTATCATTGAAGCATAAAATAGAATATGGGAGGCAACCGATATGAATAAAGCTCGCGAGGTATTTGAAGAGCAGTACATCTACAGAACGAAAAAATCGAAGCAGATGTATGAGGAAGCAAGGAAGTATCTTGCCGGTGGAGTCCCGGGCGGCGCCAGATACCGCAGACCTTATCCACTGTATCTTAAGGAGGCGAGGGGGAGCAAACTATGGGATGTTGACAATAATGAATATATTGACATACTGCTTGGTGCTGGCCCGGCTATTTTGGGGCATTCACCTCCCTCAGTCATGAATGCGGTAAAAGAACAGCTGGATCGAGGGACTATCATGCAGGTGACTGGGCAGTTTGCTGTTGAACTTGCCAAGAAGATAACTCAGCATATGCCTGGAATGGAACTGGTGAGATTTGTGAACTCGGGTTCTGAGGCAGTGCATATAGCCCTACGAGCAGCTCGAGCCTACACGGGGAGGGAAAAGTATGCCAAGATAGAGGGTGCCTATGACGGTCAGCTGGATAATACGCTCATCAGCGGGAACGTTTATGGAGGACCGGGTGATAGCCCTGAGCCAGTCCCAGGCAGCGCTGGTATTCCAAGAAGCATTCTCAACGATACCGTTATTCTGCCTTGGAACAATGCTGAGGCAGCGGTAAACTTAATTAAGAAGCATGCTAAGGAACTGGCTGCGGTGCTTATTGAGCCTGTAGGAGGTATATTCTTAGGAGGTAACTGAGAAAGAAGGGATTTTGTTGATATTTGATGAGGTAATTACCGGCTTTCGGCTGGGCCTGAGCGGCGGTTCCTCCCTGTCAGGTGTCATCCCTGACCTGCGGACCCTGGGGAAGATAATCGGAGGCGGTTTTCCAGTGGGCGCCTATGGAGGGCGAAGGGATATCATGGACAAGGTGATTACCCCGGCCGAACCTACTGAGTCAAAAGAAGCGGCAAAACAGAAAATATTCTCGTCGGGAACGTACTCGGGTAACCCTATTTCCATGGTTGCTGGTCTAGCTCTGATAAAAGAACTGGAGGAACCTGGTTTTTATGAGCGTATTGACGATTGTGGAGAACTCATAAGGAACGGCTTAGCCAAGATAGCTGGAAACATAGGGTTTGACATTCAAATAGTTGGCGTGAAATCAATGTTCAGCGTACACTTTGCTAGCCGCCCTGTTAAGAATATACGTGATATACTCTGCAGTGATAGAGCTACAGCGAGCGCTTTCTATATGGGATTGGTAGCCAACGGTATTTACATACCTGATTATCATGTGGCCTTTACTTCTTCTGCCCATACCGACGCCGACATAGATAGAATCTTGTATGTATCGGAAACGGTACTTAAAGAAATTAAAAAGCACTAAGCACAAATTAAAAGTTCCAGTAAACAAGCTCAAGCTAGCTAATAAGGCATACAATATATTGGTACCGATCGACAGTATGACTAAAAGGACCTTTTGAGATGAAGCTAGATTGAACAATTCGTCATGTATATTACTTTCAGGCAAGAGACTCCCGGATTAGGCTAGAACAGAGCTTAACGGGTTCCGGTGAGGTGCAGCGATGCTTTACACGGGTTTAGCATTGATAAGACTCTATTCGGTGTCGTGCAGAAGAAGCTCAGGTCAAAGAGCCCACAGATTAGCCACCCTAAGACAGTGCCAAGTCCAACAGGCATTTCTACTACCTCTGCTCAAGAGCTTATAAGCAGGCGAGAGAAGCCTGCAGTGCCAGGATGATCCGGAAGGATAAGATTGAACGGCTGGTAATCAATCAACTTCAGAACAAAGTTCTAACTGATGAGAACCTCGATGCGGTGGTGAAGCTGGTTAACGAAGAATTGCAGATGACGGCTAATGAAATGGTAAACCGAATACCAGCGGTCGATCTGGAACTTAGAAATACGCAGATGCGGTTATCCAAGCTTTATGATGCCCTCGGGTAAATTACAATTGGACGATGTTGCGCCGAGAATAAGAGAGTTGAGAACAAAACAGGAAGAATTCGAAATAACCAGGAACCAGATTGAGGCTGGTATGGCAGTTCAAGGCATCAACTATATAGACGTGAACATAGTGAAAGCCTATGCGGAAGATCTTCGGGCCTTGTTAGAGGAAGCAGAATTCTCGGAGAGGAAAGCCTTCTTGCGTTCATTTATCAAGTGGATCACAATAAGCGGCAATCAGATGACAATTGACTGCGACCTACCTTCTCCAAAAAGCAACTCTGGGAGAGATACAAGTGTAGTTCTACCTGTTTCGCCCCACAAGTGGAGATAGGGTGACAATAGGCAGAACTTTCGAACTAGTTTTCAATCTCACAATATAAATTAGCAGTTGTTATTCTTGGCCAAGTGCGTGAGTTAGCAGAAAAGGCTAGTGCAAACAAGCCGAATTGAGAGCGTCTCAGTCATGCTTTTCATAACTATTAAGTCCACTACGGGTCCGGGCGATTGCCGCCTGAAATGCTTGGTCCAGCTTGTCGCGGTACCCGATGTACTCAATGGTATACGCTACCCGCTCCAGGGAGTCCTGGGCAAACTCCAGTTCTGTCTCGGGGTCTGGAGGCATGGGTTCTGCAAACGGCGTCTTTTTTTTTCAAGAATATATGTCCCCAAGATAAGTGTTGGCATACTCGTTGGCAAAATTGTAGATGTGATGGCTATATGCTAAAGTCGGTTAGCCATATGCTGGAAGGTGTACCATGGCCCAAGTAGAAATGGAAATCGATTCAGTCAGACGCGGGATACTCAAGGAAGAGTGGGCGATTGTTTTAAAAGAAAGAAGGGGGAAACGCTATTTACCCATTCTTGTTAGCAAGCCGAGAGCCGATCTTGTGGGCAGAGAACTCTTATATCTGGTGAAGCGGCAACTACCATCGTTTGACCTAGAACTCCGACAGCGAGCATCGCGCGACCTTCAACTGGGTGACACTGAAACAAAGACAGGTATTAGGCTAGTTTCATCCAAGCTCGAATCAGTCACAATCAACCGGTTGGAGAATAATGCCTTCTCCGTCAAACTCTTGCTGACACACCAAGATAAATCTTATGAGATAGATTACTCTCCTGCCATAACTTTGGCTTTTAGTATCAGGGTACAGGCACCCATTTTCGCGGATGAGGCGGTGTTAAGCAAAGCCGCTATCGCCGTTTAGGACGTAAGGTAGTATGGGGAGTAGTCTGTAATGAACACACAGTACGACGACTGCAGGAGGTGAAACATGGAACTGGCGAAAGCCCGGGCGATAGCCGAGGAACTCAAAAAGCGGCTTGAGCAGCAAAGTGATAAGGTTGAGATAGTCGGTGACATCCGGCGTCAAAAGCTTGAGGTTAGCAAAATTAAGCTGTTGTGCATCCCAACAGAAGGTTGGCCGATACCTCCGGATTTACGCGACTGGATTGATCCGATTCC